>Ga0182024_10001561_pt1 | contig 58736 bp, 65 predicted proteins | sample P32metaG_FD_120480 | JGI IMG/M metagenome (GOLD analysis project Ga0182024, IMG submission 120480) | Permafrost microbial communities from Stordalen Mire, Sweden - P3-2 metaG (Illumina Assembly) | ecosystem: Environmental > Terrestrial > Soil > Wetlands > Permafrost | place: Sweden: Stordalen...
ACAACTCCTACGCGGCGATCGACTATTACATTGTGCAGGGTCTGGCCATTTCAGGCCGCTATGACCTTCTGCACCAAAAGATCACGGGCGCCAGCGGAGTGGGACTCCAATCCAATCATGATTGGACGATAGGTGGAAGCAAGACTCTTACACCTTCTGGAAATATTATTGGTCGGATTGCCTATGGCTACCAGTCTGGCAGAGACCCGGTTGCCGCTGTAAAGAGCACCGACAAACTTTTTCAAGCTGACATCGCATTCAACTTCTAAGGGAGTAGCCGACAATGAAAACGCAATTCTTTTTTCGCATCCACTCTGGGTTCCTCTTACCGGCAATTCTGTGCCTGGTCGCCACGGGAACGGCTCAAGGGCAATTCACGCAGAATCGAGACACCATAAGAATCGACACAGCCGGCCTCCCTCCTGAAATCCATAAGAACTTTCGCGTGTTCCAGGCAAAATGCAATGAATGTCACGGACTTGATACGAGCCTCAAGCCTAGTTTGTCTGACACTCAGTGGACATCAGAAGTGAAGCGGATGCAAGCTATGGCGAGCGCGCAATTCAACGATCGTGACGCCGATCAGATTCTCAAGTTTCTGAGGTATGACGAATCGCATCGCAAAGCTGCCGCACGCGCATCCGTCAGCGCAAGCTCGGATGGCACTCCTGAGGCAATTGGGAAGCAGTTGTTTGAATCGTACGGGTGCTCGTCATGCCATTCTGTGGCAGGCCAGGGAAACACGGCCTCCGCGCTAGATGGAATTGGGAGCAAAAGAACCGCGGAAGAACTGAAGAAGCTCATCGTTTCTCCACCGTCCGGAAGCGCAATGCCTGCAATGGATGTTCCTGCCAAGGACCTCGACAGTCTGGTGGCGTATTTGCTCACGTTGAAGTAAGCAGTGAAATGGAGCGGCCCGAGAATTCGTTTCAAAGGAGGATGCAATGCTTCCCAAAGAGCGTATTACGTGTTCGTTTACCCCGGCAGCGTGGTGGAACGACCAGCAAACTCTGCAGTGGATCGCCCGGCCCAAGTTACGCCGGGCGATAGGGGAGAAGAGCCGATCCGTGCGGGACCGTGGAAAATGGCCAAGAAACAGGGCCCTCCGAAACAGAAAGGAAGGGAGGTACATCCTCGCCGTTGCTGAAGACGCTTTCAGCGGCGGCGAGGAACTTGCAAAAACACTGGCGCAGCGTCTGGGATTGCCCTATTGGGACTCAGTGGCGTTAATTGAACGAGCTGCAACGGCAGGACAAGACCGGGAGAGCTTGGTGGCTGCGTTCGAATCGGCGCCCACTCTCTTTAGCAGGTCCGATCGGCTCCGACGGACCCAGCTTTTACAGCTTCAGGCAGCTGAAGCGACAGAAATACGCAATGGAAGCATTGTCTGCTACGGCGCCGCAGCAGACCTCCTGGATGTGGACGCTAGGCGAGTCTTTCGTGTTGCAATCCAAGCCTCGCACAGGGCTCGCCGATTGAGAGTGCAGGAACAATTGAAGATCCGCGGCGCAAGCGCAGAGAGATACCTCAATGCATGCGACCAGAGCCGGCGCCGCTGGCTTCTTTACCGGTTTGGCGCAAAGACTGGGCTGCCAATGGGACACGATCTCGTGATCAATCTCGAACAGATGGGTCTCGATGCAGCCTGCGCGGCAGTCCGTGAAATGATTTGCGATCAAAGCCGTTTTACTGCGGCGGACCTGGCATCCATCGAAAGCTATGCGCTTTCTGCCTGCATCCAGGCTGCGCTTGCACGCCATTCGGATACCGCACACCTCGACATGGACGTAGAGAATCAAGGTGGTGTAGCCATTGTGCGCGGAACCGTGCGCTGCATGGAAGAGATCGATTCAATCAAACGCGTGCTGCTGCCGGTGAACAAAGAAGTTGATTTCAGTCATATCCAATCGAATCCTGCTCGGGATAAGGAGGGCACCGTCCCCAGAAGCGCAATGAATCCAAAGCCGAGTTGGAGTGGCGCGTTCTGGGATGCCGTGCTCGCTCATCCGGCACGGCTCTCAGCAGAGATTTCCGGGACGATTCTCTTAGTGGTCGCCGTGTGGGCGGTAGGACATTGGCTCCATCCTGCCGAGACTCATCTGTACAGCTTTGCGGGTGTCGTTACGGACTCACAATGCAAATTCTCGCACCCAAACGCGCATCTGACAGCCGCGTGCGTACGGTCCTGCGTAAAATCGCGAGGTGCAAAATACGTGCTTATCGACGGCGCTCGCAGTTTGACGTTGGCCGATCAGCAGAGGGGCGAAGAATTCGCCGGACAGAGGGTAGTTGCCACGGGATTTCTCGACGACGCCACCGGGAACCTGCGGATTCAATCGATCCATGCGGTCCCATAGTCGATGAGGGTCCACCCGTCCTGTATAACCAGGTCACTACGGTTTTCCGTTTTCTGCATTGAAAGCGAGGAATGATGTCTACTAACGGCAAAATCCAAGCGCGTGAGTCAGACACGACGACGAAACAAGGAGCGCGGCGCTGGCTGTCGCGTGCGGTCGCAGTCGTCTATGGCCTGGTCATGGTTGAAGTTGTGATCATGGTTAGCCCATTCGCGTTTTACTTCTATGCTGCCTACGGGCCGACTCTCAAATGGTTGAACCACTCAGCCGCTACGGCATGGCTTACCGGTTTCCTGCTCCCGCATGCGGTCTTCACTACCAGCCCGTTTCTAGAGTTTCTTCGCTGGGATTTGGGCCGCTATTTCTTTGGGTTGGGGTTGCTGGCTTTTTTTGTCCTGGCTGGACAGATCTACGGCGCAAAACTGTTTGGCCGAAGATTGGTAAACTCCGGCATATATCGTTACATCAGACACCCGCAGTATCTGAGTCTCGGACTCTCGGCTTTCGGCCTCTTCACGATGTGGCCGCGCGTGATCATCTTTTTGTTGTTTGTGGGAATGCTGTTTGTTTACTACTCTCTGGCGCGGGTCGAAGAGCGCCGTATGCTGGTGATCGATCCCAGCTATGCCGACTACATGCGGAGCACTGGCATGTTCCTGCCCGGCAACCCCGGCGGTCGTGTCTATCGACTCCTATTTGGAAATTTGCGCGAGCAGAAATTAGCTCGGCCGCTCGCATTAACGAGCTTGCTCGTGCTGGTTTTGCTGGTAGGGTTTAGCCTGCGTGCCTACACCCTGCAGCATATCGCTCGCACCGCCGTGTTACCGAACATGGAAGTCGTCTCGGTTTACCCCATGACCGCTACGGACATGCGACAATTGGTCTCCCTGGCTCAGTCCGACCCGTCCGTTCAACAGGCCTTGCAGCGCGAGGGGAACGCCACTTTTGTCGCTCATGTTCTGCCACACGACTATGGAATGATCGGAATGTTTGCCGATGTTTGCAACCACCACATGACGTCTGGAAATGTTCACTTGTCACGTTTTAAGTATCTGTGCGGATGGCTTCTGCCATTTCTCGATTCTCATGTGCGCACTGACACGATGGGCTCGAATGGGCAGGAATACCAGCTTGTTTTCTCCCGCGTCGATGGCCCCAACGGACTGCCCGTCTCCTTGCGCAGGCTATTCGATCTCAGCTCAAAGATGACGCCGGTTTACATTGCCGATATCAATGCGACTACACGGCAGGTAAGTCGCACGATTGATCCTCCCCGTCGCAGCTTCTGGGGTGATGTCAAGATGCCTATCTTTTGACACCAGTGAATTTCTCAACCATGCATGGCAATATCCAACGGTATAGAAAGGGCGGTACTTATGAATCAGTGGGAGTTGTTATGTAGCCCGGCGTACAGAACAGAGATGAGACCATCCATTCGCAACCGCATATGCAGCATTTCTTCAATGAAGTTGTCTTAGGGACAACCACCGTTCCGGTGTTCAATCCCAGTGGAATATGCCAACTCGACATGCGCACAGGACTGATAAGATGACGAGATCTTGGATCGAGGTGGACGAGGAAAATCGGTATTTTCACGAATGGGCTAAACAGGTCGATGCTCAACGAGAGCGTCAGGAGATGCTTCTCATGGCTGACCGTGCGCGAGACTTTGACGCGGTCGCGAGGGTATTCTCGTTTCGAAAGTCTTATATCCAGAAGTACGCTCATGCCATTCCCACTCGTACTGCCCTTAACACAATTGCCTCCTTTGCACCAATCCTTGAAATGGACGCAGGCACGGGCTACTGGGCTTCGCTTCTGAGGGCGCAGGGCGTCGATGTGCTCTGCTACGACAAGAACCCGCCAGGTCAGCCCGGCTCAGATAGCAATCATTTTCACGAGGGGGGCACTTGCTGGACGGAAGTGTTGCAGGGAGACGACTCCGCAATTGATTTCCATCCTCATCGCACACTACTACTCTGCTGGCCTCCGCCGAATAGCGATATGCCGGTCCGAGCCCTGACCCTATACCGGGGAGAACGTTTCATTTACATCGGCGAACTCCCCGAAGATGAGGACGGCTATTTGTACTTCACGCATCTCGGGAAGCCGGTGCGAAAAGGAATCACGATCACGCCCCAGTTCTTCACCGAGCTCCGTCGCGGTTGGGATCTGCTTGAGCGAGTGGAGCTACCACACTGGGAAATCTGCCTGGACAATCTGTATGTATTTAAGCGAAAGCTCCGCCCTCATTTGAAGAAGCTCCGCAGTTCAAAGGACTGAAGAACTTGTGATCACATCACTGTTCTGGGATGTGTGGGTCTGTCGTCAAGACCAAGCGTGCGCGATTCTCCTGGAGAAGCGGGGCAGGTGCAAGCGCGTTTTGTCGCCTGCACACCCAGCGTAAGCAATGCAAGCCAGCCTTGTACGACCAGCTCCACGGCATTTGCTGCAACTTGTACTTCCGTTAGCGACCTGGTCTTTCTTCGCCCTGCTCGCGGTAAACAGAATCGGGATGTCGCCCCTATGAATCCGTCAGATCCTCGCTCAACATTGGACAATGCAAAGCAAACTGCGAATATGGCCTTCTTCTATTTCGCTCTGCGTCAGAGCATTGGCTTCCTTCCCATGCTGGAGGCTCACACGCACTTCGCGCTGAAAGTCTAATTTTCCTTCGTTGATGGCTTGTGTCCGTCGATTATCAGGAACACATCAAGGTAGGCGCTGCGGATTCGATCAATCACAAAGCCTGCATCCCGAACCGTCCCGACTGTTTCTCGGTTTACATCTGAGCCGAGAAACCGCATGGCGAGGTTCATCATGTCCTGTTCAAATGCAATCAGGGGGTTTCCGCTCCGTACGTGCTCCAACATGAGAAGCCTGCCTCCAGGCTTCAACACTCGATGCAATTCCGAAAGCCCTTGTCCGGGATTAGGCACACTGCAGAACGTGGATGCGGTCGCTACTGTGTCAAAGGACGCCTCTTGAAACAGCAGCTTCTGGACATCGGCTTCCATCAACTGTATCGTCCCATCATAAGACTGAGCACGGCTCTGTGCGCGGCGCAACGCCTCGACATTTACGTCAATTGCGACGATATTGCGGTGCGGTGGAAAGTTAGCAAAGTTCAGCCCCGATCCGGCAGCGACAAACAAAACTGATTCACCCATATTGGCAAAGAGAACCTTCTGGGCATAGGCTCGCCTCTGTGCTCCAGCAATTTCTTGTAAGTCGCGAAGCCAGGAAGGGGTGCGAAGGGTGAAGCTAGGTGGACGCACTTTCTGGCTTGATCGGTGAAGTGGAAGCGCTTCCATAGACACTTCCCGGAACCATGCATCAATGAGCACGAACACCATACTGATTGCCAAACCAGTCCCGGCACCAAAAGCAAACATTAGAAATCGATTTGGGAAGGGGAGGTAGGCTATTATCATCGCCCCCATACCAATGAACCCGCCAGGGACCATTGCCTCCATCTCGCCGATCAGGTTGCCAATGAAAAACGATAGGAGGGACTGCAGAATCATCACAATGGACATGGATGTCAGAAACGACCACCAGAAAGGCCAGTTGTCCGGAATCAAGTATTCGTGGAATCCAACAACCAGGACGCCGAGAAGCGTTCCAAATAGAGCGTCAAGCACCCAAAACTTTATCGAGTTCCATCGATAGCTGTGACATTGGCCGATTCCATCGGTTGGAGAACCGCAAATTCGGCAATCGGGTTGTACGGCGGCGCTACAGCTCATATTTGACAATCTCCTCTTTCGATCCTCTAACGTAGTTGCACGTGTCGCGCCATTCGCAACCCTGCGCGATGGCCATAGATTAAGACCGTACTCACTATCCAGGGGTCTCAATAACAAGTCTGACGTTGCCTTCTCTGTGCCAAATGCGCCTGCCAATGGACCAAATCAGGCACCCCGGCGTGTTGTCCGATGACTGACTGTGTCTCACGTCCAGGAAAGAACGACGTTTCAATCGCCGCCAAAACCAGTACTGGTGCCTACATCGCGCTTTGGCCTCATCGAATTCGTAAGGTCTCTAACGGAGGATAAGATTTGGCACAGTACTTGCTTCTCCATGGGACATGAAGGCGGTACGGAGGTGACGGAGATGCTCCGTGGGAAACGAGTATCAGCCCGGTCGCCAAACCAAGCGCTGAACAATTAGGCTCAATCGGGTTTGTTTAAAGCTGAGGAGGCTTTCCTTCGTTCATGTCTAGACTGTTTCGTGTTAAACCCATGTCGTTGCTCTCAGCCGAGGCGAGCGAAGAGGGCGAACATACGCTCAAGCGCTCGCTGGGCGCACTGAACCTGATTACGCTGGGCATCGGCGCCGTGATCGGCGCGGGCATCTTTGTGCTGACGGGGCAGGCGGCGGCGCGGTATGCTGGGCCGGCCGTGGCGCTGAGCTTCGTGCTGGCCGGCATTACGTGCGCGTTCGCCGGGCTGTGCTATGCGGAGTTTGCGTCGATCATCCCGATTGCGGGATCGGCGTACACATACGGTTATGCGACGCTGGGCGAATTGGTGGCGTGGATCATCGGCTGGGACCTGGTGCTGGAGTACGCGTTTGCCGCGGCGACGGTGGCCTCGGGGTGGTCGGGGTATTTCAATAGCCTGCTTCAGCAATGGGGAATCTACATCCCACCGCAGATGACGGCGACGACGGGAACACCGCTGGTGTTTTACCAGCATCAGTGGCTGCCGGTGATGTCCCTGCCGCCGGGCGTGAGCGCGACGGGACTGCCACATGCCACCGGCGTGTTCAACCTGATTGCCATGGCGGCGGTGCTGGCGATTACGGCCATCCTGGTGATCGGCATCAAGGAGTCGGCCAACCTCAACTCCGCTATCGTGATCGTGAAGCTCGCGATCATAGCGATCTTCCTGGCGGTGGGAAGCTGGTTCCTGTTTAAGCATCCTGCGGTGGCGCAGGCAAACTGGCATCCGTTCATTCCGCCTTCGGATGGGCACGGCAACTTCGGTTGGGGTGGCATCCCCAAGGGCGCATCGCGGGTCTTCTTTGCGTATATCGGATTCGACGCGGTGTCGACGGCGGCGCAAGAGGCGAAGAAGCCGCAGCGCGACATGCCCGTTGGCATTCTCGGATCGTTGGCGATCTGCACCGTGCTGTACATCCTTGTCTCGATGGTGCTGACGGGGCTGGTGAGCTACAAGACTTTGAACGTGGGCGCGCCGGTTGCGCTGGGCATTGACGCGACCGGCGTAAGTTGGGGATCGATGCTGGTGAAGATCGGCGCCATCTTCGGGCTGGCCACAGTGATGCTAGTGATGCTGCTGGGGCAGTCCCGCGTGTTCTATTCGATGTCGAAGGACGGGCTACTGTGGAAGTGGGCTTCGGCCATTCATCCGAAGTTCCGCACTCCGTGGATCACGACGATTGTGTTCGGCCTGTTCGCGGCGCTTGCGCCGGCGTTTCTGCCCATTGACCGGCTGGCCGATCTGGTGAACATCGGGACGCTGCTGGCGTTCGCGATTGTGAGCGCGGGCGTATGGGTGCTACGGGTGCGGCATCCCGACTTGCACCGGCCGTTCAAGACGCCGCTGGTTCCGCTGGTGCCGTTCCTGGGAATTGTGTCGGCATTGTATCTGATGACGCAGTTGGCGCTGATTACGTGGGTGGTGATGATCAGCTGGCTGGTTATAGGGCTGATGATCTACTTCGGCTACTCGCTGAAGCACAGCAAGGTGCAGAAGCTTGCGACCGTCGCTGAGGCCGACTGAGGAAATCGCCAGAGAGAAAAGCACGAAAAGCGCCTCCCATGCAGAAGATCGCCCTTGCGAAACGGGACGAAGGGAGGAGGTGTTTGATCCACTTCACGAATCTCATAGCGTTCTGGAATTGCGCCGTTTCCAGCAGCTTTGAATTCATGCCATTGGCGTTCGCCCTCGCCAATCAAGTCCTCTAGCCGCTGGCGGAGTAAGGAGTCCCCCTATCAACACAAGCTGGCACTTGGCAGGCTAAGCGCTTTGGACGGATACGGCGAGAGAAAAACTGTCGTCGGCGGCAACAGCGACAATCTTTGCGCGCTTTTCGTAGCGGGTAGGGCGACGGCGAAGCCCCCCCTATTTTGGCGCTCGCGAAAAGTAGCGTCCACGTACCCTTCGTCAAGATTCAGTTTGCCTTGCTCGTGCAGGCGCGCGGCCAGCGGCTTCAGATGTTGTTCCAGCTTTCCGCTTCGCACCTAGCTCTGAAATCGGCGCCGGCAGGTCTGGTATGTTGGGCACTCATCCGAGAATTCGCGCCATTACGCGCCGATTCCCAGCACCCACAACACCCATTGAGAACAGCGCGCGTGTCGTGTCACGGACGCCCCCGGTTGCCTGCACCTTGCGCGGGTCGCAACACTATCTCCACAACTGCCCACGGTTCGTCGATCTGTTCCCAGCGACCTGCCATCGGTGCGTTCGGAGATACACAGAGCATCTCCAGTAGGACACCAATTGGCGCCTCAACGGTTTATGAGACTGGTTGACTGGTTCTAATAAAATCGAGCTTCCACGCCCTGTGGCTTCGAAGCGCGGTACCTGATGGCCTACGGCGGGCCGCTTCCGATAACTACGGTGCTGGAGAAGTTTGACTTCAAGCAGTTCGTCGAGGAAACGCTGAAGATCAGGCTGCAGATTCACTCGATTCCGGTCTTCCCATTCATTTTAGGATCGTGATTGCCTGTTACGTGGGACAGTCCCGGCTGCCTCATCTGCACTTAGTGAAGCCCAAACCGATGCTGACCGGCATTCGGCAGTTGGCTGAACTTCAGCCACGATGAGTGTGTGGTACTCATGGTCTAGAGATCTGCATGATAAGTCTGGCGTCGGCCTCCCTGCGCCAAATGCGCCAGCCAGTGGACGATATCAGGCAATCCGGGATGCTGTCCGATGGCCGCCGGCACCTTATGCTCGCGGAACACGATGCAGTGAGTGCCCGTCAAAGCCAGTCCAGAAGCGTACATCCGTGCCCTAGCCTCACACAGTTGGTGAGTTTTTGGCCGAGAAGAAGATTTGGCACAGTACTTGCTTCTCCATAGGCAGGGGCAGCCGAATGACTATCATCGCACCGCCGGAAAACGTCATCGCCGTTCAGACGGAAGTTGGCTTTGAACGCACTCTCGGGTTGTTGCGCATCGAGCTGCCCCGCCATGAGTTTCGAATTCTTGGGGAAGTGGATTTCAGCCGCGAACTGGAGAGTCTCATTGGGTTGGCGACATCACGGTATGTGGTTCTGATAGTGTGGCATCCATTCTCGGCCTATCAGGCGCTGCTCAGCGATCCCAACGGAGGACTGATGGTTCCATTCAGCCTCGCGGTGTATCAGAATGGCGATGTCACAACCGTGTCGGTTCTCAAGCAGCCGTCACTGATACCGGAGGCATCGCTAGGGATTCGTGCACTTGGCCAGGAGTTGAATCGTCGGATGCGCAGGGTCATGCTGGAGCTTGGAACGAACGAGAGAGCGCATGATCGGCACGAGGTCGGCAATGGTAAGGCGGCGCGGAGATGACAGAGATGGTAAATGGGAAGCGAGCGTCAGGCTTTTATGTCTTGTGGATGAAGGCGCTTCGAGCGCTGGTGGCCAGTCCGCACGATCTCGATTACCAGATCTCGGAAGAAGATCACGGGACCGTAAATGGCTTTTGGTCTGAACTTCGTCATTTTGAGTATAGAGTTCCTCCGCGCCGGCCCGGAGGCTGGCAGTGATTCGCAGATTCGTATTTGTAGCATCCGGGATCGAAGGAGAGCAAAAGGCGCAATGAATAAGCTGCATCCAATACTGATTGCTGGAGCCGCCCTCGTCCTGGCAGCGCTGCCGATGCCGGCGCAGCACCAACATGGCGGAGGGGCCTCGGCTGGTGGTGGATATGCTGCCGACTACAGTGCCGGCGCCAGAGACTTTCAAAGATCTATCGCCCTTCAGGCCACCGAATCGCAATCAGCGCAGGTTCGTTCTTGGGTTCAAAATACTTCTGCCTTGACTCAACAACTGGAGGACATCCGCGGTTCCTCGAAGGCAGATAAGGCCCGCGACCTCTCCGGTGAACTCGAAACGTTGATGGCCACACTGTTGGCCGACAACATGGACCGCGAGAACTTCCTGGCGAGTCTATCCGGTCCTCAACGTTCCGGATTGAGGAAACCGGTAGGAAGGCTCGACAAAGCCAATCGCGCTTTGGCGAAAGCATTCTCTGATCTCACGCTGAGTTCCGGACAGAACGAGAGCACGAAGCTACTTGTCAAAGGACTTGCAGAGGCGAGGAAGGCGATCTTGATCGAACAGAATGAGCAGGCGCGGCTGGCGAGCGAGATGGGAGTAAGGGTGTAGTGCGCGAAGTGGCTCGCGGGTCACGACGGCGGGGGAACTGGCACCACGCAACCAACCGACCATGATGCGGTGGCTTGTCCAAACTCTCGATGCGTGGCCCGCGCCCTCTTCAGCGTCTCTGAATGGTTGAACGACGGAAGTCAAAAGCTTGGATGGCAACGGCATGATCTTGTGATCAAGATCACATACGAAAACGGAAAGGATTGACAGTATCACTACATTGGCATGAGATCTCTCTCCAAAGTCGTTTCGACGCTCCTGTTCGTAGTCTTGGGAGCTTGGCCTTTGCCTTCGTTCGCGGCGACCTCGTGCCAAGAGCTAGCGAAGTCCGCGTCATGCTGTGCGGCAGGATGCCCCATGAAGGCGGCAATGGAGAAGAGTAGCGCTCCGTCCCGGATGGAATCCGGAAGTCCCACGCGCTGCGGCTGCCAGGTGTCTCCGAACACGGCTGCTTTGATTTCGATTGTGCCATCACAGCGAGAATCCACCGAAATAGTCCTCGTAGGCAATACGCTCGCCACCTTCGCAGCCATCGCGGCGTTTCGGGCAGAGGAAGATTACACTCCGCCCGATCGGGACTTGTCGAGCTGCTCCCAGTCTGTCCTTTGCACCTTCCTTATCTGATCTTCCAGAGCAACCGCATTTCTTGAGCGTGTGTTGCTGATTTAATTGCGCGCCGTCCTGTCCCTTCTGGATAGGCGTCGACGCCTTGAATCAGCGAAGAATTATCCCTGATTGGGATTAAACCTAAGTTCCAGGAGATGGATCTGTCATGAAACGAAAGCGTTTGAAGCGGCGCGTATTCTTTGGCCTGGTGTTTTCCGCCAGCCTGTGGTTCTGCCTTCAGGGCACAGGAGTCGGACTGGCACAAGATAGCAACCAAGCAGGCTCGGAGAAGTCAAGCATTGCCTGGCAGTCTCCTGCGACCCTGCGCCATATCGTCGGCAAGGAGAAGGGCGATCTCAGAATTGGCGCCGACGGAATCGAATTCCGGGCGCGGAACGGGAGCACTCTGAAATGGGCCTTTCCGGACGTTCAAACATTCCATCTCTCGCCCCGTGGTCTGGCCATCGAAACCTACCAGAACCGCAAGCGACACATGCCGGGAGTCGAACGCTACCGGTTTCAACTTGCTGAGACTGTTCCTCCAGAGGTCGCGGCTGAATTGGCCCATGAGGTTCAGCGACCTTCAAAAAACTCGGTTCCTAGTCCAGCATCGCAAGGCGTCGTTATCTCTGCTCATCACCGGACTCTTACCGGCGGCACGAACGGTATCCTCCGTTTCCGCGCTGACGGCATCGATTACATCACCAGCACTGCCGGTGACAGCCGCAGTTGGCGCTGGGCTGACCTTGAGACCGTGTCCAATCCCGACCCCTATCACCTCTTCGTTTTCGGGTATCGCGACACCTATACGTTTGATCTAAAAGCGCCTCTCTCCGCCGATCTGTTCGATAGGGCAACAGACGCGATCTACGCGCACAACGAGAGTATCCCAGTGTATAAGCCGGGAACAGCAACTCAGCCAAACACGCAAGGCGCAGAGACGAGAGAAAAGCGATGAAGAGAACCAACTCACAATGGTCGTGGCTCATCGCCGGAGTTGTCGCGTCCTGCGTCGCCATCGCAGGCGCGCAGACAAGCGCGGACATGCCGGGATCAAGCACACAAACCGCGGCTGTTCAGCCAGGATCGCAGCAGAGCCCTTCACCTGCCGGTCAGGCGTTGCAGAGCTCTGAAGTGACCCTGCAAGAACTAGTTAAAACCGCCCTTGCCCAGAATCCGGCAATCAAGAGCGCGGCGGAACGCTTTCAGGCGCAACGCGCTCGCGCGCCCCAGGCCCGTTCTCTGCCGGATCCGATGGTTTCCGGCGGATGGATGGGAAACATCACTCCTTTTAGCGTACAGAAAGGCGACCCGTCGAGTTACCGGGGACTGACCGTAAGCCAGGCTCTTCCGTTTCCCGGGAAGCTGGGACTGCGCGGCAAGATCGCCGACCGCGAGGCAGAGGCCGGCCGGTGGGAATACGAGAAGACCGAACGCCAGGTGGTGGCAGACGTGAAGGCGGCCTATTATGCCTACTCCTACGACACCAAGGCGATTGAAATCACCTTGAAGAACAAAGACTTGCTTGAGAAGCTGGAGAGCATCGCAGAAGCGCGCTACCGCGTCGGTAAGGGCATCCAGCAGGACGTGCTGAGGGCGCAGATTGAAGTCTCCAGGATCGATCAGAAACTGATCGTTTTGCGCCAGGAAGAACGCACGGCTGGCGCGCGTCTTAATACGCTGCTCAACCAGGACCCCGAATCGCCACTGCCGCCACCCGCCAGTGTTAAGCCGGCTGACTTCCAACTCTCTCTCGACGAGCTCTACGCGCTGGCACACGAGAATGATCCCGGCCTCGAACGAGATAAGAGGATGGTCGAAAGCAATCAATTTGCTGTGAATCTCGCGCAGAAAGCTTACGAGCCTAACTTTGATGTGGCCTACTCCTACGAGCAGCGCCCAGACATGGCGGACATGCACGGCGTGATGGTCGGCGTGAATATTCCGATCTTCTTCCGGAGCAAGCAGCGCGAGGGCGTGATCGAAGCCAGCCATAGCCTGAATGCCGCTCACCGCGAGTTCGATGATCGCTTAACGGAAGTCAACTTTGAGATCAAGCAGCAATATCTCGCGGCAACGGCGTCGCGGGATCTGATGAACCTCTACTCGAAGGCCATCGTGCCGCAATCGTCGTTGGCCCTTGAATCCTCCATGTCGGCGTATGAAGTTGGCAAAGTCGACTTCCTCTCCATGCTCGACAACTTCACCTACGTGCTCGACTACGAAGTGAATTACTACCAGGAACTCAGCAACTTCGAGACCGCGCTGGCCCGTCTGGAGCCGCTGGTCAACACCGACTTGACGGAATAAGAAGGAGTAGCCATGAAACTTACTTTGACGACACGTGCGCTGGTCATCGGAATCGCCTTACTGATTGCCGGAATCTTGCTTGGCGGCGGAGCTGCGTATTGGTATGCGGCGCGCAAACAGGCTGCCACCGCCCGCCAGAATGCAGCGGCAGCTGCGGCGGCGCAGCAGGCATCCGCGAAGTCCGGCGGGATGGCGAATATGCCCGGGATGGACATGTCCGGGATGCAAGGGATGGATATGTCCAACAAACAAGAAAAGGGGAAGGCTCCCGGCTCGGGCCAGGACATGAGTAGCATGCCTGGAATGGATATGTCCGGCACATCCGGCAAGGGACAGTCCTCGAACTCCGGAGGACAGACGGCCGGCATGGACATGCAGAACATGGCTCCAGGCACGGTCGTACTGGATGCGGCCACGCAGCAGAAGATTGGCGTGACCTACTCGACGGTTCGCCGCGCTCCTCTCAAGCGGACCATAAGCACGGTGGGTCTCGTGCAGATGGACGACGAGAAGATTTCCCGCGTCCATGTCAAGGTCGCAGGTTGGATCCATAAGGTCTATCTCGATTATGTCGGCAAACTGGTGAAGAAGGGGCAGCCTTTGTTTACTCTTTACAGCCCTGACTTGGTAGCCACCGAACAGGAATATCTGATCGCACTCAAGGGGCAGGAGTATCTCGCGAAGACGCCATACTCTGATGTGTCCACTGGCGCGGACTCGCTTCTTAACGCGACCCGCGACCGTCTGCGCTTATGGGACATCAGCGATGCGCAGATTCAAAACCTTGAGTCGACCGGCAAGGCCGCAACCGACATGACGCTCTATTCTCCCATCGACGGCTTTGTGATGAACCGGACTGCTTACGAGCAGACCTATGTAACGCCGGAGACCAACCTTTACGAGATTGCAGACTTATCCACTATCTGGATTTACGTTGACATTTTTGAGTACGAAGCGCCCTTTGTGCGCATGGGCCAGACCGCCCAGATGCAGCTCAGCTATTTCCCCGGTAAGACGTATCGCGGAAAAGTGACTTACATCTATCCAACCCTTGACCCGAAGACCCGAACCATCAAGGTTCGTCTCGAGTTTCCGAATCCCGGTTACAAACTGAAGCCTGACATGTACGCCGACGTGCAACTGAACGTGGACTACGGAACTCAGACCCTTGTGCCCAGCGAAGCTGTGCTCAATTCAGGGACGCGGCAGGTGGTCTTCATCGCCAAGCCGAATGGATACTTTGAACCCAGAGACATCAAAATCGGAGATCAGTTCGACGGGCAGACCGTCGTGCTGGCGGGCCTGAAACCCGGTGAGAAGATCGTTGCCTCCGGAAACTTCCTAATCGATTCGGAGAGCCGCCTAGGCGCCGCCATGCAGCAGATGATGGCGTCGATGCCGGGCATGGATATGGGCAAGAAGAAATGAGGCGCACCATGCGAACAAAGATCATTCTTGCAGGCATCGTCGGCTTGGGCGCGGTCCTCGCCCTAATGTGCGGCGCTTGGTACTTGCTGAACCAACGGCAAGCGAAAATATGTCCCTTCTCCGGCCGTGAGATCCATCCTCAGACGCGGACGCTGGTTACGATCGGAGGGCGGAAATACGAAACGTGTTGCGTGCGGTGCGCCATCATCGAAGCCCAGCAGACAGGCAAACCGCTGCGGGTCGTGAAGGTAGCCGACTTTGAAACCAGCAGGCTCATGGATCCGAACAGCGCATGGTTTGTGGAGGGCAGCACTGTGAATTTTTGCATGCGCATGTCGCCGGCTGCGGAAAGTTCGGGCAGAGAGACAGTCTCTGTCCGTGACTTCGACCGCTGCTCTCCCAGCATAGTGGCGTTTTCGAACGAGCAACACGCGCGCGATTTCATCGCGCAACACGGTGGCGCGATGAAACGCCTCACCGACTTGCAAAGCGAAGTGACATCGACTACCGGGAAGGTGCAAACGCCATGATTGAGAAGATTATCGATTGGAGCGCCAGAAACAAATTCTTTATTTTTCTGGGTGTGTTTTTTTCCGTGGCCTGGGGCATCTGGGCGCTCATGAACACCCCGCTTGACGCCATTCCGGATTTGTCCGACCGGCAGGTCATTCTCTTTTCGGAATGGCAGGGCCGCGATCCTCAACTGGTGGAAGACCAGGTCACATATCCGATCGTCACTGCCCTCCTGTCCGCGCCTCACGTCCAAGCCGTGCGCGGCTACTCGTTCTTCGGTCTCTCGTTTGTCTATGTCATCTTCGATGATAAGACAGACCTCTATTGGGACAGGTCACGCGTGGTGGAGTACATGCAGGGCGTTCAGGGTAACCTGCCCGAAGGCGTCACTCCGACACTTGGTCCAGACGCGACCGGCGTCGGCTGGGCCTACATGTATGCGTTGGTAGACAAGACAGGGCACCACGATCTGGCCGAACTCCGTTCCCTGCAGGACTGGTACGTTCGCTACTGGCTGGCAGCCGTTCCCGGAGTTTCGGAAGTGGCAAGTGTCGGCGGTTTTGTGAAGCAGTATCAGGTGGACATCAACCCCGACACGCTGCTTGCTTATCACCTTCCTATCAATCAAGTCATTGACGCGGTCCGGAAGAGTAACAACGATGTCGGAGGACGCGTGGTCGAGTACACCGGCCGGGAATACATGGTGCGGGGCCTCGGCTACATCCAGCACGTATCTGATCTCCAGAAGGTTGTGGTGGGCACCAATGGGAGCGGCACGCCCATTTACCTTCAAGACGTGGCGAATGTTCACCTGGGGCCGGACATCCGGCGCGGCACCGCGGATCTGAACGGTGAGGGCAATGTAGCCGGGGGCATCGTGATTGCACGCTATGGCGAGAATGCGCTGGCGGTAATCAACCGGGTCAAGGAAAAGATAGCACAGGTCAAGAGTTCTCTTCCCAAGGGCGTCGAGATCGTGCCGGTCTACGACCGCTCCGATCTGATTCTGCGCGCGATCTCGACCCTCAAGGAAAAGCTCATCGAGGAAATGATTATCGTCAGCCTGGTTTGCATCGTCTTCCTCTTTCACTTTCGCAGCGCCCTTGTAGCGATCCTGACACTGCCTGTTGCCATTCTGATGATGCTGGTGGCGATGTACTACATGCACCTGAACGCCAACATCATGTCGCTCAGCGGTATTGCCATTGCTATCGGGGCCATGGTTGATGGCGCCATTGTGATGATCGAGAACGCGCATAAACACCTGGAAAAATGGGAGAGCCAGGGCCGCCAGGGCGATCGTGACCACATCATCATCGAAGCTGCCAAGGAAGTGGGCAAACCGCTGTTTTTCTCGCTGCTGATCATCGCGGTCTCGTTCATTCCGGTCTTCTCGCTCGAGGCCCAGGAGGGGCGGCTGTTCAAGCCACTGGCGTATACCAAGACCTTTTCCATGATGTTTGCCTCGATGCTCTCCATCACGCTGGTGCCAGTGCTGATGCTGATTTTCATCCGCGGCAAGATCGCTCCTGAACACAAGAATCCTATCAACCGCTTTCTAATATGGGTATACGAACCAATTGTCCATCGGGCACTGCGTTTTCCCAAGATCGTGCTGCTTCTGGCACTGGCTACCTTGGCCATTACACTGCCCGCAGTCATGAAACTGGGGTCGGAGTTCATGCCGCCGCTCTATGAGGGGAGTTTGCTTTATATGCCGACGGGCCTTCCTGGCCAGTCGATCGCGGAAACCGCCAGCGTGACCCAGCTTGAGGACAAGATTATCAAGCAGTTTCCTGAAGTAGTCTCCGTCTTCGGCAAAGGCGGACGGTCCCGTACCTCGACCGATCCTGCTCCACTCGAAATGGGCGAAGCCACCGTCGTTCTGAAACCGGAGGAGCAATGGCCGAAAGGCATGACGCCGGAGAAGCTCATCAACCAGATGGATGCCGCACTTAAAGTTCCCGGAGTCTCCAATTCCTGGACGATGCCCATCAAGGGCCGCACCGACATGCTCTCGACCGGCATCCGCACCCCGATCGGCATCAAGGTCTTTGGTCCGGATCTAAATGTGATCCAGGGGATTGGAGAGCAGATCGAGGACGCTCTGCGTAACCTGCCGGGCACCCGCAACGTCTACGCCGAGCGGGTGGTCAGCGGCTACTACGAAGACTTCACCATCAACCGCGACGCCATTGCCCGCTATGGACTCACAGTTGGCGCTGTGGAGGATGTCATTGAAACCGCGATCGGCGGCAAGAATATTTCCACAACAATCGAAGGCCGCGAGCGGTATCCAATCGATGTGCGATATATGCGCGACTATCGCACAGATCCGCAGGCCCTGGACAGGGTTCTTGTTGCAACTCCGAGCGGAGCGCAGGTGCCCCTTACCCAACTCGCAAGCATCCGTTTGACCGAAGGACCGCCTGTCGTCAAGACGGAGGGCGCCGTGCCGCTGGGCTATGTCTATGTGGATGTGGCAGGCGTCGACCTCGGCGGATATGTGCAAAACGCAATGAAGGTGGTCAACCAAAAGGTAAAAGTACCCACAGGCTATTACCTCTCATGGAGTGGCCAATGGGAATACATGCAGCGAGCGAAGGCGACGCTCAAGTATGTCATTCCTTTGACGCTGCTCATCATCTTCGTGCTCTTATATTCCAATTTCAAGTCCGTCAGCAAGACCTTGATCGTCATGCTCTCGCTGCCTTTCGCCTTGGTGGGAGGCTTCTGGCTGCTCTATCTTCTCGGCTACAACACCAGCGTGGCGGTGTGGGTGGGATTCATCGCACTTGGCGGTGTAGCTGCAGAGACCGGCGTGGTCATGATCGTCTATCTCGACGAGGTCTACGAACGCCGGCTGCGGGAAGGGAATATGACCACCGCCAAGGACCTGTACGACGCCATTATCGAGGGCGCAGTCATGCGCGTGCGGCCAAAGATGATGACCGTCACGGCGATTATCGCAGGACTGCTGCCCATCATGTGGAGTCATGGAACCGGCTCCGATGTCATGAAGAGGATCGCAGCACCCATGGTGGGCGGCATGGTGACCTCGACCGTCCTGACCCTGATCGTGATCCCGGTGGTCTACGAGATGTGGCGCGGATGGGAAATGCGTCATGCGCACGGCAAGGAGAAGGCCAATGCCTGAGATGTCCGGCTACAATCGCGAACTTGCCGAATACGGAACAACCGTAAGCCGCATGGAGCGGTTTGCCGACGCCGCTAGTTCCAACGCCTCCAATGAGTTCCGTTTCAGTAGAATCCGGCGTTTCGAAAAGGACGGAGACACTGGAACGAGATCCGACCTCGTGTTTGGGGCCATTGGCCAAGCTTCGGGGCGTTATCTGCTGTGCCGGGTGGCAGCCGCCGCGGCCCGCAAGCTACATAAGCGGAACGAACGGATTCAGGACACGATAAACAACGTATTGATACGTCTCAGCAAGTCCAGCCCGGTATTTAAGGCTGCGGCATTGCCGGAGGCGCGACATCCCGTAGTGCCCCGTTCCACCCGCAGCTTTCATTCCCCAGCAATCCTGGATCTGAATCTGATATCCGTGGCAGCCGGCCATTTAGAAACAAAGGCCGCTGAACGGCCTCGCCGCTTAGCTTGCGGAGGTGCCCCATGCCTGGCTGGATGATTTACGGAGGGAGGACACTGGGGCGGATCGGCCTGGCTGCAATTGTTGTCGGGGCTGTCCCTGTCTCGCTGTTAAGCCAAGAGAACTTGTTTTCTCAGCAGGCCCGTTCAGCGACAAACCAGCCTTTCGCCGGATATGACGCTTCGTTGACCGGAGCAGCGGATGCGCTTCTCGCCTCTGCCTCGTTAACCCCAACCGAGGCAAACGGACAGACGGGGAAGACCGCCAGTGCAAGCCTTGCCATTCTCTACGGGCCACAATTGCGGTCAGGGAGCGGGGCCCCGAGTCTTGCAGCAGCGCGCGTGGATCTGTTGCGTTCGGCTGTCGAGCCCATCTTGCGGAGTCACGGGGTGCCCACCGACCTGATTGCCGTAATTCTTGTCGAGAGCGGAGGACGCACCGATGCACTCTCTCCCAAGGGGGCACGCGGCCTTTGGCAGTTGATGCCGGACACAGCGCGACGCTACGGCTTGCGTGTGGATGACATCCAGGATGATCGGCTTGATCCATTCAAAGCCACCGAAGCCGCGGCGCGCTATCTCCACGACTTGTTCGTGCAATTCGGCGATTGGAAACTCGCGCTTGCCGCTTACAACACTGGAGAGGCCAACGTGGCATCCGCAATCTTAAGAGCGCACACACAGGACTTCGACCGGTTGGCCAGCCTGTGGATGCTGCCGCTCGAAACCAGAAACTATGTTCCGCGTGTATTGGCCGCGGCACCGTCCGTTGGCCAACTATCAGTCTTTGAAACAGGCCACCACGGGAGTGACACAACAACTGTCTATGCCGCCAGCAGCCGTTGAGGAGTACCTATATGAGCAATCATCATATCCGCGCAAAACGCTTCAAGACGCCGCAACGGGGCGACTGCTATGCGCTCTGGCCTGTGTGGGCATTATGCGGAGGTCTTTCACTCCTCGCCGCCTCCCTTATTGTGTGGGAGTACGTGGCGAACCTTCCGCAGAAGAGCGATATTCCTTTGGTCGCTGTGGAAGGTGGCCGGGATCTTCACATGGACCCGGTCAAGTTGGTTTCGCAGCAATTGCACCTGTTCGAAGCGCGAGCTTCGGGACAGAAGGTGAAGCTTGTTGTCGAGCGGACCCAGGACAAGACTGTTCACGTGGCGCTTGCGAGCTGCCAAGTCTGCTATCGCAACCGTGATCGCCATTTCGCCAAGAATGGGCAGATGATGTGCGGTAAATGCAACGGGCCAATGAATTTTGAATCGAAAGATCGGAAGACGGGTACAAATGGCTGCGCGCTTGTCGAAGTACCGCACACGGAGACGGACCGCGACATAACCGTGTTGACTCGCGACGTCCTCGCAATGGCGGCGAAGCAGCCACAATGACGACCGCGCCGTTCACGCAGCGTCACAGGGATTTTGTTTGCACACTTTTGGCAAGATTGATCGGGCCTCGTTCAACGGAGAGAACTATGAGAAAGAGCACTATCCTCACCCTCGCGCTTCTAGCGGCTGTCCTGATTCCCGCAGCCCTTCAGGTTTATGCTGCGGCCTCAACCATCGACGGAGTTGTCAGCGACACCAAGTGCGGCAGGAAACACTTGCCGGGCAAGACGGACGCAAAGTGTATCCAGGAGTGCTTGAAGAGCAAAGCCAGCTACGCACTCGTGGTTGGCGCCAATATCTACACGTTGGCGGGCAAGCCCGAAACCTTTGCGCCCTTTGCCTGCAAGCACGTCAAGGTCGAAGGAATCCTAAAGGAATTGATGCTTACAGTCATCTCGATCCACGAGATGCAACAAGACATGCCCGCTGACATGCCGATGTAGCAGAAGACGAATGCTGTCTGCTGTCTCGTTGACGGCGGGCAGCGACACCTAACCAGCCACCCAGAAAGGATATGACAATGACACGCAAACTGTTCCTCTCAACAACTGCAATGGCCCTGTTGGGCCTTGGCATGACCCCCTTGTTTGGTCTCCAGATGCCGGGGATGCAAATGCCCGCTTCGGCCAACCGAACCAAGATCAGAAAGACCAGAAGACTGTCGATGCCGAGATGATGGATCACCAAAACGAAATACAAGCCTTGGTCACGAAACTCGACAAGAGCTTTCAAGCCATCGTGAATGCCAAGGATGCAAACGGATACGTACGCGACAAGTCAATCGTCAAGGCGCATGAAGCGGATCTCACCGAGTTTCGAAATGCCGTCCGCAACCACAAGCTGTTCCTGATCGACTATGAACACAAGTGCGGCGTCAACCCCAAGCTGCAGGACGCCATGATCCAACATCAGCAGCAGATGAAAGCGGTGCTCTTCGATGTCGTCGATAGCTTCTATGCGTACCAGGACGCGAACGATACCTCCATCGACACCCCATGGGCAGTTGAGGAAGCCCTTACCGCCCATCGGCAAGCGTTGAAGGAATTGGAAGATGCCATCACCCAGCATAAACAGGCCATGGTGCAGATGATGAACAAGTGCTCCTGACCGAGTTGCGCGAGCCGTGAGGAGAAGTGGAGGCGAGTCAAGTGTGCCGCAGGAAAGAGGTAACTTTACGGGGTGTTAAACAGAATAGTACGACACAATCACAATCACCTCGATACACGAGGTGCGAAGCAACATCACGATTTGAAACGCCCCGTTCTGTCTGCCGCTCTAAGGACGGCCGGACTTAGCCATGGCAGCGGGAAAGGATAGGAAGATGTCACGCAAACCAGTTCTTGTTATCGCCGTAGCTGCTCTTCTGGGGTTTGGCAGAACAGCGCTATTCGCCAGCCAGTTGCCGGAGATGCAATCGGCCGCAGGTCAAATTGACGAAGGCCGAAAACTACTCGACACCGATATCATCGATCACCACAATAGGATGCAAGCTTTGATTGCAAATCTCAACAGAAGCCTCCAGGCAATCGTCGATACCGAAGATGCAAATGGAAATGTCCGCGACAAGTCGATTGTCAAGGCGCACGAAGCGGATATCGTTACGTTGCGAAACGCGGCCAGGAATCAGAAGCTCTTCCTTACTGTCTATGAACTCAAGTGCGACGTTGACAGCCGACAACATGACCATATCATGCAACTTCAGCAGCAGCTGAAGGCGGCACTTTATGATGTCGTCGACACATTCGACCTTTATCAAATCGTGAATGGTTCTTCCAGCGAAGCCTCACAAACTGCGAAGCATATCCTCGACTTGCACCGCGAAACGCTTAACAACGTGGCCGATGTCCTCACTCAGCATGAGCAGGCCATGGCGCAGATGATGAGGAAGTGTTCCTGCCCCTGAACTGCGCACCGCCTTGAGGGAGGTGAACAGGTAGGCTTAAACGTACCTAACAGGAAAGGATACGAAGATGTCACGCAAACCAGTTCTTTCTATCGCTGTAGCCGCTCTTTTGATGCTTGGCGGGACACCGCTATTCGCCAAGCAGATGCCCGGTATGCAAATGCCGTCCGCAAACCAGCCGAGCCAAGACCTGAGCGCCCAGAAGTCCAGCGACGTCGAACGGGCGATGGTGAATCACCAAAAGGAAATGCAGACCCTGCTCGCGAAACTGGATGAGAGTTTCCAGGCTATCGCTGATGCCAGGGACGCAAAGGGATACGTCCGGGATAAGGCGGTGCTCAAAGCCCACGAAGCCAATATCAAGGCATTGCGAGACGCCGTGCGGGACCACAAGCTCTTTCTCAGCGACTATGAACACCAATGCGGTGTGATCAGTAAACAGCAGGACGCCATGGTCGAGCACCAACTAAAGATGAAGGGCGTGCTCTACGATGTCGTCGAGTCCTTCGATTCGTTTGAACAGGCCAACGATCAACCGAACAACTCTTACATTGTGGTCACGATGTCTATTGACCAAGCCTTTGATGCACATCGCGAAGCGTTGAAGGAGTTGGCGGATGCGACCGCTCAGCATGAGCAGGCCATGGCGCAAATGATGAAGAAGTGCCCCTGATCTCGCAGTGGAGCCATGGCAAATATTATCGCCGCGACTGAAGTTGAGTTGGCGCATGATTCTTGGGACACAGTACAGGCAGCTATGCGTTTGCGCACACCGTAGGCAATTCAAACCTGTGCTAACAAAGCGGAAGTCCGAGTAGAGGCGTAATGGGAAGTCGGAATTTTACAACTCGACGCAGAAGAGGCCACGGGATGCCCGTTCTTTTCACCATCGGCCACTCGAATCATTCGATCTCGCAATTCGTCAGACTTCTCTCGCAACACGCGATTGAGGTCGTTTGCGACGTACGCAGCGTGCCTTATAGCAAGGCCAATCCGCAGTTCCATCGAGAGGAACTCGGACCGTCGTTGCGCAAACACGGCATCCAGTATCTTTTCCTGGGCGCCGCGCTAGGTGCGCGCACCAGAGACCCCGACTGCATCGTCGATGGCCGAGTGTCTTACTGCAAGTTAGCCAAATCCGAGCACTTTACACGCGGGATCGCCCAGGTTCAGGCACTCGCGGCCTCGCGCCGCGCGGCGCTCATGTGTGCAGAGAAAGACCACCTGGAATGTCATCGAACCATTCTCCTCTCACGGTGTCTGATTGCGAACGGCTGCTCTGTCCAACACATACTCGATACAGGGGATATTGAATCTCACGAGGATGCTTTGGCGCGTCTCATTGCGAGGCTTAACTTTACCCCCAGCCTTTTCCGTTCCCGCAAAGACCTACTCATGACCGCATACGAGCGTCAGGAAGAGCGCATTGCCTGGAAGCCAGGGATCCTAAATTGCGACCTGGCAACGTCTGGCGCACTTGAATTCTCAATGGAGTTGCTACAAAAAGTAGGTAACCAAGGAGTTACACAATGACAAATTCGATTCGATCCCTCGCGGTGCTGGCTGCGGCAGTATGCCTGACCGGCTCCATGAGCTTCGCCCAGTCTTCGGGCGAAGCGACCTACAAAGCTAAGTGCCAGGTGTGCCATGGCGCCACCGGTACGCCAAACCCTGCGATGGCCAAGGCCATGGGCATCAAAGCAGCGTCCGATCCCGGCATAAAGAAGCTGACGACTGAGCAAATGATTACTGCGGTCAAGAACGGCAAAGGCAGAATGAAGCCGATCGCCGGACTCACCGACGCTCAGACCAAGGATGTCGTTTCCTACTTCCGGACGTTGAAGTAGGAGAAGTCATGCGGCCCGCCGCTGGAGGCGGGCCATCCTCAACGGTTCTCTGGGATTGCCCAAGAGACTTTCAACCGCCGTTGAAGAACAGGTGCATATGATCGTCAAAGCGCAAAGCAGAGGCCGTGATATGAGCGGGATATTTGTCGGCACGGGTAATGTGCGGCGACATTTTCCCAGAGACATGGCGGTCATCGAGTTACAACTGGATCACCTCCGAATCCAGTGTGGACTGGCGCCTGACTTCTGGCAGGGCCAGCCTGAAATCTACGATCCCCGCCTCTGTGCCTGGCTTGAAACCAGGCACATGCATAAAACCCGCGATCGAACGTCTGTTCGGTTGGCAATGATTCCGGAGGGCAAAAACTCGTTCCGCCTGGAATCCGTATCGATAGAGGGAGGCGCCCGCACTCGCAGGTCTGCTGAGAAACCCCAGCCTGCAGCTTGAGTCCGCGTCCGTTTTGTCCCATGTTTCTTGACCGGGCTGTGTTGTGCACGCCGTGCAGTCACTTCCCACCATCTTGTTGTAGAGGTATGTCGTTGCGTTTTTTCGTGAAAAGGGAGATCTTCTTGTGAAAAATAATTCTCTGCGTCGCTTGTTCATTGGTTTGGCTATCGTCACGGTTACCGCAGCCAGTTATGCTCAGTGGTCCAACCCAGTGGATGATGTGCCGGCCTACCATCCCACCGCTCCGTTGAGGGTAAGCGCGGTGCCGCCCATCAAATCAGGGAAAGACCTGACCGGGCCGAATTTCCGCTATCCTTGGCAGGTCCACGTCTATCAGCAGGCAGCGAAAGTTGGAAATGTGCTCTACCAGTTGCCCTGCAACTGCCGGTGCGACCGTTCAGTTGGCCATACCAGCCTGCGCAGTTGTTTCGAGACTCTGCATGGGACAGCGTGCGACATCTGCGCAAAAGAGGGTTTCTTCGCCTACCAGCAAACCAAACTAGGAAAGACCCCGGCGCAGATTCGCACCGCTATCGCACGCCACGAGTACGAGAACATCGATCTGGAGAAACAGTGATCTCATCACAATTGCCATGGGGTTAGAGGATCGGGATATGCGGTCCGGATCAACGATCCAGGTTGCGTTTCCCATTGTGCCATCGCGAATCCTGCGAGATGGCCGAGCGCCCTTTGTTGGTGGAGTCCATGATCGGCAGGAACGAACGCGTCAGTACTTTCCGCCGCGGATATGAGTCGTGCCCACAGATGACGAACGCATCCACATCAAACTTGCATATGATGCGCTCCCGGCACGGCGAGGGATTGAGTTTCAGGGCAACTCAGGTGGAGTTCCTTCGGCGCACCAATGCTTTTGCGCCACTCCCAGATGTTGTAGCTGTACAAGGCGAGGCAAAACAAATTGGCTGGAATGAACCCTAGCTGTGCTGTGTTCACTGCAATGACGCAGATCAGAACGCTATTGAGCCCTGCGACCAGCCATCCCTCCCAGCGTTTCCTGCCCACCAGGATGGTGGAACTGATGGTCAAGACGCACGATATATAGTCCAGGCGAAACATGTTGGTGTCTTTCCGCCCACGAAGGATGATTGCTGCGAAGGTGGGTTATAGATCGATGAGAAATTTCCGGTATTCAGCGGCCCCTGACGCGGTTGCTGCAATTGACGATCCACAACTGCCTTGCGCTTTTCTGTGAACGGTCTAACGCTATTCTCTGAATCTCTTGACCGAACTTTCGCCAGGACCCTGAGTCTCATCGCTCCGGACAATAGACAGTGCCAAAGACCGCTCGATATTCGTACGTCGAGCCTTCAGTAGAAGAAATGCTCTAAGAAAGGCGCAGGTAAGCGGTCGAGCGAGACGGGGTGGCTCTTTGCAACCGTTCTCGCCAAACGAGTGCTGCGTGCAGCGTTCCGCGCACCGCAGCTAACATGAGGCTGGAGCCACCATTGCACATGCGCTCTTAGCATCATGTTTCATCTGCAAGGCTGCGGCGAAACAGCGGCGACACCAACTCCGATTCCTTGGTGTCTGCGCTTGTGCTTCTGCGCGCCCTCGCTGAGCCTTACCCATTGCGCGGCGTGTCCAGTTTATGGCCGTCATACTATTTTGCGATCCCCAGCTTCTTCCCCATCTTCTTGTGCTCGGAACGCCACTTGTTGATCGTTTTCCCAATCCTGTAGACGTTCGTGGAGACACGGAACGAGTCCGGTCTTGCACCCGTCAGTTCTTCGTCAAGTCGTGACATCTCTGATGCCAGGTCAGCCTGCAACTGTACAAGCCTGCTGAAGTTTGGCTCGAGTTCCGGTTGCTGCTCCTGGTTTATCAACTGCAGAAACTGTTCGTGCGCCGTTGCCATTTGCCGGCGAGGGCCGACTGGAGCTGATCCCTCTTTTCGGAAACAGCACTGATGTTGTAGCTGCCATTTCGTCTGACGCGCCAATAACTGGCCCCATCAGGCATTCGGCCCATCAGTTTGTGAGCTGCCTTGGTTGTTGCCATGCAATAGGCAAAAGCCTCGCTTTGAATGTCCCTGGCCGGCATAAGAAGAGCTCGTTGAGAGTCGATCGTTGTTGAATCACGTTCGGTAGGACCAGTTTTGGCGTCCGAAAAGTGCACTTCCCCGCGCTGCGAAAAAGCGGTTTGCGCCGTGATGAGCACCAGAAAGGTGGAAATCCCTCTGATTCGACCCAGCATGGATAACTCTCCTTCTGACCAGTCTTCAGGGAGGACGTGATATGCCACATTGCTCCGACAGACTCTATTCAATGATCGACATTGCACCGGAGAATGTGCGGACGGAGAGAACTGAAGTAGTGTCAGACCTTACCCACTACAAGGCAGCGCCGAGACGAGGATCTTATGTCGTGGTTCGCTGATCAGGCTGCCAGAATCTCGGCTGAAATGCGGCAGGAGGTGCCTGATCTGGGGCACTTCGAATGAGTTGGAGAAGGCCTGCTTTGCCGTATCTTCACGATTTCGCGGCCCACATCTGCCCGCGGCCATTTGGCACGCTGCGTGCTCCTAAGACAACCAGAGAGAGCATTGACAATTGAGTATCCTGTCTGCACGTTACTCTTGGCCGCTGGGCGGGCTCTACGAAAGTCGCACCCGAGCCTCGCAATCGGTCAAATTTGTTTTGCATCTCGCAGCCGCTAGCCTCTTGCTTGCCAGCGCGCTGGCCCAAGCCGCCCAGGTCACTGGCGCTGTGACGAACAAGACCACGCGCAAGCCCGCCGCGGGCGATTCGGTGGTTTTGGTGGACGCCCAGGCAGGCATGAGCGAAGTGGCTCATACCACGACCGATGCCAACGGCCGCTACCTACTGAATCTGCCCGGCAACGGCCCGTACCTGACTCGCGTCACCCACCAAGGTGTAGATTACTTCCTTGCTGCGCCTCAGGGCGGTGCACCTGGGAACATCCCGGTTTTCGATGTTGCAGCTAAGGTGGATGGAGTTTCTATCGAGGCGGATGTGCTGGAGGTGGAGACCGACAACGGCCAACTCCGCGCGATCGAGCGCTACTTTGTCCACAACACCGGTTCCCCTCCTCGCACGGAGTGGAGTACCCGAGCCTTTGAGGTGACTCTGCCGCCGGAGGCGGTGATCACGGCGACCTCATCGCGGCGGCCTACCGGCTTACCCACCAGCATCAAGCCAGATTCCATGGGGACAAAAGGGCATTATGCGTTCAACTTCCCTATTCAGCCGGATGAAGGCGACAAGGACACGCTCTTCCAGATCGAATACACACTCCCTTACACCTACGGTTCGTACACATTCCATACAGGGGTTTCGGTGCCGGCCCAGAGCGTGGGCGTGCTGCTGCCCAAAAGCATGACCTTCGCGGCGTCCTCCGGGTCGGTTTTTCAGGCTGTGCCCGAAGATCCTACAGTCCAGACTTTTGTGGCCCGCAACGCGGTTCCCGGTAAGGAATTGGCGTTCACCATCTCGGGCACTGGCACCATCCCGCGCGAGACACAAGACGGCGATGGAGAACAGGCTGGCGCGGTTGCCGAAAATCAACCTGGTGGCGGCATTGGCGAACCCATCAACACCCCGGACCCATTAAGCAAGTACAAGGGCTGGATTCTGGGTGGACTGGCTTTGCTGCTGGCTGCAGCCGCGGCCCTCCTGCTGCGTAAACCTGCGGGAGCAACGGCCACCTTGGAAACCAACGGCACAGCGAATCCCAGCGTAGCGGCCCCGCCCGCCTTTGCGCACTTTACAGCTCCGGCGGCCAAGAAGGCGGCGCTTCTGGGCGTGCTGAAAGAAGAGATGTTTGTGCTGGAGAGTGAAAAGTTTTCCGGCACACTCAAAACCGATGAGTACAACGAAGTGAAAACAGCGTTGGAAACGGTGCTGAAACGAACGCTGACCAGGAATTAGGGACAATTTCTATGGACGACACGATCTCTCCGACGACCGCAATCTGCCAATCTTCGAGAACGGGCGAATTTTTCAACTCGTTGACCACCGAAGCGCAAAGAGACTTTGAATCGATCGCAACGCTGTTTTCCCATCCATCCGATACGCGCTTGTTCGCGGAGCAGCAGATGCCGTTGAACATCTTTATCCCGTACGACGGCGAAGTGAAGCTCTTCACCAATTCGACTGATAGCAAACGCTTCATTCTTCGCATTGCCAGACCGGGTGAAGTCCTCGGCCTCTCCTCGGCCTTCACCGGCAATCCATATCCGGTGACGGCCGAGACACTGCACTCGTGTGTTGTCGCATCGGTTAGACGTTCGGACTTTCTGGACTTTCTCGAGCGTTATCCGGCAGCCTACCAGGGCGTGGCGCGCGAGTTGAGCCTGCACCAAGATCAGGCCTGCGCGCGGCTGCGGACAATCGGCCTCACGCATTGCACTTCAGCGAAGCTTGGCCGTCTGCTGCTGGAATGGTGCGCCAATAGCCAACAGACGGAGCTTGGCGTGCGAATCCACGTCGCACTCACACACGGAGAGATTGCCGAATGTATTGGCGCCTCCCGCGAAACGGTCACCCGCGTCTTAAGTGACTTCCGGCGCCGCCAGATCGTGGACGTGCACGGTGCGATCCTGACGATCAAAGATCGTTCGGCCCTGGAAAGCTGTTCCGCCATCTGAAGGAAAGCGGCTTTCCAACTCGCACCGCCAGATGGCGCTTCTCGCGTTGAAGCGGGCGGCAAATTGCGTCAGTGCATCTCCAAAATCCGGAATGCCAGATTCGCGCCGGAAATGCGGCAGGAGGTGCCGGATTTGCGGCAATTCGGACCGGGCCGCCGGTGACCAAGGCTTGTATTTGCCTGGAAATTCGCGAATTTGGCGGCATCTCTCCGGCAGCGCCATTTGGAATGCCACGTGCTGACATGTAAGTCAGCAAGAGAACCGGATAGCCAGCATCTTCTGCGGGAGACGACACCGAATCGTTGGATTCGTCCGTTGGAAGAATCCTTCGAAACTCAGTTCGGAGAGAAGGGATGGGAATCCTGTGTGGCCCGGCATCGAGCATTGCTCTCTTCGCGGTATGCCGTGCCTCTTGAGGCCTGTTTGACCGCCATTTCAACATCAACGGAGAGAACCATGAGAAAGACATCGATCATCACCGAACCTCCAGCCTTGATTAGTGCGGGGCTCTCCACAATAAGACGCATTCTGTTCACGATCGCAATGGTTGCTGCAGTGTTCGCACCGGTACTCGCCAAAGCCGCAACCAAGCCGGCTTCCGATCAACCTCAGTACACTGCTGCCCAGATCCGGCGGATGGCACGCGAGGCGCACACGGTCGATCAGTATGCCCAGCTCGCTGACTACTATCAGACCCAGCACCGGCTCTACCAAAAGAAAGCGGCGGAGATGATGGGCGAATGGGCGCGCCGAAACGAGGTCATCGCGCCGCTGTACGAAAAGTATCCGCGTCCGGTCGACTCTGCCCGCAACCTGTATGAGTATTACCAGTACAAGGCAGCCGAAACCTCTGCAAAGGTGGCCTTTTACAACCGTCTGGCTGACCAGGTTGCCGCGCAATGAATTGGAACTCAAGCTATCTGGACTTTTCGGCTTTCTTGACCGATAGCGTGGGCTGCGACAATCCGCGTTGCCATTTGAAAGTTGTTTAACCTCACTTCACCATCCACGGAGAGACCATGAGAAAGACACCGATCATCACCCTCGCTCTTCTGTCCGCCGCCATGATTCCTGCAATCCAGCAGGTTCAGGCCGCGACCCAACCCATCGAAGGCGTCATCAGCGACACAATGTGCGGCAAGAAACACATGCTGCCCGGAAAGACAGACGCCGAGTGTATCGCCGAGTGCCTGAAAGGCAAGGCGAGTTACGCGCTCGTGGCAGGCGACAAGGTCTACACCCTCTCCGGGAAGCCGCAGACCATCGCGTCGTTTGCCGGCAAACATGTGAAGGTCGAGGGAAGCGTCAAGGGCCATATCATCACCGTCGCCTCAGTGGATGAGATCAAAGCTACCGCCATGCCTGATATGTCCGGTATGCCCATGTAGTGCTGATTTGTGCTGTACGCCGCACGAGCGGCGGACAGCACAAATCGAATTCCAGAAGCGAATCAACCGTGTGTGCCGATGAGAACTCAGGACGGGGATGCTGATTTCCTAACAGATTTACCGCTCAAGGAGAATGGGGGCGAATCGTCCGAGGGAGAGTCGTTCATCATGCCGTGGAAACATCCCGGCCATTTCCGCACATGCTACATAAGCCATTCGAGGCCTCAGGTCGGCTTCCATGGTTCCCGCCTTGTGGCAGGCGGGCCGATCCAGATTCCAAAGCGCACGCTCGCCAAGCCTCTACGGGCAACTTCGCGCGCGGCATTGGCGGCCTGGTGGAGGGCACACCCTGCGAAGAAGTGCGCGAGCGTTCATCCGCTCGGGGCAACAACCTCTACGCCGGGATTCAAGGGATAGCACGAATGAACAAGGATCAAAAGTCATGCAGGATAAAAGTGTTTCGTGGCGGATACCTGTCCGTCCTCACCGCGGTCCAGAGGGCCAATTGATGATCAAAGTCTGTCGTGGCATAGCTCAGTGTTTCCGTCTCTTCTCTCTTTGCAGTTTGCTCTCACTCGGCGCAATGGCTCAGAGTCCGCAGCCATCCGCCCCGGAACCAGCCAACCCACCGCTCCTGCGCTCCATCGAGGACCTCAACCTCAAAGGCGCCGCCGCCAGTGACCCACCGTTCACCGATTCGATTCTAGGCCTGGACACGCCCATCCGCAGCAGCCTCTTTCGCCATGGTCTGCTATTTCGTATGGGCGCTAATGCAGACTACATCCAGAACACCCTCGCTGCCCCAGTGGCCGCGGACGCACAGACTTACATCGGCCAGCGCCAGTTTGGCGCGTACTCCATCAATCCCGTTCTCACCGCCGACCTGCGCCAGTTCGGGCTGCGGAGGACGCAGTTGAACATCAACGGCCACCTTCAGCAGGGCAGCTGGGATCAGGCGCAGCCTGAGGCGTGGACCCTCTGCAACCTATATCTCTACAAGGAATTCGGCGAAGACCGCGCAGAACTCCAACTCGGCTATCTCGCCACCGACTTCCAGTTCATCGGTCTCCAGGTCGGCGGTCAGGTCGCCTCTGGCGCGCAGGGCGTCTATGCCGTCTTGCCCTACGAGGTCGGAATCTCCTACTCGCCGCTTACCGCGCCCGCCATTACGCTCAAATACCGCTGGCACTCCGATGCCTATCTCAAGGCAGCAGCACAGCGCGCCGCACAGCCCGGTTCAGAGCAGGACGCATTGAAGCGCGACGCCGTAGGCCTCCGCTTCCTGCCGCACGGCGACAAACTGGTTCTCATCGGCGAGGCCGGCATCAACCGTCCCGCGGTGGCCGGCAAGCTGCAGGAGTGGTACCGCGCCGGATATATCGCGAACAACACGCCCTATACCAGCCTGCGCACCGGCCTCAAAAAAAGTGGCAACTACTCGGGCTATCTGCTCGCAGATCACCAGGTCTGGCAGCCGGAACAAACTAAGCCCGGTCGTGGCGTTTATGTTGGCGGTTCGGCCATGGTCGTTCCCGCCGATCTCAATGTCTACCGGCTCTATTACGAGGCGCGTATCTATGATGAAGCACCCTTTCACAGCAGACTTGCGGATTTTGCCTCCATCGTCGCCTCCTACACAGCCTTTAGCCAGGACGATCTGCGCAACCTCGCTGCCGCCGGCAAATCCTATTGGCGCGCCTCGAATTCGGTTACCGGCAGCTATACTGTGCATCTCGCGCCCGGCACCTATCTCGGCCTCGGCCTCAGCTACGTCAATGGCCCGGCCGTCACTCCAAAAGTTCCTTCCGCCCTTACGTTCACGGCACAGACAAGTCTGTTTTTTTAGGGCCTTCGATGAGAAGGCCTCAGAAGCTCGGGGCCTTAATCTTAGGTGGCACGCCAGGCTGAGCAACGCGTCGGCGTCTCCGATAGCATCAGGACGACGAACAGCGTGCTGCGAGCCTCCTACGCGCGTGATGGAAACTCCCTTCAATGAAAATCTAGCGCTCGCGAGCCGTGGATGCCTGGATGATGTCCTCAATCCGCTCCTGGGCTGGCGGGCGGGCAATTCAGGAGAGCTCTTTGTCGGTTTTCGCAATGAATTCCACGCGGGACCCAGCAGGTCTTCGGCAGATACCTTGTGGTTAACGGAGAGTACATCTGGAAATACACACACAACCGTTTTGACTTCAGCGTGCAACCTGCCCTGGAGCTTTGGAAAGGTCAGGAGGCCAACGTTTCGGCGGCTCAGCAGGCCTTGTATCACCGCGCACGCTGCAACCAGGCCGCGCGCCGCGGCGAATACTCGGCGGCAATGGAGAAGAGTTGACTGGAAATAACCACAACCCGGAAGGAAACAGTAGCGACAGAGGCGAGCCCGATCCTGGCCCATACTGGAGACGGATGCATCGTCACCGGCGTTTCTGGGTAGGTGCAGTTTCCATGGCGCGGCGCTGGCGATTTACGTTCTGGGTGGAGACTTGGCTTGGGGGCTATGGGGCCGATTGCAATAGCCGTCGCTTCGTTGGAAAAGCGGAGGATCTGCGTGTGCTGGTTTGCTTTGATGGCCCAGGCCAGGTTGAGCTCGACACAATCCCCTATGCAGTAGGCAAGGGAGAAATCTGGCCCTTGCCTGTAGAGGCCGGGGGTGTGCCTTTCGACCAAGCGGAAAAGTGGCCCTGCAGGAGATTGCGACTCCTCGATAGTGGGAAATTGGGGAAATTGCAAACACGCGCTGGATCACAATTCCAGAGCTGTTGATCTGGCTCGATCTGGAAAGAGCTACACCTTAGCTTCCGGCGGATCGGCGCAGCCTTCGAGTGGAAGGGTTTCTGGCAAATCAAGGCGAGCCACGCCAATCCGGCAGTCGGCCATTCCGTAATAGACGTCATAGCGGTCAGGTGTGCCAAGGTCGCTGCGGCAGTCGATGCCAGTGGGGAATACTACGTTCGCAATCGTTCCGTGCTGCTCTTGTGGCAGGCTCGGCGTCAACACCGGCTCGGCCGAGCGATAACGAACCACGAGCGGATGTTCCTTTGAGAAGACCATCACACCGGCTGAGTAACATAACTGGTGGCCAATATTGTTTGGCTCTGAGATTTCGTTGACGCCGTGGTAGATGATCAGCCAGCCGTACCTCGTCAGCACGGGAGGAGTGCCACCACCGATTTTGAGCCGTTCCCAGGGCGAGACCGGAGAGGCCAGCCGATGATGGAAAGTAAACTGGCCGGTATGAAATGGCTTATGGTTCAGTGTCAATCGACCGTACGATATCCAGATGCTTTCTCTTTCGATATCCACCTTGCGAGTCGCAGGGCAGCTGGCAGTTTCCTCGGGACGAGTGCCCCGAAAAAGAGGCCGGTGAAGCATTGCCAACTCCGGTTGACCGAATGGATCGGGAAAGATGCCTGGGAAAAGGCTGGCATCCTTGTCGTCTACGTTAGCGAAGTCGATGCCATCAGAGGAAGCAAAGGTTGTGAGTCCCAAACGCTTCCAGTTGAAGAGGTCCTCGGATACGGCCATGGCAATCCGTGGCCCACGGATCGAGAATGCCGTGTAAGTCATCATGTAGCGATTAAGAGGTTCCACAAAGGTGACGCGAGGATCCTCGCACCCACCACCGCCGCCGGGCCGCAGCTCATAGTCAGCTTCCGGTTCCAGCGCGATTCCCAGCCGCTCAACGCCGACCGGATCGCCGGCGTCGTTGAACCGCACGCGCGCAATGCCGATGCGTGAATAATTCTCCTTCGCGACCATCCGCGGGAAGAGATACAGCTCACCATCCGGCCCACGGGCAGCAGCAGGATTCAAGACGCCTTCGGCCTCCTGGGGATTTCCCGGCTCGGGTTCCATCAACAAGCCCAGGCGGCGAAGCTTGAATTCGGTCATCAAGCCACCTCAAAATGTCGCACAATTCTATCGTCGCCCAAGCAAGCGATGATCGCTTCGATCACCCGCCTGGTCTCATTGGGACTTCGAACCGGAATCGATATGACGCCTGCCTGTTCCGCCGGGTAGTCGTTCCCGCCAACGAACAGGGCATCTCCCACAAAAATCATTTCGTTCAATGATACCCCGAGGATGTCTCGCAGCTTTCCAATTCCGTATGCCTTGTCGATACCGGACTTGGTGATATCAATGGATGTCGAACCTCCTATGCGGACGGAAAACTCAGGAATGAAGGTATCAATGATCGATTTAATTTTCTTCCGCTTGGCGATGTCGGGGTCCCACTTGTTTTTTTCCTCCAGGGGAGCCTCCTGACCCAATGCGGAATAGGTTATCTGGCTTCCGCGGTCCTCAATTGTCTCTCCCCAAGTTTGTTTAACGTTGAAGCCAGCCATTCCGACAGCCTTCCTGAGTGAACTGACAATCTTCTCCTTTTCATCTGGGGTGAGATCTTCTGAATAAAGCTCTTTCCAATCTCCCGCGTATTGGAAGAATTTTGTCCCGCAGGTTGGAAGCAGCGACAGATTTGCCAGGCGATCATTATGAGGAAGATCGGATAGTACTTGCTTCTCAAACTGTGCCCATGCACCTCCTGAAATCACTGCAACTTTGACGACGCCAAGAAGCTCATGCAGCAATGCCAGTGTTTCCGAATCGAGGGGCGATTTACTTGGCGCCAGAGTCCCGTCAAGATCAAATACAATGAGCTTCTTCATTCTTCTCCAACGCTGAGGTTCCAAGATCTCGCTTGATTCCGGCTTCGCGCCATCGCACTTTTGCCAACTTCAGCCTATCCCGGTATCGCAATCTCCAGCAGGCCGACTGTTTCGCCGGCCGAAAGGTGCATGCCCCGGCATCGGAAGGCAGGAGCCAAACATCGCCCTTGCCGACGGCATAAGAGATGTCGTTGTATTCAATGTTGCCGGAGCCATCGATGCAGACCAGCACACGAGGCTCGTTCTCTGCGCCAACAGGGAACGGAGCCTTCCCATGAAGGCGCCACAACCTGAATGGCGCACAATCAAAGAGCTTCTCCCGCTCCACTGGCCTAGTCGTCTCTACCTCTGGTGCAACAAGGCCGCCGGAGCGACCGGCGAAATCGATGCAGGCAAACGCCTGGTCAATCTGGAGCGGACGTGGCTGCCCTGTCTTCGCGTCAATATGATTCCAGTCGAAAAGACGGAATGTGACATCGCTGTTTTGCTGGACCTCAAAGACAACAACGTTGCCGCCCAAAGTGTGAACCGTTCCAGCGGGTATGAACACGCCGTCCCCTAGCCTCGGAACGATGGTTACAAGGTGGTCCGCGATAGTCCCATTGGCGAGCGATTGTCGCAAATCTCCGGCAGTCGTGCCCGGTTTCAGGCCTGCATAGATTCGGCTCTCTTTCCCTGTTTCAATCACGACCCACGCTTCCGTCTTCCCAGTCTTACCCGCTGGAATCAAATCTGGGTGCGAGTCACTGGGATGCACCTGAGCGGAGAGCATCTCCCTTGCGTCAAGAAACTTGAGGAGAAGTGGAAATCGTCTGAAGCGCGAAGACAGCCTCCCCATTAGTGGCTTCTGGTACTGTTCCATGAGTTCACTGATCGTCCGTCCTTTGAACGGTCCATTGCCAACTTGACTCGCATGATCGTTGCGGTCGCTGAGCACCCATGCTTCGCCGATGGGACCGTCCCCCGAAAGCGGCTAGGAAAGCAAGTCAGACAAACGCCGCCCTCCCCAAAGCCGATACTGGAAGATCGGCTCGAAGCGCAAGGGATACAAAGGCATTTTAAGCATTGTTTGTCACTCTACTCTCGTGATCGCCAATGGAAGTCTGATCCATGCCCACAACAATCCCGCAGTTGTTCATACCAGCAGGCTAATCACGATGGATCGTTGACGCAGGGCATCGGAGCATCGGCGCCACAATTTCCTTGAACGGCCAGCGCGCGAGACCAGGATGATCCAAAGCCAGGCATTGGATCATCCTGGCCGTACAGCGAAGGTGCCGACAGTTTTCAGGCGAAGACGGTCTCGCCGTGAACTGAGAAATGGCTTTGGTCAGTTCCCGCAATGATGTCCTTTGCCTTGTCCACTGCATCTGGTGTGCCATGGACAACGAGCAAGAACTTATCGGTTTTGAGGGCCACCTCGTACTTGAGCATGCTGTCCTTCGGGATGCCAATACTTACCAGACCTGCTCCCACCGCGCTGACACCTCCGACCACGGCGGCTCCTTCAAGGCCCGCGATGATCCAGGCTACCAGTGGACCTGCCACAAGAATCGGCCCCAGGCCCGGTATAGCAAACGCCGCGGAACCAAACAAGAGTCCCCAGAATCCACCCCAGAAAGCTCCCATTTTGCCCCAGTACATCATGCGGTCGCCGGCGTTGTAGTACCCAACGACATGTTCATCCGTGTGCGCATCCTTCGCGGCAATTGAAAGGCTCTTCATGTCAACACCGGCCTCTTGCAGTTCCTTGATGGCGTGTTCTGCTTGTTCGTGTGTTTCATAGATAGCTACAACAGAATTGCTGGTGCTCATTTTCTTCTCCATGTTTGCGGGTTGAAAGCACACATCATCGCGCGGCTGCTTCACAGGATCGAGTTCAGCAGCATAGCCTGATGCTTAACAAGCCAACTTTAGTCCGGTCTTGGGTATTCGAAGAGCGCATCCGCTCACCAAGCGCTTGCCGGTTCATTATTCCGATCGGGAGGCTTCTCCGCTGTGCAATCGAGTACAGCAAGTACCAGCGGCGATTATCTTAGTGCTCTGGCGTCAGATGCAGGAGCACTCCGCTCCTTACGGTTTCGATGGCATGGTCCGCACGGAGGGCAAAATGCACTTGTGAAGGAGACTGGAAAACATGCGCGCTACATTGGTGTTCATGAGCGTCGGAGAGTGCCTGCCCCGAGAACGCGTCATCGACGCCGCGGCGTCAGCAATCCTGAGCTCTGCACCCGAATTCCTGGCCGGAGGATGGGTCGATGGAGCTTTAAGCCCGCCAGCCGGAGGCGTGACACGAGTGTGTCCATTTTTGTGCCCATGTTTACCTTCCGACCGATCCAGCCCGGCGGCGCACCGTAGTAAGCCGCTTCAACTTCAACACAGCCATCCAGATGAACCGTGCGCTCACCATACTGGTAGTAGCGGAACGGCTCCAACGGCAGCGTCTGCAGATGGGGCTTCTCCTCGGCGAACATCGCCGCTACCTGCCGCTTGGTCCGGCCGTGGATGCGCTTGTCGGCCCAGCGCTCTTCCCAGTGGTCCAGATACGCCTGCGTCTCTTCAAGGCTCTCGAACTTCTTGCCCTTCCACGGCGTCATCTGCGCATGGTTGACGCCGCTCTCGACTTTTCCTTTTCGATCGGGATCGCGCACTTTGCGCGGCAGTGCCGTCACGCCGTAGTGCGCGAGAACGTCGCGATACAAGGGATTCAGGCCCGGATCGTAGAAGTCCGGAGACAACACGCCCTCGCGAAGATTGTCCAGGACCACGATCCTCGGCGATCCACCAAGCCGGCGAAATGCCTTCTCGTGAAGCTCGGCCCACACCCGCGCACTGGATCGGAACACAAGCAGCCGAACCGCTTTCCGGCTGCAACCCAGCGTCAGTACGAACAGTCGTGTGCGACGGTACTTGCCGCTGTCGGGGTCGCGCACCATCGGCCCCGTGCCGTAATCAACCTGGCCCTCCTCACCGGGTTTCGTCTCGATGATTACCCGCGCTTCAGGCGATACCGCTCCGCGCAACTTGAGTACGAATTGCTGAACACTCTGATAGCTGCTTGTGAACCCGTGCTTATCGACACGATCCTGCCAGATACCCATCGCGTTGCGGCCCCGCGACAGCTCCAGCTCGATCATCTCCCGATACGATTCACTGGCTCCGGACGGGCGCTTGCCAGCTTGCTCCGGCAACGTCACTCCCGGCAAAAAGCCGGTAATCACTTCGTTGGCCGGTTTTGAATTATCGGCTGGTCTGAAACCGGAAAAGCCGGTGATCACCTCGTTGGCCGGTTTTGCCGCTTCTTCGCCAAACGGGTCGGTGGTCACCGAACTGGCCGCCTTTGCCGGAGACTTCCGCCCCCAGCCTCCCGGCGCCCGTAGGGCTATCCCGGCCGACCTCAAGTATCCGCCAGCCGTCTCGCGACGGACTCCCGTCGCTGCCTCGATCCGACGAAGGGACCAACCAAGACGCCCCAACGCGATCACCTGTTCCTGCTTCGCTTTTTCCAAGACATTACCCATGCCGACAGAGGCTAATTTCCCCCGTCGGAGCTAATGTCTTAGGCCACTTCTCTATGGCCGGATTTGAGGTGATAACCTATGGCCGCTTTGGGGTGATCGCCGAGGGGAAAGGGCTATCATCCGACCAAATCGGTAGTTGTGTTCGCGGTCAGTAGCCGCTGAGGACTACTTTCGTCCCGCCCGTCTTAAGTAAGTAAGCTCCCTCGCTCTATGCAACGGTGGCCTTGTGCTGGCTCATCATTGTCTTCCATCCGAGGGTGAGAGCTACCGTTACCAATAACGCACCGGTAAGCTCGTACGGAGCGTCCATCTTCCAGACGAAGAGCGCTCCCCCCAGCAGCGGCCCGCTCGCCTGTCCAAGACTATTGGCCGCGTTTTGAGCACCGAGCGCTATGCCAGTGCGCCGGCTACCGCCGCCTTTCGAGATCAGAGCGGCGAGATTTGGCGAAACGAGAGACATCCCCAATGCCAACAGCCCGACAAATACGAAGATGAGGAACGCTTGATGGGTAATCACCACGAGACCGAGGCTGATTCCCATCAATCCCAGGCCCGCGCCGATTTGGTAGACCTCGCAGATACGTCCCGCGAGAAGACTTGCTGCTCCAACTTGGAAGACAGTCATCACCAAGCCGCATACCACGAAGAGGGCTCCAACTTTGCCAGGTCCGTAGTTGAACTTTGCCTGCGCATAGATTGCGATCGTCCCCTCAAAGATCGCGAGGCCGAATTGTCCGACGAGGGCCAGACCGAGGAGCGGCCCGAGACTTCGCGCTAGCCTTCGCCAATCCGTCTCAGTTTGTTCGCCCGCGACGCGCGGCCCATGTGCGGGCAACGATTCTGGCAGCCACCGCATTGCAGCGAAAAGCGTGAGGAGCCCCAAGAAGGCAGCCACGAAGAACGGAACCGAGAAACTATCCAGCATGAAGCACCAAAATCGGGCTGCAAAATGCAAGTCTCTGCGAGACAGTATTCCGCCGAGCGCCGGACCAACGACGAAGCCGAGACTCACCGCCGTGCCCAGCCACGCCATCCCTCGGCCTCGTTTCTGTTCAGTAGTCATGTCGGCGACGTAAGCAGCCGTCACGGGTAGTGTTGCCGAGGAAAGAATTCCTCCCAGAATTCGAGCCGCGTAGAGAAGCCACAGCGAGGTTGCCAAGCCAAAAAGAATCTGCGCTACCGTGTAGCCCGCGATGCCGATCAGAATGAGCGGTCTTCTGCCCGTTCGATCTGACAAGCGCCCCCACACAGGTGCGAAGAGGAACTGCCCAACAGCATATGCGCTCGTCAACAAGCCTACATGCATCACCACAGACTTGTGCGATGCACCCGCTGCGAGCGCAAGTCGTTCGACATAAAAGGGGAGCACCGGGACGGTAATGCCCAGGCCAATCATGACGACGAAAATGCAGGCGAGAAGAATGAGCAGGTGTTTACTGATCACGAGAAGCCTCTCCATGTGCCGTCATATTGTCGTTGCCTCGCACGAGTCAGTTCGCATCTTGGGGCCAGAAGTGCAACTATCTCCTCGTCGGCAGACCCCACCGGCGAAAGAGAAAGTTGTAAATGGGGACAAAGACAAGCCCGACGTATGCACCGTAGAGAAAGCTCTCAACCAATTGCATCAATAGGATCGCGACGGCCACGTCCAAAGTGACTAAATCTGGGATCGCTTCTTCCTTCACTCAGCAACTCAGCTTGACGGTCCTCGATCTCCCACCGATCAATAACTATTCTCTCACTACGCATTTGATCTTTGGTTTCCTCCATGACTGCTACTTACTCTTGCTCGTCGCTGCCACGTCGGCTGTCCCGGACACTGCGGTCTTCCCAGGCTGACGGATGCCTGCCAGCTTGGTGCGCTTCAGCATCAGGGCATTGATCGCAACGATGAGGGTACTGCCGGACATTGATAGTGCCGCCACCTGCGGACTCAGTATGAAGGGGTACAAAACGCCCGCCGCAAGCGGAAATGCGATCACGTTGTAGCCCACGGCCCACCAGAGATTTTGGTGCATCTTTCGCAGTGTCGCGTGGGACAGCTCGATTGCGCCGACAACATCATACGGGTCGCTCTTCATCAGCACCACATCGGCGCTTTCCATTGCAACGTCGGTCCCTGCGCCAATGGCAAATCCCACGTCCGCCTGCGTCAGCGCTGGCGCATCGTTGACACCGTCGCCCACCATCCCCACCTTTTTCCCCTCAGACTGAAGCGCCTTCAGCTTCTCGGCTTTCTGGGCGGGAAGAACATCGGCCAGCACGCGATCGATGCCAAGATCCTTCGCGATGCGCTTGGCCGTGGCTGCGTTGTCGCCCGTTAGCATAACGACCTCAATGCCACGTTCTCGCAGCTTTGCTACCGCGGCCTTGGATGTGGGTCGGGCGGCATCGCCGATAGCAATGAGGCCAATCACGCGATCGGCCTGCGACACATGTACGACGGTTCGGCCTTCCCCTTGCAGACGGTTAGCCTCGGCCTCTAGGGGGCCGAGCGCGAGCTTTTGAGTATCCATCAATAGACGGTTGCCGAGGAACACTGTTCCGTTGGCCGTCTCGGCTCGCGCACCCATGCCGTCGAGACTCTGGAATCCTGTCGGTGCCGCAACTGTGAGCTTCGCTGCCCGGCGAAGGATTGCCTGGGCCAGCGGATGGGCGGATCCTTGCTCGACGGCCGCGGCAGCGGTCAGCACCACATCCTCGGTGACTCCGTCCGCCTTCACAATCTCAACCACCTCCGGCTGGCCCATGGTGAGCGTCCCAGTCTTGTCGAAAACGATGATGTTGAGCTTCGTGGCGTCCTCCAGAGCTGCGGCGTTCTTGAACAGAATGCCATTCACGGCGCCCAAGCTGGTACTCACCATTACCGCCATCGGTGTCGCGAGGCCCAGCGCATCCGGGCATGCGATCACAAAGACGGTGATGGTCAGTGTCAACGCGAACAGCAGCGGGTGTCCGATCCAAAAAAACCACACCGCAAAGGTCGCAAGACCGCTGACAATGGCGGCAATCACCAGCCATTGCGCGGCCTTATCGGCCAGGAGTTGGGCCGGCGCTTTGGAGTTCTGCGCCTCCTGGACCATTTTCACGATCTGCGCCAACGCCGAGTCCGCCCCAACCTTGGTCGCCTTGTACCGGAAGCTCCCGCTCTTGTTGATCGTCGCCCCGATCACCGTAGCGCCGGGCCGTTTCGGGACTGGCATCGACTCCCCAGTAAGCATGGACTCGTCGACTTGTGATTCGCCGCTTTCCACCGTGCCGTCGACCGGGATCTTGCCGCCCGGGCGCATCACGACGATCTCGCCTGCCAGCACCTCCGTCGTCGGAACTTCAACCTCGGCACCATTGCGAACAACATAGGCTCTCGCCGGCGTGAGTTTCATTAGCGCCTTGATCGCGGACGAGGCCCCCGCACGAGCGCGCATTTCCAGCCAGTGGCCAAGCAGGACGAAGACAAGGAGCATGGCTACGGCTTCGAAGAATTGGCCACCCTGTTTGAAGAGAAACGTTGAACCGATACTAAAGAGGTATCCGGTGCCAACGCTCAACACGACCAGCATCGCCATACCCAGAACGCCGGTCTTGAGCGCGCGCCAGGCGGAGACGAAGAACGGCCAGCTCGGATAAAGAATCGCAGCGCTTGCGAAGAAGAACAGCCACAGATTCAATTGCAGCCCAAAGGGCGGTGCGGGCGGCTTGAAGAAGCTCCCCATCGGTGCGTAGACAAAGATCGGAACAGTGAAGATCAGGCAGATCCAGAAGCGGTTGCGCATGTCGCGGACCATCGCTGGCAGGTCCTTGCCGCCATGACCCATCTCCTTCGCCATATTGGAGGGCATGGCGGATTGTGGCGCAGTCGCTTCGTGGCCTTCGTGGCCGACCGCGGCGGGAGCGGTCGGGGCTTTCACGGCAGCCGGCGCGACAGAGGAAGTCTTGGCCGCAGCGGCTACAGGTGTTGACGGCGGTATCGACAAGGCCGCGTGACCTTCGTGACCATCGACGGCGGGGGTTGGAGCGCCCGCAGTGGTGTCCGAAGCGGGATTCTGGGTGGCGGGTGGGGAAGCAGGTGCGACGGCGGGAGGTGTGACCGGGGGAGTTTTCGGCTCAGTGGGAGTGGCGGGCTCATACGCGTCTTGGCGCACGGCGGACCGGATGTCGGCGATCTGGAGTCGGGTTTCGTCGTACCGCACTGTCGCGCTTCCACCAGCGTAGTTCACTGTAGAGCTTTCCACGCCTGGCACCTTTCCAATTCGCGCTTCCACTTCTTCCACGCTCCACACCGACAGCATGTCGTGCACTTCAATGACGCTCGTTTTCATCGCACCTCCTTATTGGCCTTCCCATCGCCGAGTACCTTCACAAATTCGCCAATTCGAGGCTCGAGGTGGTCGCATGCGAAAGCGCTTCGCGGCTCCGAACGGTATGCTGCCTGATCTTTGACGACATGGTGCCGCTAGTCTGGCAGATGACGCACCCATTAGTTTGATTTATGCGTCTTATGTTTGGCGTAGCGCTCTGTATCGTCCGCTGTTCCTTCGCGAACCATTTCGCACACTGCCAACGGTATCGATGCACCGGCGCGCCAACCCCATCCCACAGGGAGAAAGCGATCTGTCCGGTTTGCGAGTTCATCCAATGGCTGGAAAGATACCTCCAAACCGGATTCCACCTGGATGACGTTATCCGGTAGGAGCTGGAATTCACCACTATGTTCGTTATGCATGTGCGGCATGAAGATACCGAGTTTGTATTCCGCTAGTCTGCGAAGCATCTCCTGGACCTCTGGAAGATGAATTGCTGCCTGAGCAGTCATCAACGCTTGTGGCAAACTGCCGTCGTTTCCTTGTGCAACGTTCACTGTCGTCATGATGTTCTCCTGTTTGGTTGATTTTGGCCCACTCGAACTGGCACTTCAGTTGCGAAGTGCAGTTGTTTTCAGGTCGCACCAACCTCAAGATTGCAACTGCGTTTGATGAGTATCGCCCTAGTCTTTCTTCCCGTCTTGTGGTTCGCTGTCTGCCGGAGCGGCGGGCGCGGGCGCGGGGGCGTCGGCCTCCGGGGCCGATTCCTGCGCAGTAGACGTAGGCGCAGGTTCGGCGTCCGACGCGGCTGGGGAAGATTTCGGCGTCATTGACGGCATTGCGTCTGGCACCGCTTTGTCCGGCTGTGCGCCGCCCGCAGTAGGTGGTGCGCCCCCGGGACCTTTCGGCGCAGCGGGTGGGGCAGTAGTGGGCGGAGCGCCCGGTGCTGTGTGGCCTTCGTGACTATCGCCCGCCAAAGCTGCGGCGGGGGCTGCAGACTCATACGCACCTTGGTGCACAGCCGACTTGATATCGGCTACATCGAGTCGGGTTTCGTCGTAGCGAACGGTCGCGCTTCGCCCAGCGTAGTTCACCGTAACGCTTTCCACACCTGGCACTTTGCCAATCCGTTTTTCCACTTCGTCCACGCTTAATACCGATAGCATGTTGTCCACTTCCATAACGCTTGTTTTCATCGTGCCTCCTTGATGGTTTTCGTACTCGGAACCTCACCGCAAAAGTGCTAGTCGCATTCTTCGATCATTGTCATTCCGGCGATTTCTGGGAGATACCAGTGATCCGAGTTATGGTCTCCCCGGTCTCGTTAGGACGCCGCAGGCGACCTCCGGTAGAAACGCGGGTTCCCTGGGAACCCCCCAAGCTTTCTGAATCTGAGATGCAGGTAGATAAGCAGACTCAGGATTGCAGCGAAAAAGCACCAAATCGAAACCGTAGCCATGACCTGCACGATGTACGCTGCGATGAAGGACACCAACGCCAAAACGCCGAACAGCCTCACGAACCCGTGGCTTGAGAAGAAACAACTGAAACATGTCGCCGCGAGGTAGAGGGTCATCATAGGAACCACGTAGAAATGTGGCGACACATAGACGATATGGTGGCCGATGACTTCCACGACCACCGGGCTGGTGACGATGAAATAAAGCAGGTAGAGACCCACAGCGACCCCCGCTGCCTCAAACGCAAAGATCGCCTTCTTGCGCCAGCGAACAGCTTCCAGGAGACCGACGGCAAAAGGTACGTACATTGGCCACAGCACGTGTGAGAACCCCGAATACAGATATGTCATCACCTGCCTGAGAAGCGGTGCGTCATGGCTGAATGTCAGCCAGATGACGCCTTCGATTAGTTGCTGCATCCCAAAGAGTAGCGGAATCGTCGCGAACGGCAATTCGGCTCTGGTCTCCGCCGTTTTGAGCGTTGCCACGCCAACCGCACACAGTGAAGTGCCAGCTATGAAACTGGCCGAGGCTGAAAAACACATTCGAGATACTCCATTCGTTGTACCCGACTCCGCCAGAACACACTGTCAGACTCATCTAGTCTGATCTAACGCGAACTCTGTCTACCTATCTGTTGCCACGCGCCGAGAACACGTTGTACAGCGGCACCCAGATCAACGCCAAATACCAACCGTACCCGTAGCTCTCGACCAGACCAATCAAGAAGCTTTTCCAGCTGATCCACTGGAATCCCGGAAGCAGGTGCTGCCATGCCTGATACATGGCGTGCGCGGGGAACAAGAGATCAAAGCCAATGCACAATACAAATGTGGTCGCCAAGAAGATACTCGTTGCATGCCCAACCGCCGGTAAAGACAGACCTCGTGTCATTGTCATTCCCTTCTCTAGTGAAAATAGCGCTGCGGTTCAGCCTCGAACTTGTCCAGACAAGTTCTGGAGCAAAAGTGCAGTTCACGGCCATCTTGGCTCTTTGTATAGCCTTGACCGGGTTCAACCTGCATCCCACATACAGGATCCTTCACCGAAGCCATCTGCACGTCATTTCCGCTGTGTCCTTCATGCTCTCCGTCGCCATGACCACCGTGGCCACCGTGAACCATGTGCGCGCCGCATCCGAAGCGCATCATCAAATAGAAGAACCCGCCGAAGAGCAATAGCGTAAGCAAACCTCTCATAACCTCTACCTTCCAGCTCGCGGTAAGACATCTGTGACGAAATTCTTTGAACTATGGTGTGAGGCATCACGGTGCCGCCATGTCACGTGCTCGTAAACGTTGCTCCAATACATGCCGAACCCAAACCCGAAGAGCAGCTCCTCCAGCGGTAGCCCTGCCGGTCGCCATGCGATCAGATTGCCGAGATTCCATACCGCTTCGATGTAGCCGGGCCACAGCATCTTCAGACCGATCAAAAAGACCGTATACAGCGCAAGAAACACCACACCACCAACGAGGGTGCTGCGCCACAGATCCGGTCTGCACAGTACACTTGCCAATGCGCCTGCGAAGAGCGCAGCGATACCGGGATAGATTGGGTTCCAGGGCAAGATGAGCAACACTCCAAATACCAGGAAGGGGCTGATAATCGAAGCGAGGTGCCACCGATGCCGGTGGGATTTGCGAGCTTGATGTGGGAGTACAAATTCTGGGGCAGGGGCCAGAGCCCGGTAGCCCGCCAAAGCCAAACCGCCAATTGCAAAGCAGAATATGAGACTTTCAATGTCAAAGCCTGTTCGATGAGCTAGATCGAACAGGCTCGGCGGGTTCCAGTACTTTGGCACGAATGCAAGCTCCGTCAAACCAAACGGCGCGGTCAGCACGCTGGCCCAGAACATGGGGAGCCGAAGCGTCGGTCTCGCGACGAACAGCACACTCCAAGGGACCAGGAAGGAACTGGCCCAAATGAGCCATACGTACCGGAAACTCGGAGCGATGCTGGGCATGGCTTTGACCTGCGTTGTTCTGTGGACTAACCGCAGCAGCAGCGACCGCTCTTCGGCTTCTCCGCAGATTTGGCCAGGTATTGCGCCGGATTATGATCGAACTTCTCTTTGCATTTGGAGCCGCAGAAGTAATACGTTTGTCCAGCATGCTCGGTGTGTCCAGCGGCATTGGCAATTTCAATATCCATGCCACATACAGGATCTTTCACAATGGTGGTGCTATCCATAAGAAGCTCCCTGCGTTCGTGAATCCGGATTGATTGCGTCTCAATGCAGTCGGGGGCACCGTTCGCTATTTGTGCATTTCCATCCCAGACATTTCTTTCTGCATCTCCGCCATTCGATCCTGCATCTTCTTCATCTCTGATGCTGTGCACTTTCCATTGCTCATCATCATGGACATATCCAGCATCTGATGCGACATTTCGTTCATGGTGCCGGACATCTTTTTCATGTTACCTGCTGGCATGTCTTTCATCATGCCGGACATCTTTCCCATCATCTCGGTCATCTGGTTCGACATGCCCATCATGCCGGTCATCATCTGGCCGTGCTCCATCATGCCGAGATGCTCGCCCATCTTGTCATGATGCATGGTGCCGCTCTGGTCTTTCATCATCCCACCGCTCGCCTGCGCCAATGCGAGCGAGCCGCCCAGAAGCAGAACAAAAACGCCGATTGCTGATACTGTTTTCTTCATTTCGTTGATCTCCACAGTCTGTGAGTTGAGCCTACGTTCGAAAACTGAAACATCACCGCGCCACCAACTTAGACAATCCAAAAGCACGGTCAATCAGCCTGACGCCGTCTCCGTCATGATTTTCACGATAGTGTCCTCTACTTCCTTCGCGACACCTTCCAGTTGCGGGGAGCCAAACATCCCTATAAGAATCGTTGGCCTGAGAGATGCCAATATAGTCTTTCCGCTCTCCTCGTAAATGGAGATCCGGCATGGCAGGGCGGTAGAGACGCTCATGTTCTGGTCGAGAACCTTCTTCGCTTGTTGCGGTTGACAGACCTCAAATATCAGGCATTCACGTTCAAACTCCACGCCCTTCTTCACCAGAGTCTCTTTGAGATTGTGAACCTGCATCACGCCGAATTGATTGGCCTGAACCGCGGCGTGCAAGGCAGTCACAGTTTCGCTCACTGTTTTGCCAGTGGATGTTTTGACGAGCATTCTCCCAATCACGATTCGCACCTCGAGTCGCATGAGGGTATTCAACGTGCGACTATTTCTTGGATAGCTTGCCAACGATGAAGACCAGAAGCGCCACCACCACTAAGGTGGTCACCACCCAGATCCACATGCCGCCACCCATCCATCCGTAACTGCCGTTCATCATAGGGTCCCCTTCCGCTCCGTTGCGACGATTCGATCGAGTACATCCCTGCTGCTACACAAAGCCTCATCGACCTTAGGATTTAGCCGCAGCAGCAGCCACTCTTCGGCTTCCCCGCCTGTGTGTCCAGGTATTGCGCTGGATTCTTATCGAACTTCTCTTTGCATCTGGAGCTGCAAAAGGAATATGTCTGTCCAGCGTGCTCAGTGTGTCCAGCGGCATTAGCCGTCTCAACTTCCATGCCGCAAACGGGATCTTTCACAGCGGTAGTGCTGCTCATATGGATCTCCTTGGGTTCGGGACTTCGGTTTGATTGCGTTTCAATACTGCCGGGTCCGCCTATTTCTGATCGCCTATCATTCCCTTGTCATTCTTCATGGTTGCCCCGGTTTTCTTGTGCATGTCCATTGCATCTGGCTTCATGGTCATGCGGTCGCTCATGGCCTGCATGTGGTCGTTCATTGTTTGTAAGTGGTCAATCACAGCCTGCTGCAACGCCATCTGACTCTTCATGCTGGCTTTTTCTGCCTCCATATGGGTCTTCATAGCGGCGTCAGCAGCAGCCATTTTATCCATAGCGTCCTTCATGAGAGCCTGCATCTGAACCATCTGCGTTTGCATCTGCTCCATCTGCGCATGCATCTGCTCCATTTGCGGCTTCATGTCCTTCATTCCCGTTCCGGAACTCGGCATCGCATCCTGAGCTTGCAGCGATGCACCGTGAAGGCCCGCTAAACTGAATGCGAGGATTGTTGCGAAAATCAGTTTTGTCATTCTCATTGCTTCATCTCCGTGGCGTTCTCGAACTGTTCACTGATAAGACCGATCAGCACCTTTGCTACAATTACGGTTCGCCTTTCAACTCCGCCATGACTGAGCCCGTCCTGCGTCATCGCATAATAAGGCGGTGATCGCCACGGATATTAAAGCTTAGTTATCGCAGTCTCGCGCCCTTTTGCATTGGAATCGAGTGGAAAGATACTGTGGATCGTGTGACGGCGATGGCCGCACAAGATGTTTACTTCGATGCCTGTTTCGCCATTTCCCGATGATCGGCCGCTAGTTCACGGGCCTGTGTCGCCGCCTTGTGAAGATCGTCCGCGAAGTACTGGCAGTGACCCGCAGTTTTCCCGCTCATCGGATGCTTCGACTCCTGCCCCGATGGATTTGCCTTGTATACGGCGACCAATTCCTGGTGTTCATTCGCTTCTGCGTCGAGCTGGACGGCCTCAGCATCGAAGTACTTTGCGATCCGCTCGTGGTCCTCCGCCGTCTTCGCGTTAGCGATGAGAGTCTTTACCTCCCCTTTGCTCAAATTGCCGCTGTCCTGTGCCCGCAGGAGGCCAGGAGCGACAAACATTGCCAGCAGCAAGACCCACATCGTCCGTCTTTTAATCACGCTCGTGCTTTTCATTGTTGTGGTCTCCCTCTCAAGAAAATCTGTTGTGCCGAAATTCATTAGCAGACTGGGGACACACGTTCGTGCCACGCCTTGAGCTGCTCCATCGCTAGCTGCCCTTCTACAGCATCTTTCAGCCAAGAGCCAAAAGATGAGCAGTATTGCTCGCAGGTAACCAAACCTTCTCTTATCGAGCGTTTAGTGATGGACTATACCAAGATTCCTTCTCGAAAATCTGACCAACCTGCTTCCCTCGGGGTAATGCAAAATCGACCCCTTCGATATCGGGTTCACGAGGGTGGAGCAGACGCTGATTTCGCCACTTTATCCGATATTTCGGGGCTGTTACGGCGATCAGAACCAGTCAGCACATCGAAATTTAGGCCGTTTTCCAGCCTTGCGTGCCCACCATGTCCACGCGCGGAACGTCGTGCGGAATTGCGGTTTGAAAGCGCGGGACGCCGTCAGGCTCGCTCGTCTGATCATTTGCCATCCCTCCCCCACTTTAGCCGCACCCGCAGCCATGCCGCTCTTCGGCACCCTCAGACTTGCCGATATTGCGCAGGATTATGATCGAAATTCTCTTTGTACGCAGATCCGCGGAAGAAATATGTGTGCCCGGGATGCTCGGTTGAGTCCAGCAGCGGCGGCCGTTTCTATGTCCATGCAGCATACGGGGCCTTTCACAACTGTTGTGCTACTCATAGTGAACTCCTCGGTTCGTGAATTCGATAGATCATGGCTCGACGGATGATTGGCGGTCTTCAGTACCTCATCCGTCCGCTGCCTTGAAAATTCCGCCTCGCTCGCAAACGTTTCTGGCTGAAAGCCTCTCACTTCGGGAAGCACCCTGACGGCAGATCAGGAATTCGAGGCCGGCCTGACCTGCAGCGGAACGCGGGCGACGCCGACTATGCCTCTGCCCACTCTCTGTCTCGTTTCGGAGTACAGCTCCTTTCTGGTAAAAATCCCCACTCAGGCACCGAGGACGACGATCACAACCCTCCGCGCATCCAGCCACGGAGCCTCTTCGACATGGCACTGGACCACGACAATTTCTTCGGAGGCAACCAGTAAATGTGGGGGGGCGCGCGTGACTGCGATTAACGTGACCGACAAATACGCGCTCTATAACTTCCTCTCCACTTTCAGCGGCAAGCACTACGTGACTCCGTGGGCATAACGGGGCAGATCACGCTCTCCTTTTGAGAGAAATTGGGAGCGAAGGACGGCCACCCTCCTTCCCAAAGTATGCATGCGGCCTGCTCAAGTTTCGGCGCATTCAAATCTCCACGCATATTGGCGCAAGATACCCTGCGAAGAAGCGCAAGTGGAGTTCAAAATGGACAAGTGGACTGAAGAATATTGCGCAAGGATACCCTTTAGCCTGCAGATCCCAGAGGCCACTGCGATCTGGATCACCACTGAACACATCCGCGGGCCTGAAGAACTGTGGAAACCGTGTATTGCTATTTGCGGAGCAGAACAACGATCGAGCGGGGATTCAAGACGTATTCGGAACTGCGTAAATTCACTTCACCGCCAGGATCGCAAAAATCTTCCGGGGACGGCAAGCCGGTATCGATCACGCGGTTCCACTCAGCAGGCCGGCCCTGCTGGACGACGAAAGTGAGTGGAGTGGAGGCGCCGTTGATCATGACGTAGATGTCCGCGTCGTTAAGAACAGCGCCTGCGAGGAAGAACGCGAGGCAACGCGAATCGTTCGACAGATCGGGTTTCCCTGTGGCTCCATACCAGCGCACATCGTCGCGCCAGAAGCGGCTGCGCGAGAGAGAGGGATGCGCCTTGCGAAAGGCGATCATCTTCTGGAAAAACCGGAATACATTCTGATTCCATTCCAGCAGATCCCAATCCAGCCAGGTGATCTCGTTATCCTGGTTGTACGGATTGTTGTTCCCTCGTTGCGAGTTCATGAACTCGTCCCCGGCCGAGAACATGGGCGTGCCGTTCGACAGAAACAGTAGCGCGCAAAAGTTCTTGACCTGCTGTTTACGCAGCGCCAGCACGGCAGGAGGCGCGCCCTCATCGCCCTCCCAGCCGCAGTTCCAACTCAGGTTGTTATCGGTTCCGTCGGCGTTGCTGTGACCGTTGGCCTGATTGTGTTTTCGGTCATAGGAGACGAGATCGTTGAGGCAAAAGCCATCATGGCAGGTGACAAAATTCACGCTCTGATACGGGCGGTATGCGTTCACGAGGTCGTCGGGAAAGATGTCGCAGCTCCCGTACAGGCGAGACATCAGCTTAGGGACCATGCCCGCGTCACCACGCACAAATGCGCGGACGTCGTCGCGGAACTGCCCGTTCCATTGCAACCACGAAATCCCCGGAAAGCTCCGGCCTAGTTGGTACGTGGCCGGATCCCATGCCTCCGCAATCAACCTCAGATTCTCCAGTTCCGGGCTGGCGCCAATTTCCGCGATGACCGGCGGGTTGGCGAGATTGATCGATCCGTCCTCGTTACGCGTGAAGATCGACGCCAGATCAAAGCGAAATCCGTCCACGTGCATTTCTTCCCGCCAGAAGCGCATGCTGTCGAGAATCATTTTTCTAACATAAGGGTTACCACAGTTCAATGTATTGCCTGTTCCGCTATCGTTGCGATAGCGACGGTGATCCGGTTCAAGGAGGTAGTATGTTGTGTTGTCGATTCCTTGATAGCTGTACGCAGGTCCGTCTTCATTGCCCTCGGCCGTGTGGTTGTACACAACGTCCAGCAGGACCTCGATTCCTGCAGCGTGCAGGGCCCCGACCATTGTCCGAAATTCTTTCAGAGCATCGAACGGCATGCCGGCGCTGGCATATTCGTGATGCGGAGAGAAGAAGTTCAACGGCATGTAGCCCCAGTAGCTGCCTTCCTGCGGGTCCTGCTGCATGACCGGCATGAGTTCCACCGCCGTGACGCCGAGTTCCTTCAGATAGGGAATTTTCTCCACCACACCGAGAAAAGTTCCGCGATGAGCAGGCGCCACGCCGGAATTTGCTCTTTTGGTGAAACCGCGAATATGCAGTTCGTAGATCACAAGATCCGACCTATGGGCAGGCACTGCTTCCTCTGTCCGGCCGCAGCGAGGTTCGCTGGCGATGAGCCCGAGAGGGGCTTTGCCTGCGTTCGAGCCTGGCCTGGATGCCGCTGCACGACTGAACCGGGTCGGAAAGCACACACATCGCGCGTAGGGATCCAGCAGGATCTTGCGCGGGTCGAAACGATGGCCCTCTTCGGGACGATTCGGTCCAGCAATCTGATAACCGTAGTAGTGGGCATCCGGAATTGCGTTCTTGCGTAACCTGCAGTGCCAGATGCGACCCGACTTGTTCACGAGAGGATCGAGTCTGTGTTCGTAGGTCGGCGTTGAGAGGTCGATCTCGGAATAAAGCAACAGCGTCACTGCGGCCGCGTGCTTTGAGTACAACGCAAAGTTGTATGCCGCCTCATCCTCTACCCAGGTCACTCCCAGGGGAGATGGAGATCCCTCAAGCGCGAGCCAATCGTGCATTTTATACCTCTCGACCGCGGTGCCGGCCATCTGTCAAAGAGCCATTTGGCAAGGGGACAGGGCGAAACCTACGCTCCCCTCACGGCCTCCACTGTTTCCAGCATTCATTGAGCCTCCTCACAGCCACATGGGTTGAGGAAACGTGCTCGTTTGGATAGGTCCCCAGTGAAATGACTTTCACGGAAGGCTCCTGGTTCCCACAGCCTGGCGCGTCTGTTCAAGCGCAGTCATATACGTGGCAAGTGCCTGGCGATAAGCAAGCTGGTTGGCGCGATAGGTCCGCTCCGCGTCAAGGAACTCAAGCAGGCTGGCGGCGCCGTGGCGATACGCGTACTCCGTGATATCGCGTGAGAACTTGGCCTGATCGAGATAGCCTCCACGATAAAACTGTACGATCTGACCGCTTATGTGCAAAGTCGCATAGGCATCCACAACATCTGTTAATACCTGCTGAGAGTTTCCCCTGGCCAACTCCTGCGACTGGACAATAGCGTAGCGTGTCCGCGCAACTTCTCCCTGGTTGCGATTGAAGATTGGCAGCGCGATGCTGAACCCAAAGTCGAGCGTGTGCTCATCGCCCGCGTGACTATATCCCAGCTGTGGTAGCAAATCTGGCTTCGCGTCCGCCCTGGCCAAATGGTATTGGCTCTGGGCGCCGGCGATGCTTTGCTGCGCGGCTCGAAGGTCCGGGCGCGAGCGCAAAGCAAGGGCTTTCAGGTCATCGAGTCCGGTGTACACCGGCTGGTAATCCAGCTGCCCGGCTATATCGAACTGGTCAGGCACGGATTCAAATCCCAGCAGCTGCCGCAATCCAGCCAACGATTGAATCATGGCCAACTGAGCCGTGGAAACGTCGGTCTGAAACTGAAGCAGCTGAAGCTGAATCTTCAGATAGTCGCCCTGGCTGATATCGCCTGCCTTATAGCGCTCTGCCGACAGATCGACGGTATTCTGAAAACTCTTTAAGTCCTGCTGCGCGAAGTCGAGCGTAGACTCGGCCAGAAGCGCGTCGATGAACTGATAAGCTACCTGAAATGTCAGGTTACGCTCGTCATCCGCTATCGTGGAGCGTGTCACCGCCGACTGGTCCCTTGCGGCAGCCAAGCGAGCCTTTCTCTTGCGTCCAAGCTCAAGCGTGTAGGCAACCGACGCATCTTCTTCCTGCGGTAACGGGACTTGAGATACCGGAACGCCAAAATATGAGGGACTTAAAAGAGGAACGAAGTTGTAGTCCCCCGCCAGGACGGGGTTCGGCCGCAGGTTGGCCGTGACCTCTTGTGCTTCGCTCTGCTGAATGGTTGTGCGCGCTGCCTGTAACGCATGATTGTGCTGTAGCGCCAGATAAATCGCCTGATCTAGATCGATCCGGACGACTGGCGCAGACTGCTGCGCCTCAACAGAGGCTGCACCGAGGCTCAAGGACATCGCCAAGATGGTAACGAGGCTTAGAGGCAGCCACGTCATAGTTCCAACAGCAAAGAAAACAATGTTCCTCTTCGAATGCGGCCTCATGCTTTTCCTTTCCCTCGACGTTCCGCGTGAGATTGGCATTCTCATTTCCTTTGTCGATACCCCGCTGACAGATTGACTCACTTACTCCCCTGCCCAGATTGTTGCGGGCTGCCTTTGCCCTATGGTGCCGAAATACTCTCGAATCATCACCGCATTGCAATGCTTAAACCAGAATTAGCCAGAACGTTTTTCTTCTTCTCTCTCGCTCCCGCCGCCCCGACTCGCATGGCCGGGTGGCAGGCGCATTTATAACTTCTCCAGAGGCCCTATGTCCCACATCATTCGGGACATCGCCTCGAGTTGGCTTGCCGCTCTGTTAACGGCTCTAATGCCGCTAGCGGGCAAAGTTTGCCTGATCCCTTCTAATTCGGATCGCTGTGCTCCTAATCGATTCACCACTGCGCTGACAAGGCCATCATCCACTTGGCCACGCGGCAATTGAGCCAGGCATTTCGTGAGTTGGCCTAATCGAGGAATGTATTCCTTCAGTACGCCCTTTGCTTCGGCGGAATTACTTTCCTTGATCGCCTGGTCGAGCCGATTCACATCCACGGCCGCCTGATCCAGCAGCTGCACTGCTTTCGATAGGTTTGCTACCGCGGCTCGCATGGTCTCTTCCTGATTCACATCTGCACGCCAGCGTTGAACTCGTGCTGGATCGGCAATCAATGCACTGGCGGCTTGTTGCGCTTTCTTCGATCGGATATAGAGCAGGGATTTCGCCGTCCAGGGCCGTTCTTCCCAGTCCAGATGCTGGCACACTGCAATGATCGGTCTTGCCGCGGCCGTTTCGTGCATGCGCGCCAGTCCAAATGCGGCTTCCCGGACAACCAGGAGGTTGGGAGACTGCAAGGCTTGCAACAAAATTGGCACAGAGCGCCGATCCTCTGCGAGGGCTAGCGCTTCGACCGCTCCCGGGTTCTCGATGATTGCTATGCGAATAGCTTGTACGATGGGCGTGCGGTGAGCCTGGGACCAGGATCGAATCTCTTCGTGGCGCTCCAAATCGCTCCCATCTGCCGCCTCGGTCGCGGGACTAGTCCAATAGGGGACGCCGTTGTTCACAGCATCGAGTGCTTCCCCGGCAGCATAATCGAAGTATCGACTGTCTTTATCGCCTAGACGGACCAGCGCCGCCGCCAGAAACTCGCGGGTCAAAGGTTGGCGTTCTCGGTCAAAGGCGTTGCGCAATGCTGGGATCACTCGCGGATCGCCAAAATTCATCAAGCGGCGAATCACCAACAGCGGGATAGACGGCAAATCGAAATAAGAATTCACCAGCTCCGGTGCGGATTTTTCTGAAAACGCGCGAGCGAGCTCACTATCTGCTCTGTTCTGAGCGTCTCGATTCTCTTGAGGCTGCACAGGAATTGCCGAGCAAAGCGCAAGCATGAGGCAGACTCGCGCTATGGTCTGGATGACCTTTCGGATCCTACCAGGGCACCCAAGTAGCGCAGAGGAACGAGCCTCTGTTCCAGCACCAGCCGCCGCATCCGGCCGGCACAGTGATCCGGGATGGCGGCCACAGCGCGAAAACACATTCGGTGTTCGTGCGAAACCAAGGTCTGGCATGCAGGAGCCCTTCATAGGTCGATATGCGTACGATTGACGCCTCATTCAATGCTCGCCGGTGTGGCGAGTAAACGAACCCCGAATCTGTCTAGCAGAGATCCCATTGAAAACTCTTCCGCGAGAGGAAACGTCAATTACTTTTTTCGTGATACTGTGAGACACTCCTGTGGAAACTGTTCTACCCGAGATAAGCGTTGGTGACATATTGCTGCACCATGCGGTGCGTGTTGAAATATGAGGCGTTGAGGGCAATCGCGTGGCGCATGACATTCATCCACTGCTCGCGGTTGTGGTAGAAGGTCGGCAAAATGACTTCTTCGAGCTTGCGCACGAGATCTGCGGCATCGTCCAGCGGATCTGCGGCGGATGCGCCAATCGACCAGCCGGTCACCCCTTCGATATGGCCCTCGATCCACCAGCCGTCCAGGGTGCTGAAACTGGGCACGCCATTATGCGCGGCCTTCATGCCCGAAGTTCCCGAGGCTTCCATGGGACACTGCGGCGTATTGAGCCACAAATCCACTCCTGACACCAGCAGCTTCGCCATCTCCAGATCGTAGTTTTCGAGATACACGACGGGGATCTCTTGTCCGATCGCGCGCGCGACCGCGATGATGTGTTCGATCTCCCGTTTGCCTCCCTCGTCCTGTGGGTGCGCCTTTGCGGCGAAGATAAACTGCAGCGGCCCCGCAGTTCTTGCGATTTGAACGAGACGCGCGGGATCGCTAAACACCAGGCCGGCGCGTTTGTATGCGGTCGCTCTGCGGGCGAAACCAATGGTCAGTGCGTCGCCGGACAGCGCGCGGCCAGTTCTCTCTTTCACGAATGCAAACAGTCTTGTCTGGGCTTCCTCATGGGCGGCAGAAATCTTCTCGTTCGGGATACTCAGCGCTTTCCTGAGCATCGCCGGATCCTTGCGCCAGTCGGGTATGTACTCGTCATAGAGCCGCTGAAAACTCTCACAAGCCCATGTCGCCGAGTGAACGCCGTTGGTGATGTGATGAATGGGATAGCCGGGGAACATTTCGCGCGACACCTCCTCATGCCGTTGGGCGACGCCATTCACGTACCGGCTGAGGTTCAGCCCGAGCAGCGTCATGTTCAGCCGTTCCTGACCGCCCAACATCCGGAGCACATCCATGGAAACGGCAGGTCCGACGATACGCTCGACCGACGACCAGTCAAACTGGTCGTGGCCGGCAGGCACAGGGGTGTGCGTGGTGAAGATGCACCGTTGCCGAACGTCTTCGAAGTCCCAGTCGGCGGGCGCGGATCCTCCCTGCCAGTTCATTAGCTCGAGGACCAGGAGGCTGGCGTGACCCTCATTCATGTGGAAGCGCTGGACACCGCAATAGCCCAGCGCCCGAAGCATTCTTACACCACCGATACCGAGGATTGTTTCCTGTGCCAGCCGGTGGTTCCGGTCACCGCCGTAAAGGCATGCTGTGAGACTGCGGTCATACTCGCTGTTCTCCTCTACATCGGTGTCCAGCAGAATGACAGGAACCTTGGAGTCGCTATCGCCGAGATCGTATTGCCAGGCGCGAACGCGAACCGTGCGGCCCTCAATCGAAACCTCCACTCGCGCAGGCAAAGACCGGAGCGGCAGTCCCGGCTCGAAGTGGACGGGGCGCTCTTGCTGCCGTCCCTGTGGGTCGAGAACCTGCTCGAAGTAGCCCTTGCGCCACAACATGCTCACGCCGACCACAGGCACGTTGAGATCCGCGCACGCCCTGAGCATGTCTCCTGCCAAAACACCGAGTCCGCCGGAGTAAGTCGGGATGTTGCAATCGAGGGCTACCTCCATCGTGAAATACGCGACGCGCTTGCTCTCCTTCGCGTCATCGTCTGCGGGGACAGCCGTGGCCAGGTAGCGTCTGGGATGTTGCTGAAACTTGTCCCGGCAATATTCGGAACAGAAGTAGATCATTTGTCCCTCAAAAGTGAAAGGCAGACTGGTATCGGGCAACACCACCATGCCGCAAACGGGATCTCTTCGACTATCGTTCATACCAACCCCTCTCGCCTGTAAAGGCCTGTCCATTACTGCTCTAGAACGGAAGCCAGCCGGAACAACTCCGGATCGATAACCTTCCGGACACCGGCTACCTCCTTGAGAGGCGTCGTGGTCACCCGGCCCTCGTTCAGTCCCACAAGAACCCCTTGTTCGCCACGCATCAGCGCCGCTACCGCTCCCGCACCGAGACGAGTACCCAGTAACCGATCGAAAGCAGTCGGGGTGCCGCCGCGCTGCACATGCCCCAGCGTGGTGGTGCGCAGGTCGAAACCAATCTGCGCAGAGTGTTCGCGGAACCATGCATCCAGTTTTCCGCCGTTGTGTACCGCGCCCTCGGCAACCACGGCTAGGGCATGTTTTTTGCCTCGCTCATACGCTGCGCGCAGTTGCCGGGCCACTTCCTCAGGCGTTGTTTCTCGTTCCGGAATCACCGCGATCTCGGCACCACCGGCGAGTCCAGCCATCAGGGCCAGATAGCCGCACTTTCGTCCCATTACCTCGATCAAGAACGCGCGCTGATGCGAGGACGCGGTCGTTTTGAGACGATCGATGGCTTCGAGCGCAATGTTCAGCGCTGTATCGACGCCAATGGTGATTTCGCTGCCGGCGAGATCGTTGTCGATGGTCGAAGCGACCCCCACGACCGGCACGCCCATCTCTGCCAGAGCCAGGGCTCCGGTTTGCGATCCGTTG
>Ga0182024_10001562_pt1 | contig 58695 bp, 39 predicted proteins | sample P32metaG_FD_120480 | JGI IMG/M metagenome (GOLD analysis project Ga0182024, IMG submission 120480) | Permafrost microbial communities from Stordalen Mire, Sweden - P3-2 metaG (Illumina Assembly) | ecosystem: Environmental > Terrestrial > Soil > Wetlands > Permafrost | place: Sweden: Stordalen...
GCGCGGGAGCAAACATCGATGCTCTTCTGTCGCGGAGAGGTTCGGGAGTTTGGTTTAACCGGCCTGACTCGAAATCAGGTGAGCCTAACGGCTCCGGGGGTTCGAATCCCTCCCTCTCCGCCACCCAGTCTCTGTCCCCAGAGATTCTCCACGGAAATCGTCAGAAATCCGCGTCTGTTGGGCCCAGTTTGCATTTCTCGTGGCACCGGAGACAGACGACTTCGAGCCACACCGCGAGGATTTCGGCATTTTGTCTCTGTTTCGAATTTCGCTGGTGCCGCGAGAAAACACGGCTCGAACCTGCGTTTCGTCGCCCGTGGCGGCTATGACCCGTTCCCAGTCGCCACCCAGGCCGACCCAGCTGCTGGCGACGAAGAACCTCAGAAGAGAGGCTTCGCAGCGTCGATTCTGGTTAAATGGTCCTTCGTTGCTCGCCGTCCAAGGTATCCTAAAATGATCAATTCTTTTGCTGATATCCTGCGCGCTCTCCAACTGAAGGAACAGGCCATTCTTTCCGAGCAGGACATTACGCATCGCCCTACGATCGGCGAGATGTATGAAGGCCTCACTCATGAACTCCTTGGTCGCGCAATTCCGGCAGGAGCTGGTCTTCGCCTCGCCGATGGATTTGTCGTCGGTCATAGTGGAGCGCTAAGCCCGCAAATCGATTGTATGCTGGTACGAGGGGAGGGCGAACAGGTTCCATATACCGACCATCACAAATGGCCAGTCAAAGACGTAATCGCCGTTTTCGAGATCAAAAAAAATCTTTACACAAACGAGCTTCAGGATTCCTACACGAAGCTGAGGGCTGTACTCGAATTATATTCGAAATGGATCGAGTCGCGACCTAGCGGCGAAACTGCAATAGACGTCGGTCCTGCATTTCATACGTTCGCCAAACTTACCGGTATCTATCTGCAAAATTACGACGATGTGCACAAGCTCCCAGAAGCACTCGAATATATCTTCCACACACTGGTGATGGATCATCTCTCTCCAGTCCGCGTGGTTTTTGGTTACGACGGATTCGTTGACGAATACGGCTTGAGGGAGGGCTTTACAAAGTATCTGGAGACTCACGGTTCGGGCCGGCATGGCTTCGGGCCCGGTTCACTTCCGACTCTGGTGATCTGCGGCCAAAACTCGATCGTCAAGATGAACGGGTATCCCTACACAACCCGGATCGACTCAGACGGCTGGTGGACGCTTCTTGCCTCCAACGCAGAGAATCCGTTGCGCCTCCTTCTTGAGTTGATCTGGACGCGCCTTTCCTTCGCGATAGAAATGGGGATGCCGCCCGACGACACGCTGCAAGATGAGACGTTGCATCGTCTGCTTTCTGCACGGTTGGCCCGCGCTGGAGACAAATTGGCTGGGAGTATAACTACACCTACGTTAGCAAAGATGTGCTGCTAGGTGCATCAACGCCGGAATCTTGGAATCCGATTGAGATCGATATGAATGAGTTTACGATTCTTAAGATTCTCGAAAAACAGGGACAAGTCGAATTCAGCGATCCGAAGTTTCTGGAATGGGCAGGTGAAGAACGTATCGACGTTGATGCTCTAATTTCCAGACTGATCGAACTGCGCCTCGTAGCGCGCACAGAATCGGCGATCAGGCTCATTGATCCAACTCTTATCACCGGCTTCACGCCTGATGGCAAATCATGGGCCGCTACCGATTCTGACCGTTTCCAGCTTTGGCTTGCAGAGTGGATGAGGCGCCGACGGGAGGAGTGACAGACCCTAGAATTCCGTGGTACGTGCAAGCCCTCGAATTAGAATCCTAGTTCACTCGAATCCGAGCGCTGCATTCTGTTTTTCCCACTCGACGGGGATTTCGATACCGCGGCTGAGCGCCTCACAGGTTAGATCCACCGGATGGCGACCTTCGACAATAGCCTGAACGATCGTTGGTGAAAGAAACGCCAAGTGGAGAAGACGTCGTACGAAGCGTTCGTTCACCCCCTCTCGTGCAGCGATCTCCCGAGTGAACACCGCCCGCCCCGAGACTAGTTCGCTGAACCACTTGTGTGCTCGCGTGATCGCTTTCAGAAGTGTCAGATCGGTCTTCCGTTTCGAAACACCGCCACCGATCACCAGCCGCATCGCAACTCCGCGCCGCCTCATCTGGAGAGGTACGAACCAGCTGAACGTGAACAAAGGCGTTCGTCTGGCTATTGAATCGGGTGGGAGCAACGACTCGAAATTCATCGATATTTCCATGCCATTTTTTCTGAGATCGACTCGTTTGACGAGTTCAACGATCGTGGGCGCCCCTTGTTGAGAGCCCGACGCCAGTGACGCACTCTTCGCTTCGGCTGCTTTGAGAAATGATTGGATCTCGGCTGACGATACGCCGGCTTCCTGCAACGTGGTCGCAACGGCAGCGTGATCGTTGAGAAGACGGCCAGCTGCAACAACAACGCTTTGTTCCAGCTCGGGTGCAGCCAATCGCCAACTCTTCTCGTTTGCTACCGAGGGACGGCCGCCTCTGACTAGCTCGCGAGAAACATAATACCGGTAACTGCCACCATGCCGGCCTTTCGCCCCCGTTGAATACAGCGGTTTGCCATTCTCATCGAACAACTTGCCCGTCAAAATGTTCCTAGCGGCCCTTATCTTCGGGGTGCCATCCCGCGCAGTTTGGTCGCGAAGGAGCCTCTGCACCTTCTCCCAGTTTTGTCTATCCATGATGGCTTCGTGCTGCCCTGGGTGGCGAACCTTCTTGTGGCGGATCTCGCCAATATAGAGCGGGTTTGCGAGCAATTCGTAGAGTGCGCCGCGTGAGAAGGATCTACCTCCCGATCGCCTGCCATTCTTCGATACGCGAATCTTTGAAACAATCCCTCGCCGATCCAGATCAAGTTTCAGAAGACGGACGCTGCCAAGTTCGAGATAACGTTTGTAGATATGCCTAACTAGCTTCGACTCTTCTTGATTGACCACCAGTCTGCGATCGCGGACGTCATAGCCGAGAGAGCAGAAGCCTCCCATCCACATGCCCTTCTTCTTCGAAGCAGCAATCTTGTCCCGGATTCGTTCACCGGTCACTTCTCGCTCAAATTGCGCAAACGAGAGCAGGACATTCAGGGTAAGCCGGCCCATCGAGGTGGTGGTATTGAACTGCTGAGTAATCGAGACGAACGAAACGTTGTGGGCATCGAAGATCTCCACCATTTTGGCGAAGTCCGCCAGCGAGCGGGTCAGCCGATCGACTTTGTACACAACCACTACGTCGATCCTGCCTTCATCGATATCAGAAAGAAGGCGCTGCAATGCGGGCCGCTCCATTGTGCCGCCCGAGATACCGCCGTCATCGTACGCGGTCTTTACCAGACGCCAACCCTCCCCAGCCTGGCTCTTGATGAACGCTTCGCAGGCTTCGCGCTGAGCGTGCAGCGAGTTGAAATCCTGCTCGAGACCCTCCTCGGAAGATTTTCGGGTGTATACCGCGCAGCGTTGAACAGGAGATTTAGCGCGTTCCACTAGACCCCTCCTTCGAGCGACCTCTTAAACCGAAGAAGAGAGGTCCCGACCACCTGCAGCCGGTGATGACTCGGGCGACTTGCGAAAGCGAACGGTAGTTCCTTTTGCGGTACAGAACTCCTCGGTCGAGCACCGTGACGTGGTGACTCTTGCCCTGCCAGTCGCGAATCAGAACCGTGCCAGTAGAGGCTCTTGTCACTTGGCGGGTGCGCAAAATCCGGCGGCTACCGGCATCCTCGGACGCGCGTTCGAGCAGACGGCGCACCGACGGCTTGAGCCCTCCAAACGCTCGCTCTTGAATTCTGTATGCGATCGCCGAAATGAGCAGTTTCCTGCTACTGCGCGGAGGGGGCTCGGCCCCGTACACAGATCGCCATCGGTCCTTCAGTTCGCTTACGCTGAGGTCGGTCAGGGCCGCGATTTCGCCTGAAGTCCTTATGGTTTCAGAATCGGAAAATCGTTGCTTCATGCGCTGTCCGCCTCCTCAGCGGACAGAGACACACATTGCTCGTTTCCCGGCGCGCAGCCAGTCCTTGAGCCAAGGAGAGATCTCGCGATTCGCTCGCGCCATTCGCCTCCTCATCGCTTCGATCGCAGGCGTCAATGCACCCCTGGAGGCGGCTTCTAAGTTCCTGAGCGAATGACGTTAGGAAGTGCGAAGAATCACTCGCTTCACGCTCGGAACAGAGCAAACATGCCCGCGAGCCGCCAAGGCTTAGGAGATCTAGACGGAATGGAAAACGGAAAATTGGCAAAAAGAAGCAGGAATGAATCACCTATCGGAACCTCCCCGTCCCCGCCGAAGCAGGAGCAAAAGGACGCTGCGCGGTCGGCAGGTACGAGGGCAGCAGTCCGAAAGAAGGCTGCCCCGAGGACGGTCAATCCTGCACGACCGCTTCGGAAGACGGGTAGTAAGTCGAAATCTAACAACCTGGTTTGCCGCTATTGCGGGAGCGGGGACCTAGCCCCGAGTTTTATCAAACGGCGGGATCGCAGATGCCGCAAGTGTTTCAGTAAGCGCTACGGATCGGCGACTCGGGCGAGGAAGGCGAAGGTCAAGAAGTAGTTTAGCTACGACGTGAGATAGGGACCGGGCTCCAAAGGGGCCCGGCTCTTTTCGTTTTGAGATACTAGAGGCGCGGAACGAAGACCGCTTCTGCTCGGGCAAGAAGATTACTAGAGATTCCGGTGAAGCCGTGGGGTTCTTACAAAGCGCGCGCCTAGAGGGTCTCCACCTGCCCATCGCCATTCACTCGTATCACCGGTTCTACAAGTTCGTAATCGGTTGCGTCTCGTGTGAATGCCTCAAGCTTTTTCTGTGATAGCTCAAAAGTCATAAGGTGCAAATCAGTGGTCTGATGTTCGCCCTCGGCACTAAATCCGGCATCTATGGCGATTCCTCCCTTGTCCGTCAGTAAGTAGCGGGCATGGAAATCCGCGCCACCGTTTTTCTCACGCCAGCAGAAAATACTTACCTTGAGACCTCTGGGAATCACGCCCGGAAAGAGAGTGGACGCCGCGCGCTTTATTGCGTCAGGTGTCGGCGTTTTATCGCTGTCTCGGTAGTGAATCTCGCACACCGCATCTGGATTCAAAGTACTAACAATGGTCAGGCACTCGCGAAGAGTGAGCTTGTAGCGGCCATTAAAGGGATCAAAAAAGGGATCGACAAATAAGATGCGTGAGCCGAAGCGCAGCATCTCCTTCATAGCTGCGGAGATCGATGTAGCATCCCGCGGCACTGCGTCATCGTGCGGCACATTCATGAGAGGGTGCATTTCATCAATGTCGTCAGCCAGCAAGACGACCTCCTCGCCGCCGGGATTTTCTGCTGCGACGATGGCATGGAACGGTGAACGCCGCTGCTCACTCAAAGCGTTTTGCAGCCAATTCCCAGCATTGCCATCATACCGGCGACTACACCTAACCACCTTGCACTTCCTCGCCTGATTCAGTGCTTCGGTGACGCGCAACTTTTGAACTGGCAGAAAGCCGGTCGTAGCGTTATAAACATCCCTAAACCAGTGTTTCGGGAATTCCGAAATCAGTCTTCCTTTGTCAAAGCCGAACAGCTCAATCAGGTATCGAAACGTCGCCCAGCTCGATCCCATCGCCCGAGGTTCGACCGCATACTCAAAGTGCATTCAGAAAAGCTCCCGGGCGCGCTCCTCAAAGAAGCCATGTGGCCACTGATCGCGGAACTCTCCGTGCTTGTCGACCTCAAGCAAGCGGAAGCGCACTCCTTTTTCGTCATCTTCGACGTATATGACTGATAACTCCGCAGGAGTTAGCCCGATAACTCCGGGCGCCAGTTCAATTTGGGTCTTCTCCCTGATGCGCCGCAGAAGTCGCAGCAGAATGTGTTCGCTGTGGGTTTCAATAAGAAGAGTCTTGCCCGCGCTAGGAAGACCCTTCTGGTCGGGTTGGATGGCCTTTATGAACAGATCGCCGACACCGACCTGGATTGCCGGATGGATATGCAGCTCCGGCTGTTCGATGGCGAGCAGGCCGTCGCGGTTGCGTAACGCCGCGACCACCACCGGCACCATTTGCGAGATTCCTACTCCAACATCCCCGGGAGCCACGAGGATACCTTTTTTAAAATCACGAAGAGCGATCTCCGAGCGAACCTTAAGAACCATATACAATTCCTGGAGCTCAGCAATATCGTCTTCGGTGAGGCCCCGTTCAAACTTCAGGTGAAATGCGCTCGGCAGAGGAACCTCTTTGAAATCGACACGCTCGAGCCGATAACCGGTGCCAAGGCGATTCTCATTTGACAGCCAATTGTTGACCTCTTCTATCAGCTTTGCGCTGCGATCTAGATAAAGAAGATCCCAAGCGGCAATTCCGCTAGCCCATCGTGCTTCGTCTGGCGTCACTTGTGGACGGTAGCTTCGTGCGGGTATTTCGCGCAACGGTCCGATATAGGTCATCTCGCGCAAATGATCGCGGATGATCCGAGCCGGGCCCAGAAGCATCTCGGAGAGTAACCTGCGCAAGCCATTTACGCGTGGGGTGTGCTCTTCGATTTCAGCCTTCTTGATATCAGGATCCCGAATTCCGAGCGTGAGCTGCTGGTCCAAGTTGGGGAGTGCTCCATTTCGCGTCGCCACATCAATGCGCAGCTGGTCGTCTGGAGTATCTGGAGTTGAGCGGTCAGCCGCGGCCTCACGTCCGAGTTCGAAGATTTCATCTTCCAGTGGCGAAGACTCAATTTCTTGCTTGGCGTTTGTTTCAGTGTGGTCGTCGGGGTCGACTAGGCGCCGTAGTAGAGGATGTCCAAAATTGAAATCTGTAAGATGCGCCCTACCGGTCTGCGGCGGCGACACGATCGACGCGAAGTGCTCACTATCTAGTTCTATGACCAACCGCGCGACGTATGGAGCTTGCTCCATTTCGCTCCACCGTATTTCAACCTCCAGGGCCACCTCCCGCACTATGGCATAGTCGCGATATTCGCTACTCTCACCAATCAGGTAGCGGATGGGCAGTTGAGAAAACTCCGGTTCACCTATCGACAGACCTGAGTTCAAGGCGAGCGCCTCGGCCCCTTGTTCGTCCGATAAGTCCATTGCGACTTTGAGGCGGACGGCGCGCTCAAGTTCATGATTGTGGACGAGTGTCGCAAAACCGCCAAGATCGATGAGCCCGCCGGCAATCGTCACGTCGGGATCGATGTTACCTCGTTCTAAAATCTCCCGCAGATAGTGAAGCGCCTGAAGGATCGTGCTTTTGCCCACGCTGTTTGGTCCAAAGAGTAATGTGATGGGCTTCAGATCGATCGTCTGCCGTCCACTAATACCCTTGAAGCTCTCTATCTCAATCCGACTCAAACGCATCGCCGCACCTCAGATTTCGCCTCGGAAGGCCAGCTGAGAGAGGGAGGACAAAAGCGCAGCTGATGCAGCAACTGCTGATCTATGTCTGGCCTGAAGATCGCGGTGTCTATTGAAGATCGACGCAAACTTCTTTTGGTTACTTTTATCTGGAATAATTACCTTCACATCCCCCAAACGATCAGTGTCAAGACGCTTCGTTCCATGAGCGGCGGTATCGACGCGCCCCAGAATGTCTTGATGTTGAACGCGCAAACACCAGAAGCCAAATATCGGGTCGATGACATCGAAGAATCGAATCGCTTTAAGATCCTGGTTTATTGCTACCTCGCACCCTGCAATCGCCATTGGCACCGTGTGCGCCAAAATCATTCCCCGCACCACGATGAGCGGCGTACCCGGCGGTATCTTCTTGAGACGTGTTTGTTCAAACACAGCTTCCGATAGATGGTCTTGAGCGTCGGTAATGAGGTCGACTTTCATATCCTTCGGTGAAACCCATGGAAATTGGCCGGTCCAGTAGGATGTATTAGTCTTGCTAGGAGTTCCTCCCGAAATGAGATGTGCGCACTTTGAGAGCGGCTTCTGATCAAATCGATACGGATTCTTGACCGGATCGCCAAACATGTCGATGAACACTGAACTCATGAATTGGCTGGCAACAGTGGACACATTTTGTCGCCTTCGCTGAATTGCATCAGCCTTCTCAAGAATTGCTGCAATGCGCCGCTGTTCTGGAAGCGTCGGCAGCGGTATAGCCAGTTCCTTTAGAACTGAAGCGTTCACTCCTGGTTGCGCCGCCCCGCGGGAAACCTTCTCAATCTGATTCCAGTAGTTAGGAGATCGAAAAAAGTGGGATAGAAAAATCGGGTCAAGCTGCTCATTGGGGCGCACGCGAATGAGATACGACGCGAACACCGCGTTGTACGGTGGATTCCGGACGAGGAAACTCTTTCCCGTCGTCGCACCCGTGCGGGCAAATACTATATCTCCGTCCGCAAGGCGACTACGGACGATCTGACCTGAGTCTGCGATGCAGTAAGGAACAGAATCCCAGTCTACAACGTCATCTTGAATATCTGTAATGCGCAGAAACTTTGGACCAACTGGGCGATCAAAAGCCGATGCAGTCAAGCCATAGTCAACAGACTTCGTAAGTTCTCCCAGCGGAACGATGGGCCAGCTCATCCGAGCAACTCCTCGAGCTCGCTCAAATCTCTGGCGATATTCTCATTTAGCTTCTTCAGTTGTCCTAAAATCACTTTAGGTGAATCGTAAGGCTCTTCCTGGTAGACTCGTTCCTTGTAGCGAGCGAGAGAGAGATCGAAATTGGCGGCTCGGATTTCACCCGCCGGAACAAAGAAGGCCTTTTCAGTCCTATTCGTGTCCCTCTTGGGATCGCGGGCGCGCCATCGAATAAGGCAGTTCGGCAGATCGTTCTCGGTCACGGGCTCACGTTTGTCGTCCAGCGACAAACCATCAGCCTCTACATCGTAAAAGAAAACATTGTCGGTGCGTCCGCCCTTGGTGAAAACGAGGATGCCAGTCGACACTCCCGCATAAGGTTTAAACACGCCGCTCGGGAGCGAGATCACGGCCTCAAGCTGGTTGCTGTCGATCAGAAGCTTGCGCAGGGCCAGGTGCGCGCCGGTGGCCCCGAAGAGCACGCCATCGGGAACGATGATCGCCGAACGTCCGCCGGTCTTGAGCATCCGCAGAATAAGGGCGACGAACAGGAGCTCGGTCTTTTTGGTTTTCACTTGACGCAGCAGCGAAGCGTGAACGTCCTCGAAGTCTAGGCTACCCTTGAAAGGCGGATTCGCGAAGATAAGATCGAAGCCCTCTGTCGCGGCCTTCGGGTACCGTTCCGTAAAGCCTGTGCTGAGCGTGTCTTGATAGTGGATATCGGGGTCATCGACACCGTGCAGCATTAGATTCATGGCGGCTATGCGGAGCATTGTCGCATCGAAATCGAAGCCGTAGAACATATGGCTGCGTATATGCTCGCGATGCTCCTCAAGGAGGTCGCCGGTGTAGATTTTCTCGATCTTGCCCGTTTCCGGATCGGTCTCCTCGATTATCCCCTCCGGGGAGGTGTACGTCTCGAGCAGGTGTTGCATCACGCTGACGAGGAAGCCTCCCGTGCCGCACGCGGGATCTCCGACAATCTCGGTCGGCTTTGGTTCTAGGATGTCCACCATCAGTCGGATGACGTGTCGGGGCGTGCGGAATTGCCCGTTGATGCCAGCTGTGGTCAGCTTGCTGAGCAGATATTCGTAAAGGTCGCCTTTGGTATCACCCTCGGTCAGTGGCAGCTCGTGAATCATGTTGACCGCTTTGACCAGGAGGCTCGGCTTCTGGATCATCAACAGCGCGTCCTTCATGAATTCGGCAAAAGCTGTTCCGCTGGCAGCCGCCGTCTTAAAGTGCGGGAACACTTGATCGCGCACGACGGGCAACATCTTCTCGGCAGCGAAATGCCGGAAATGCGACCAGCGCAACTCCTGCTCATCATCCTTAAAACGGCGTGAGAACGACTTGCCGGTTCGCTTCTCACGGTTCTCGTCGCGCGTCTCGTTGATGTCTAGTAAACGCGCGTACATAAGGAAGGTGATCTGTTCGATTACCGTCAGCGGGTTCGTAATACCGCCTTGCCAGAATTCGAGCCAGAGCGCGTCAATACGACGTTTCAGTTCTCCTGTAACCATGCTCAGTCGGACCTTTCGTCAGGGTTCGTGCGCGATTCACGCCCACCCGGCGGGCCAAACGCCCGGATGACGCTAAGAAGATCGCTCACTTCGTTTTCATCCTCGAACACACCATCCAGACCGTCAGCATCGACCACGGTGAAGGGTGCCTCGTAGAGTTTTTCGATCGTGATCGATCCGAACCGGGCGATGTGGTTTTGGAGCAGCGAGAGAAACCGCGTTTGTTTCGCCGTTAGCTTTGGATGGCTGCGCGCGAATTCGGCAAACTTCGCCTGCACCGCTTCCGCATCCATGCCAATGATCGAGCGGATCGCGAACTGAAGCGGTTCCGCCGTGGCGCTGAAAAATTCAGCCAGTACGGCACGGCTTGCGTTCGGGCTCTGTGTGAGGATGAGCGATACCAGCGCGTTGAGATCTGCCTCGGAAACCGGCTCGCCCGCGCGAATCTTCTTGAGCGTTACGTTCGTGTCGAAATGCTTCTTGAGCTCGGCCTCGACGATCTGGTGATAGGCCTTCATATCCACCGCCGCCAGGCTTGCAGAGCGACGATAGAACTGGATTGACGACTCTTCCTCGGTGACATCGATGACCTTTGCCGGAAGGGGCTGGCCGGCCGTGCGCTCGCGGTGATGCATGATCTCGCGCAGCGGTCCGCGTACCTCCTCGAGCGTCTGGACGGTGGTGCCGCTCCAGAACTCGTCAGACTTAACGCGCTTGATGACCTCGGCTTTTTCGCGCACCGGATTTAGGTGCATCTGCAATGCGGCGAGGCGATCTGTAAGATCGATTTTCAGATCGGCGAGCTGTGGCGATCCGCGCAGGACCGCGTTCTGCATGCGGGCGATCAACAGATCGAGCGCGTAAGCGTCGGCCCTGCCGCGGATATTCCGCCACTGCATGAGCGGCGCGATATCCTGGCGGAGCCGCGCCACGGTCGGCGGGGCAAAGGCCTTCAACGTGGATGGTTGCGCGAGTGCCCGCTTTTCCTTCCACTTCTCCCGGACAGCGATCGAATCTTCAGGCAGGGCATCGATATCGCCTGCGACAAGATGGATGGCAATCTCGAAGACCGGAATCTCACTGTTTTGGAGTGCGGTTTGCGCGAGCAACAGCCGCTCCTCAAAGACGAGCTGCATGAGCGACTTGCTTTGGATCGGTTCAGCTGGGCGATAGCCCATCTCGAACCGTTCGAAATTCCCCCAGTGATCGAATATCCGGAAGAGCGTTTTGTCGCGGCCGGGGCCCAACAGGTCCTTGCACAACCGCGTTCCGCGCCCGATCATCTGCCAGAACTTGACGGGCGATTTCACCGGCTTGGCGAACACGAGATTGAGGATTTCAGGAATATCGATTCCGGTATCCAGCATGTCCACGGATATAGCGATGGTCAGGTCGTTGTTCGCACCTTCGCCCTTCAAGTCGTCGATGAGCTGCTCGGCACGCGGGTCGTAGTTGTCGATAACCTGGCAGAACTTTCCGCCATATTGTGGGTACATTTCGTCAAAAAGTTGCGCGAGCAGGATCGCATGATGGTGGTTACGCGCGAAGATGATGCTCTTTCCGGGCAACTGCTCGGTCGCATCGCGCAGGCCATTCTCCATCAGGTTCCGCAGAATCGCGCGATTGGTGTCCTTGTTGTAGATAACCTTATCGACTTGCTCAGATGAGAAGTCGTACTGGGCCGGGTCTTCGCCTTGCTCTTCGAGTTCCTCGATCTGATCTTTTGTGAGAATATCGAGTCTAATGCCTTCGCGCAGAAACTGCGTTGTGTGCTCGAATACCTCGAATGGGGTCAGATAGCCGTCCTGGACCGCTTGCTCGAGATCGTAGTTGGCGGTCGGCAGTTGGCCTTCGCAATCGAAGAGCCGGAACGTGCTCTTGGTGACGAAATCGACGGGTGTCGCGGTCAGGCCGATCTGATAGCAATCGAAATAACTCAAGATGTCGCCGTACACGTTGTAGATCGAGCGATGAGATTCATCTGCGATGATGAGGTCAAAAAATCCGGGATCGAAGGACTGAAAGACTTTCTGCATCGCCGGGTATGTCGCCAGGAAAATCCTCTCGCTCGCATTGGAACGAACGCGCGACGTTACTATGCGGATGGGCTCGGACAAAAAGTCATTGAAAGCGTTTTTCGCTTGTTTTCTGAGTTCACGCCGATCGCACAGAAACAACACGCGCTTTACCCATCCTGCACGGATAAGCAGATCAGTGAGCGCTATTGCGACCCGCGTCTTCCCCGTACCTGTCGCTTGTACGATCAACGCCTTGCGGTGGTTGCCCGCAAAGCGCTCGCAGATCCGCTTTATCGCCTCTATCTGATAGAGGCGATCAACGATCTGCTCATTGATTTCGATCGTGTCGAGCCGCTTTCGCTCCTTCCGTTGGTAGTTTGCAAGGTGTTGCAGGCTATCTTTTGAATAAAACCCATAGAGCTTGCGGGGCGGGAAGCCTTGCGAATCATCCCAAATCCAGATGTCGAAGCCATTCGTGTAGAAGATCACCGGGCGGTGGCCATAGGTCTTTTCCAGGCCGTCGGCATACAGTTTAGCCTGATGGCGCCCGCGCTCTGGTTCGATCGAGGTCTTTTTCGCTTCGACTACTGCTAGCGGATTGCCATTCTCATCCCAAAGTACATAGTCGGCATAGCCACTTCCCGATTCAGTCGGCTGATGGCGTATCTCGATTTCCTTTCCGACCTGCTCAGTGCTGGCTCCTCCCATTTCAACATTCCATCCAGCACTCGCGAGCTGGCTATTAATCAGAAGCGTGCGAGTCGTCGCTTCATCGAATTGAAGCGCTTCGGCAGCAGCATTCGCCGCTCCCGCCATTGCGTGAAGCTCTTCCACCTTCTTTTCCGCAGCTCTGACCGCTTGGCGCGCAATATCCAACTCGCGCAGTAAGGCGTCCATCTGCGCTTCCTGCGAGGCCAGTTTCTCGAGAATCTGGCGGCGCTCATGTGTGCTAGCAGCCTGCGGTGTCGTCGGCTGGGAATAAGCAGGTATGTCGTTGGCCTTCGCATCGCCGTGCTGGACCAGGAGCCAGCGTGCGAGATCATGCGCTTCTTTCAACAACCAGAGGGCGTTTTGGGACTTGGGTTCCTCACCGTGTGCGGCTTTGTTGCCGTGAATGCGCAGTGCGTGCAGTTTATCGAGAATAACCTTCGGCGTAATTGCCGAAAAAGCCTGATTCTTGAGCAGATCGACGAATGTCGGCTGATCGGGTTTCGGTAGTAGCAGGTCGCGATAAATATCCTTAGTAAGGTTCTCGGCAAACAGCCGCAGTTTGACGAGCGCGCTTGTTGGATCTGCGTGCGCGTACGCCTCGGCAAACCCGCCGAGTTCGGCAAGCTCCGGCCATCCTTCGCGGAGGATTTCGAAGTTTACCGATTTCATGCGGTACCCTCGGCCAAAGCTTGTGCAAGCTGATCGTGATTCTTTATGACGACTCGCATCTCGTGGAGTCTGTCCAGACTGCCGGCGGCATCAAGCCGAAGTCTTTTCTGCAAGTAGTAGAGAAAAGTATGCAGTGTGAGCCAGCAGCTGGAAGCCCCCGCGGACAGCAGCTGGCTATCAAAAACGCCAAAAGCGGATGCGATGATTGCCATTCGTCGAAATTGACGAACGAACGTCAAGGAGTTTCGCGCTTCTGGATGCCGGCAAAATACTGAGTGAGGGATCTTCATCCTAGGCTTTGCTTTCGTCAGCGCCAGCATCTGGCCGAGGTGGAGAAGGGAGTTCGGAACGATCCGCTTGGACTCGTCGTACATGAGCTCATCGGTGAGATTCACGCGGCCAGGACCAATCACGACCTGGCGGTCGAATTCCCAGCCAGCAGCTTTCAGCGATGGCTCGATCAGATCCGCGCAGGTGTTGGCTTCGTTAAGGGTCATGAATTCGGGTTCCGCGGGTTACTCAGCAAGTGCGGTGCCATCATTGACCGACCTCATATTTGCTGAGCCAGTTTGTGAGCGTCTGGTAGCTCGGAAGACCGACGAGCTCCGCTGCTTTCGTCTTGCTGCCGCGAGCCTCGTCCATTGCACGCTGGAGGTAGCTCCGAGCGATTTCTTTCAGCAAAGCCTGTAAGTCGAAACCGCCGCCGAGCGGACGTGTGAGCACATCCTGTCGACCGGAGACCATCGCCGGCAGTAAGGCCTCCCGCACGTCCTCCGAAGAGATAGCCGGACCATCGCTCCAGATCGCAGCCCGACGTAGGGTGTTGAGGAGCTCTCGGACGTTGCCAGGCCACGTATGCGCGAGAAGAAGATTCCTTGCCCCCGCAGAAATCTTCTTCTCCTCATAGCCAGGCTCGGAAACAGCCTCACGATTCACCTGTGCCAAGAGACGGTCAATGAGGAGGGCGAGGTCCCCTGTTCGCTCCCGAAGCGGCGGGATCTTCAAGACAGCCACGGCGAGGCGATAGAAGAGGTCCTCGCGGAAGCGGCCACGGGCGATCTCCTCCGTTAAGGTCCGATTAGTGGCGGCAATGACACGGACGTCGACCTTGAGGGGCTTGGTGGCACCCAAGCGGACCACCTCACCTTCCTGAATCACCCGGAGCAGTTTTACCTGAGCGGGAGGCGGGAGTTCACCAATTTCATCCAGGAACAGCGTGCCGCCGTTGGCAACCTCAAAGTAGCCCTTGCGCGGTTCCTTGGCATCGGTAAACGCGCCTTTCTCGTGGCCGAAGAGCTCGGACTCGACGAGCTCAGCGGGAATCGCTCCGCAGTTCACGGGGACGAAGGGGCGGTCCCGCCGCGGGCTCGATCGGTGGATGGCACGCGACAGCATCTCTTTGCCGGTGCCAGACTCGCCCTCGATGAGCACGGAAACATTCCGAACCGCAACCCGACGCGCGCGCTGAATGAGGCGTACCATCACTCGACTGCGGTGAATGATGTCGGCGAACTCTGGCGCCTCGGGCGGTTCGCCGGCACTGCCTTGGCGTAGCCGTTCGTCTTGCTCGCGAAGAAGATCGGGGATGAAGTCTGCTGAAATGTCGAACGGTACGGAGGCGGTCCGTACACCATGGTCCTTGGAGGACTCGATCAGCTCCGCCGGAAAGCGCGTCTTCCCGAGTAGAATCCAGACGGCAGCCATCGCGGGGGTGCCTGGACTGAGGTGGAAGGTGAGCGCTACCTCTCGAGGGTGCTCACTCCGGGCGCGCTCGACCGCGCGGACGGCTGCCTCGTATATCTCGCCGAAATCGGTCGGTCCGGTGAGCCGCTCGCGGACCATCTCTATCTTCGTCGTGGTGCGATCGCGGAGCCACTTGACGTAGGGACCAACGAGACGGTCTTCGAAGTTAGACAGGAGCATCGCTTCGTCGAATGTGCGAGCCGCTACCGCTTGGGCGATTGGCCCGAGGCCGACGGCAGCTCCCTCGGTGGGCGCTCTTAGGTCAGTGTTTCCCAGCCAGGCTACGAGGACCTTTCTCACACAAGACGATATACAAGACTTTTTGTTTTCGCACAAGACATCTTGTGCCAAGATGCCTTGTTTGACATTAATTGCGGGAAACCGGCAGTCATGGCGCCTCCCAGTGGTTGGCACATCTCATGCGATAAGCCTTCGCATGACCAACACCATGCTCTCCGCCGACGTCCGGTACTCCTCCGACGAAGTAGCCGCCGAGATGCGCGACCGCCGCCCTGATAGCCTCACGCTGTTCGGCACCCTTGACGAGGCGCAGCGCCAGCAGCTGGCGTCAGACGCCTGGACCATCGGCCTCCGCGCGCTTCATAACGCTCACACGGCCGCGCAGGAATCGAAGCTGAAAGACATCGGCGAGTCGCTGGTGGGCGACATCGGCCGGCAGCTTAGCGCTCACGTCGAGCGGCAGCAGGAAACCATCGCAGAGGTACTGGGACGCTTCTTCGATCCCAAAGATGGCCACGTGAATCAGCGGTTAGCGGCATTCCTGAACGATGATGGCGTCCTGGCCCGCGTGCTGGACAAGTACCTCGGACCCGCCAATAGCGTGTTGGCCGAGACGCTCGCTCGGCAAGTCGGCGAGTCGAGTCCTCTGCTGAAGAAGCTGAGCCCAACCGACGGCGAGGGCGTTATCAAGACCCTTGAGACGCAGCTGCGCGTCATCATGGAGAACGGCCATGCGGAAGTCCTGAAGGCGCTCGACCCTCTTACGGAAGACGGCGCAGTTGCCCGGTTTCTGAAGAGCCTCCGCGAGCAACTCAAAGGCGCCAATGAAGACCTGGCAGCGCAGTTGTCGGCGGCCTTGGCGGCGCTCAATGCGAATGATGAGAATTCACTCCTCAGCAGGCTGGTACGCGAAACCAACCAAGCACGCCAGGATGTGTTGACGGCTGTGAATCCCGAGACGCCGAACTCTCCGATGGCGATGCTGAAGTCCAGCCTCACTACTTTGCTCGAGCAGCAGTCCGTCAATCAAGCGGAAGTCGCGAAAGAACAGCAGGAACGCCAGACGCAGTTCGAGAAGGAAGTCCGCGAAGCCCTGACCCGGATCGAAACGAAGCGCGCCCAGGATCAGACTAGTCCGCGCGGCGGAATCGACTTCGAAGACGAAGTCACGCGGTTCGTCAACGCGGCGACCCTTGGTGGCCCGTACGTCTTCAGCGTTGTCGGCACGACCCCAGGCGTTGGACGGTGCAAGAAAGGTGACGCCGTCCTTCGGTTCACTGCGGAGAGTGCATTCGCCAATGCGGGCGTCGTGTTCGAGGCAAAACGCGAAGCTGGTTACACGGTGCAGGCGGCTCTCGATGAGCTCGATGAGGCGCGAAAGAATCGGGATTCAGGCGCTGGCGTATTCGTGATGGCACGCTCGCACGCGAGTGAAGTCTTCCCGCGATTTGTGCGTTACGGCAACAATGTCCTCGTGACGTGGGATGAGCAGGATCACAGGACGGATCCGTACCTTCACGCCGCGATCCTGCTCGGGATGTCGCTCATCACACGGAATCGAACCAATGGAGATGTCGGCGACATCACTGCGCTCAAGGACATCGAGGCACGAATTGAAGGTGAACTCTCCCGCCTCGATAAGATGGAGAAATACAGCGGCAACATCCGCAAAAACGTCGACGACATCAGCGAAGAAGTTCGGAAAGCGCAAAAGGCGCTTGACCTCCTGCTTCGGAAAGCCCAGAGCACGCTCCTGGCACTGAAGGTCGAACTGCACGACGAAGACGTGGAACGGTCGTCGCCGATCACGCTGCCGGCCAGCTCGCTCGAGAACGCCTCCCTCGCGCTTGCCAACGGCAAGGCGGCGTGACTACGACTGTCTTTCGACGCACCCGTGTCACTGCTACTGGACGAAGATAGAGTTGCTCGTGAGACCGACGAAGGAGATGTAGGCGACTTCGACGGCGTAGACTGGGAGAACGCCCCGGCGTTTCTCGCTCCAGATGAAATTGACGATGACGCGCAACAACAGGCCGACGCCGAACAAAATGGACACCAACGGCGACAAGGATTGAGATTCGCCGCATTGCGGGAACATAAACTGGCGCGTAAGGTGGTTCGAGATTTATTCAAAACGAATTCGCTCGGCATCGACAATTAGTTAGCAAAATATCCTCTCTTTCAACCTGCGAGCAGACTCGCCTATGAAACTCATTGATCATTTCAACACCTTTCTTACCGACGTCGTAAACTTGAACGCGACCCGGGTCACTCAACTCGAGGACAGTATCGAAGTACTGAAGGATGCAATACGCGATTCTGACTGGACGCCGACAGTTAAATCATTCATTCCGCAAGGCTCCTGGGCACATAAGACGATCATCAAACCCGTCGAGAACGGCGCTTTCGACGCCGACCTCTTGGTACTTTTGAAGCCTGTCGATGGTTGGGAAGCGCGGGAATATCTAACAACGCTCCGCGCGGTTTTCGCACACCAAGCAGCTTACAAGGAGAAGGTCAGACGTTTTTCTCATTGTATTACCATCGAATATGCGGGAGAGCGGAAGGTCGACATCGCGCCGTGCATCGTCGACCGTGAGGGGGTCGCGCGACTCGAAGTCTGTAACTACGACACCAACGAGTTCGAAGCGTCAGAGCCGATAAAGTACACCGATTGGCTGAACGAACGGAATGGTTGGACGGGCGGAGACGGACTGCGGAAGGCGACCCGCCTTATGAAGTACCTCCGTGATATTAAAGGTACATTCTCGTGCCCGTCAGTATTGCTCACAACACTGCTAGGCGCGCGCATCAACTGGTCTGACAGCTCCAATACAGTTGACTTTTCGGATCTGCCAACGGCACTCAAGACGATAACCGGACGTCTGGACGATTGGCTGCAGGCTAACCCCCAACGTCCAACCATCGCAAATCCGGTACTGGCTTCCGAGATCTTCAGTGACCTCTGGGATGACGCGCGCTACGATAACTTCCGCCACAAAATCAACACCTATAGGACTTGGATCGACGACGCGTTCGGCGAGCCTGATCGCGACGAGAGCATTGGTAAGTGGCGCCGTGTGCTTGGCGACGATTTCGCGCAGAGCGTGGTACTAGAGAAAGCTGCGAGGGTGTCTGACGAAGCGCGTGTTCTAGCCGAGAGCACTGCGCTGTCGCCCGTTGGTTCGACGGGCGATCTTGTCGCGCTATTCTCCCGCTTCGGCCGTCGCGCTCTTCCAGTAAGCTTCGATCGGCTTCCCCACAAGGAGCGGCCTCGCTGGCGCGCATTGTCAAAGCCGTTATTTCAGGTAAATGTGGTGGCTAGTCGTTATATGAGCCGTGACGGGCCCTTGCTCGCTGTGGCGCCATCCGGGGCTGGGCCGCTTCCAAAGCATAATTGGCTCCGTTTCCAAGCCCGCACTTCCGTCGGGATGCCCCTTCCAGGGGACTTTGATATCAACTGGCGTGTGACTAATACCGATGAGGCCGCCAGGAAGGCCAATTGTCTGCGCGGCGGATTTGAAAACTCCAATGACGGGTCGTCGCGGTGGGAGCAACTCGAATACCGCGGTGTTCATACCGTAGAAGCCTTCATTGTGCGCAAGCGGGATGAGGTGCTGGTTACGCAGAGCGAGCCTTTCTACGTAGTCATCGAATAGGTGGTCCAAGATTGACCGAAGACCAGCCGGACCGCGCTCTCTGACAAGGTCTGGAAGCCGACTCACTGGCGGTCATCTAAGTATACTCGGAGCTTTCGACAAGCGAGAACTACCGCTCAAACAGCTTTTGTTTGGCTTACTGGTGAGACGAAACGTGAACACGATTCCAACACTTCAGAATGAAGAAGAGGCCATCAAACTGCTGCGCGCGCGCACTCAGGTTTACGCGTCTGCATCCAAGATGATGGTCCTTCAACTCCTGCTAACAGTGGTCTTCCCCGTCGCAAGTGCCGTCTTGGCGATTGTTTGGCCGGGACTACGCGCGAGTGTTGCGGCTGCTTCCTTGGCAATCGTCATCGTCGACCCCTTAGTTCTTGATCATCGCTATAAGATGCTGATGAAGCGGGCCGCAAAGATTGCGGAACAGTTCGATTGCACGGTGCTTGGCCTACCTTGGGATCAGTTCACAGTAGGAGATAGAGTCGAAGCTGAAGATATTCATACCGCCGCAGGGGACTATGCAAAGCGACATGACGATACGAAATTGCTCCACTGGTACCCGGAAAGCGTCGGAGCTGCGCCCCTGCACCTCGCGCGCATCATCTGCCAGCGGACGAACCTGCGCTACGATAGTCAGCTGCGGCGCAGTTACGGCGTCATCATCAAGGTTGTCGCTTTGATCCTTTTTGGCGGATTGTTCGTTTCTGCACTCGTCCAGAATCTGTCAGTCGCGGATTGGGTACTGAGCATGACGCCTGCCACACCCGTGCTGGCGTGGGCTATACGCGAATACTATCGCCAACGCGACACGGCAGTCCTCCTAGAGGATCTCCTAAAGGAAGCCAGAAAATTGTGGGCTCGGGCGCTGGCGGGACAATGCGACGCCGACGAATGCCTTCACAGGTCGCGGGAATTCCAAAATGCTATCTATACGAGGAGGGCCACCAGTCCGCTGATCCTACCTCTTCTTTACCGACTCAAGCGCTCTCGTCTTGAGGACGAGATGAACGAAGGGGCAGCCGCTTTTCTACGTGACCTTGGCATCTCATCGACCTCCGGCTTGCTTCATGGCGAGTCCCCTTCTGCAAGAGGGTCCAAGTGACGGTTTCGTCGTCGCCGAACGGTCATCACCAAATTGTTCACTCACTTCGATCGACATAGCCGGTGTTGTACAGTCATCAAAGACAGTGAGTGGGGACATGACGGAGTGGCTATTCGACAGGCTTGTTCGCCGCGGCTCAGCTCGACGATGGTGATTTTCGCCGCGTTTCCGGTGACGTCATCACCTGGTTCTCTGGAGAGGTCTGTCTTCGTCAACAGGCCGTCACATTGGATGATATGAGGATGGCGTGATATACGACCGCCAAATGCTCTCTCTTGGATTTACTTACGATGCGATCGGTCGCCTCCCGAACCGGCCTGCTACTTGTGGCACTCCGGGTACATCGGGACTGAGCGGCCAGCCTGGCCCTCCCGGTTTCAGTGGGATGTCTGGCCGTCCAAGGTATGGCGCCTGGTCGGACATTGAGCTTTTCGACTATTTCAAAGCCGCTTACACCGAATCTGGACCTCAGAAGCCCATACCTGAGCCGCGCCACAATCTATCCCGCAGGTGCGAACGGCGGAGCGGATGATGATCAAACGGGTCAAGCTGAACTCACTCGAGATAAAAAATTATCTGGGGCGGGGGACGGAAGCCTGCGCCTTCAACTGGAAGGCAACCACGCCGTCTTGTGCGGTCCCAATGGCAGCGGAAAGACAACTCTCCTGTCGGCCCTGGACCACTTGAGGCGGATAAACTGGACATCTGCCATGCAGTCATCGTCCCAGGGCCGCAACCCCTCGCAAGTAACGTTGTGGGAATGGTTCGACGCCCGGCCTTACTTGACGGCTCAGCTTTTTCATACCGGCTCGGACAAGTTCGAGGTGTGTGCGAGCTTCTTACTTCCGAGCGGCCTCGACCTTCATCGCCGCCTCGAGCCGATAGTCCCTGTGTTCGAACGGGCACTGCGAAATCTTTCGCTTCAAAAGCCGGAAGCGACAGCAGCGAGTGTGGATCACATTCGCGTGGCATACGGGATCGTCGCGCGCAACGACCAGAAGGCCCAGCTCGCATATATCACTATAGATGATCGCGAAGTCTTCAGACTTGGGCATTCAACGAAATTTGCGTCTCTATTGTCGCCCAATCAACAGATCCCGGAGGCACATCGCTACGATCTGCTGATCGATGATCCGCGAGACATGTTTGAGCCCTTTAAATCACTTTTAGATCGCATCGTCTATTTCCCTTCAAGTCGCCAACCTCGTGTCGGGTTTGATGGAAACGCCGGGTGGATGGCCGGAGGAGAGGGCCTCGTCACCTGGCTCGGGTCGGCGACCAATCCAGATCCGAGGAACGCAGAATCAGAACTGCGCCACAACTTACTCCAAGCTTTTGAGTACGAATTCGCAGACTTTATCGGTTGCCAGAGAGTGTCTCTGTCGGTTCCTCAGTTCGCGACTCCGCCGCAAAACAACGAACAGCCTGAAATCAACGTCACGCTCGACGGACGGTTGCGCCTGCTGTCGCAGCTCGGCGCCGGCATAGGTGAATCCCTGATCATCATGTTGATCGCCAAGCTCTCACAGGAATGGCATGTTCCGCCCGTCGATATACTCCTATTGGAAGAGCCGGAGCTCCACATTCATCCGACCATGCAAAGGAAGTTACTCGATCGGCTCGCAGACTATGGGGTCCAATTGATCGCGACGACACACAGTCCGACCGTCTTGAATTGGTTTGTGCGCAATGGTGGCCGAGTATTTCGAACGGAATTTGAAGAAACAAACAAGCGAACAACGGTCAATGAGGCACGTGATATCGTAGAACTGCGCGACCTTCTCGCCAGCATCGGCGCGTCTCCCGGCGACGTGCTCTTGGCGGACAAGGTCCTCTTAGTCGAAGGGCCAAACGATATACCCGTATACCAAGCCTTTCTCGGAAAGGCTCCATCGCTGAAAGGTCAGAGCATTCCAGTCCTTTCGTTGGGCGGGACGACTGCTGCGGGCAGAAATTTTGATGCAAGTCTTTGGACTAACTTACATCCGGAGATCTGGGCGGTGCTCGACAGTGAACGCCGAGGTCCGGACCAAGCCGCTGCGAGGAGCCAAGCGACTATTAAATCGAGCTTGGAAGCCGCTGGAATTCCTTGTCATCTGACGGAGCTGCGAGCGACTGAGAACTATTTAGCACCTCGCGCGCTGAAGGTAGTCTATCACAAGGCTCCTGTTGTGATTGAACCTTTTGGAGATCCAAATTTGGCGACGCAGGGAGTAAAGCAGTTCGACAAGCGACGCAACGGCGAAGTCGCCCGGGCGATGGAATGGCGCGAGGTTGCTGAAACAGATATCGGAATCTACATCGAGAAATTTCTTCGAGATTGAAGCGGCTATGAGCGCTCGGCGAGTCCACCTCGCGTGGTAGTCGCCGAACGTCTATCAGGAAATTCGTGGGCTAGGTACTCAGCTCTCTTATGATCGTCTGACGCCGCGGCGCCGAGACCCAGCACAAGAACTGCGACAACGCGTCGACCTGGTCATCGATCCCGACCGCGGATGCAGTGTTCAAATCCACAGTCGGCAGAAGCTGCCTGCCATCGTCCGGCGCACAAATGCCCCTAGCGATCACCTTAAAGACGATTCGATTCGCGATCGCCGGGGTCAATAGGGTCGGCAGTATTCAGATCTCGATTTGTAGTACTGACGACATCCGCTTCCTCGCCATTCTCAACCGGGAACCAGTCCGCCGTAGGTAAACCTCTTACGTCTTTACAGGCGGCATATACTGCGCGAACATACGCAAGTTTCTGGGCCATGGTAAGCTCTTTCGCATCGTAGTCGGGTTCAGAGTTCAGGTCGCGAGATGCGGGGTTTAAGCCACCATTGGGATCTCCGTAGCGTTCGATCCAATTCAGCGCGATGTTGATCGCTCGCGAGTCCCCTTTGACCCCTCTTGCCACTAGGCTTAGGGCCAACGCGCGTTGCCTGGTCACTTTCATCGTCCGCTCGCCCATGCGGATGATTATCTTTTCGCGCAGCACTTCGGCGAGGTCGGTCTTCAGATTCTTGCTCTCTGGTGGTCGGCCTTTGGGATTGCCGGACGTTCCTTTGACGAATCGCGAATGCTTGGGCGGCTTGCGGTATCCGATCGTGTAATCCTTCCCCATCTTCATCCTTCCCCCTTCTGCTTCGCTCTTCTGGTGGTGCTCGCTTCCTTCGTGTAAGTGCGTTTCGTTTCTTCGAAGGTCAGGCCTGTCTCAGCGTGAATTACTTTTGCGCCTGTTAGCTTCTCGAAGCGCCTGATGGCTACGTCGACAAACTTCGGTTCGAGCTCCATCGCGTATGTGATGCGCCCGGTCTGTTGAGCCGCGATCAACGTCGTTCCGCTTCCCGAAAAAAGATCGAGAACAATTCCATTTCGTCGAGACACATCACGAATTGCGTCAGCCACGAGAGCGACGGGCTTGACCGTAGGATGCATCGAGAGATCCTCGAGCCGGCCCTCGCGAAACGAATTCACGCCGGCATAGTCCCATACATTGGTCCGGTACCACCCTAGACGCCCCAAATCGATATTGTTGATGTGGGGAGCGTCACCGTTCTTGAAGACTGCCACGCACTCATACTTGGAGCGGTAAAAGCTCCCTTGTCCTCCATTCGTCTTGTTCCAGATGCAAATGTTCTTGAGTTCGTGAAACACCTCTCGACCTGCAGACAGAAGCTCAAACAGATGTCGCCAATCAATGCAGCAAAAGTGAATCGATCCGTCCGCGCTGTTTGCTACGAGCAGCTTGAAGAACTTGCTCAGGAAATTGATGTATTCCTCCGATGACATCTCTCCGCTCGCCATCAAGAACTCAGCGTGTCTTATCGACCCAGAACCGCACACATGACCGTCAACCCGAACGTTGAACGGGGGATCATTGAAACTGGCTTGCGCCTTCGTTCCTGCCATCAGTTTACTGACAGTTTCGCTCTGAGTTGCGTCGCCGCAAATCAGGCGATGCTTGAGCAGCAACCAAAGGTCCCCGAGACGTGACACGGGCGCCTCAAGCGCGGGAATTAGGTCGGCCTCGTCAGCGACCGGCGCCTTTCCTTCATCCAAGAGAATGTCGATCTCCGCGGTCTCGAAGCCGGTCAGAGTGAGATCGAAATCGAGTTCGCCGAGCACTCGGAACTCGGTAGCGAGCAATTCACGATCCCACGAAGAATTTTCGGTCAGTTTGTTATCCGCTATCATGAATGCTCGCTTCTGTGCGTCTGTCAGGTGATCGACACAAACTGTCGGGACACGCTCGTAGCCCAGTAATTTCGCGGCGAGCCATCTGCCGTGACCAGCGATGATCCGACCGGCGCTGTCTGTGAGAATCGCGATGATGAATCCGAATTGACTCACGCAATCCGCCAATTGGCGAATTTGCTTGGGAGTATGGACGCGTGGATTCCCGGGCGAAGGGGTCAGTGAGTTGGTCGGTCGATAATCAATTGCAAGATCGCGAAATCCGACAGTGTTGGCGGGCGATCCGCCATCATTCGGCTCAGATTGTCGTCGTAGTTCATTCATATTTGTTGCGGTCAAGGTTTCTACGTTCTTTGATTTCCGGCGTTGTGCTTCTCGGTGCTTCGATTTGAGTTGCATCTTTCCTCTTTGATTTGGTGTATGGGGCTACGCGCCCTTTTCCTTGAAAGTCCGTTAGTACGGTGCGTGGGTTCGTTCATTTTTCTACCTCCTGGTCTTTTGGATTCCAGCGAACTAATCAGATGGACCGTCATCTATAACCGTCATTTCCGAGCCTCCACCGCGTTAGCGTTCTGCGCGTGGAAGGGCTGTCCTCTGCGCGTGCAATTCGGGCCGGCGGACGGCTACTGCGCCGCATATCGACCCAGTGCTCTCGTGTGTTAACAGTGGTGCCGCCGATGCGACTTAAGGCACCTCGACTGCACTGATCTAAGGACAAATGAGGACTCTAGAATTTGGGAATCGTTTAAAACGCCCGTTTCATCCCTCGGCGGACTGGTTACCGCTCATGGCGTTCGGTGCCGCGTGCACCCCGCGTGATATCAAGGCGTTCGTTTAACTCATGGGAATTCTGACTCCGGTAAGCAAAAAAGTTTCCTCTGCGTCTCTACCCCCGTAGGGAGGTCAGGGCGGCTAAAAAAATATCAATCCGAAAACTTCATCAAACCCGTTTCTACCTCCACTGCCATTTCGGTGAGATCGACCACCAGAAACACGCCCTTTTGAACTCTGTTGATCTGCGAGGGGTCGAACCAGGATACGTACGGAACGACTCCACGCACCCCTCCACCAGGCAAGCTCTCATCCGACTTCCGCGTGTAGAGCTGTACCAAGCGTCTTTTTTCGAATGGCGCTATCTGCTCGAGATTCAACTTTTCTCGCTCCACAAATTTATGGAAGCCCTCCATCATGAGCTGAAGCAATTCGCGTGATGCGAAGTCCGCTACTTGTTTTGCAATGTTCCCTTCCATAAGCGAGCTATAGTCGTAGATGCGGCGGCGACCGTCACCGGAGAGTTCGGCGCGGATAATTCCTCGGTTAACCCAGCTGTCCGCTTCCTTCTTGCTCAGATCAGTTACCTGCCGGAATTGGGTGTAAGAAAAAGTGCGCTTCCGAGATCTGTTTCCGGCGGGCATGATTCTTTGTATCAAACATCCGTACGGAGGTCAATCGTCCACAAACTTAAAAACGGCTCTCTTCAATAATTTTGGCGGGGCTGTGGCGAGGAACGCTAGACCGAATCAGAGTTCGACTACTCGAGCTCCAATCAACTGGCGCGCGATCTTACCGTTGGCCTAAGGCGCAGAACACGTATATGGATCGAGCGTCACCACCGATTTCCGCAATCCCGGCATGCCAACGACGGCTGACCGGGCTCGACGCAGCAGCCACCCAGCTCAACCTCGCCTCTAGCCGATCGCCTAACGAGAGGCGGCGCCGGATATCCATAAACTATTTCAACTACATGTTCTGATTTGCACTTGGGGCATTTGGTCTTAGTCGCTTTCTGTGGCACCCGTTTCGCGGATTTCATGGGTTTCATAGACGATCAACTTAGCTCGATACCGAATCTCTTCAGAATTGCTTGTCCACCTGGTGACCGTGAACTGAGACTAGCGCTTCTTGATTGGTCCGTCGCGTACACGACGACGTCCGGGCATTCGACCGCACCCAGTCCCCAAGCGGCCACTTTACGCATAGCGATAACTAGTGCTCGGCCGGACGACGCTCTTTTCACGAGATCTAACCGCGCCAGATCTTTGGCCTGTGCCGTCGATGGCAACACTCGAACTAGCGGATGCCCTTTGAAGGCAATCGAATGATAAGGCACCAATTCGATCACAGCAATTCGCTGTGATAGTTCGCGGAGCGCATTCAAATAGCGACCCTTGTACTTTCTGGTAGCGATGGTCGCGGCGATATCGCGGAGTTTTCCCTCCCACCACCGGAATCCGCTGTACCAGCAGAGATCGGGGTCGAGAGAATAAAATGGAAACTCCACGCCATCAAGTTCCTGTCGCAAACTGCGCTCGACCCTGCGGCGGAAAGCGGGCACATTCCATTCGGCGTAATAGTTGATGAGGTTGAATCCGGGATTGAGCTGCAGAAGGAATATATCGGCTCGATTCAAATCACCGAGGTAGGGAATCGGTAGCAAAGAAAAATGAAATCGGTAGTCGCCGAATTCGCCAAAGCGTTTACTCGCGAGGAATTGGTTGAAGTTGAGCGCAGGTTCGGTCAGCAACGCCGCATCATGGTTCTGCATTGCCGGCAGGTCTTCAGGATGAATGAACGGAGGCTTCTTAAGAGGCATAGCCCTCCAGAATTCAATGATCTCCAGCAAACTCGACGGTCTCGACACTAAGCTGCCTTCTCCTGGTGCTGGCCGTTCTAGCAATTCGATCCTTCGACACGGTCGCTGCGGCGACCCGGACGCTAGCTTCGTGCGTTTGCAATTGCAAACGTCACGGCAACGCCATTTTGCTACTTCCCCACCGTGGACGAGGAAGCTCTGTTCCGGCGACGTTTGCGGCAACTCGTGCTCGAGAAGTACGGATCGCTGGATCGGTTCTATTTGGAGACAGATTTTTCCAAAGGCCATTTGTCTCAAATTCTTCGGGGCAAGCGCAGTCCCTCGCTCGCGACCATGACGAAGCTGGCGAAGGTGCTCAATGTCAGGGTTGCAGAGTTCTTTCGACCATCTGAACCGGCCGGCCGAATATAGACGACTCGATTCTGACTTCGCACCATTCGTGGGTATTTTGCGCATTTCAGCGAATGGCCTAACCGGTTGTCTCTATTTGCACAGCGTCTTGGGGCAGTGTCGGCGAATAGCCACTTCCTCGCTGATAGGCTGATTCATGAACTGAGGATCCGGGCGGAATCGTGCGTGAGCGGAACAGATTCATGCGTCGAGTTGTTTTCCGAGTCTTCCAATCAAAATGCGGTTTCGGAACGAACTCCGCGAGACGCCACCAGCCAGTTAGCGAGTCGTGAATTTTCGCATTGGCATCCGGCTTGGCATACGTGGACCCAGAGCTGCGACCAAGAATCCGATCCACCTTGTTTTGATCGCATAGCAAACCATGTTGCCGAGCCTCTGAAATCATCCACTCGAGTGAAAGCTTTGAAAGACCACTCTCTTCCTCAGAATAGCCTCCGCCCACATCACAATGTACTCCTGGAAACCAAACTTGCTTCAGGTCTTTTGGCCCTGAATGAGCCGGAGGATCTTTTGGTCTCCAAAGGTTCTGACGGAAGAATGCGCGTCGCTCGTCGATTGCTACAGCCTGACGCCCAATCGCGATGTCAGGATTGTCCGCCGTGTAGGGGAGCTTAAGAAAGTTTTGAATCCAGCCAACGGAACTTACAGTGTCCCACACACCCACGAAATGCGGTTTGCATTCTGTAATGGAAAATGTCCCTGAGAACTGGTCCGCGAGCTGAAAATACCTACCTACCTGCGACGGATTGATTCCTGATCTCGGAACGGCAGCGCTGGTACCGGATGTCTCCTTGTCTAGGGCGGTCAACATGCGAATCGCATACGGCACGAGCGCATCGTTGCCCTTCCGAATAAGGCCATACATATGTAGCAAGGAGGCGACTGCCCTCACCGTATATGCACCCCTGCTGAATCCGAACAGAAAGACGCGATCATTTTCCGCGAAGTTATTCATTAGAAATACGTATGCATCACGGACGTCGCTTTCGAGACCGTAACCAAAAGCCATGCCGAAAAGCTTGGTGATCTTTCGCGCGAGCGGAGTCAGTGCTCCTGACGGCTCCATCGTACCCAAGCCCGGATGGTAGTAAGAAATCTGTTGAGAAGGATCAGTGACCAACGTCGACAAAAGCTTTACAACATTTGTGTTATGTTGAGCGAATTCGTTCGCGGTACCATCGCAACATATCACGAGATTCTTCATTGAATGTCCGCTCTTGGGCGTCAGCTACGATCAAGTATGAGAAATCGATTGCGAAATCAGTCGTTTGGGGTCGAACGGCCGTCATCGAGGTTACTATCTATTGCCGGCTAGGTTCGGTGATCGACCATTTCGACTCCAACATGGTTTCGTTTCGGCTAAGCTTTTGTCTTCGCAACACGGAACAATATTTTTGATCGAGACGCAACCATTGGAATCGAATATCACTACGACCGCTCTCGCGATCCGGTCGCAGGAACGAATTTCGCAGGTTTCGTCGAAATCTCCGTCAGCCGTTCGGGCTTCCAGAGGCCCACTTTTGCCAAGTTATCCACCATGCGGTGCTCATTGAGAACTCCTAAATCCTATGTTCTTCGGAGTGTTCGGCGTTGTTATTAGAAACCGCCATACTCGACTCCTGCAACGGCTGTTGCGAAGGCAGCGTCGTGACTCGCTGGGGGTTTGATTGGTTTGTTTTACTGCTGCCAAAAAACGTTTCCCTATACTCCCGAGATAAAATCGCCAAGAGCCGATGGTGAATCCCTGAGCGAAGAACGTTGTTCATGCGTAAACGGATGCGCTCATTAGCATCCTTGTCGCTCGTCACAGCAAATGAGTCATTCATTTGAATATCGGAGAGCGACATTAGTTTGTCTCGAGTGGCCGGCCACTTAACTACGCCACTCAGCAATTCTGTGAACCGTCGAACACTCTGCGCCTCCAACAGAGCGAAATCCGTTTCGAAATGATCTTGTAGCAGTGCTTCGTCAATCCAGCCATTGATCACGCTGATAGATTGGGGCAAGTTCAGATAGACAAGTAACGGCTCTGCAGTGATGAGTTCCGCCAGGGAATAGATCGACATGTTGTGGAGCGACTCTATGGCTTCAGAGTTCTTGATGACCTTCTGCAGATCGCCTTCAATCGGCTCAGGTACGACGAAGCCGGTCTGTTTGGCTAACCAACCTCGAAGGAATCCACCCAAGAGGTTGACGTTACCTGCGGTCACAAAGCTGATCGCAAAGACAATGGAAAGTGCCCATGTACCGAACACAGTGCGCAAGAACGTACCTATCATAATGCCTAACAACATCGCGATTGTCGCTTGCATGTAAGTCGAGGGATATATGTCTAGTGTCCGGTATCTCCGTAGAATCGTAACTAACGCCCCAGCATAAGCTCCAAAGAAACCTGCCATAATCATCTGCAGGTCGATGCCTGGGGCACGAAGCAACGTTGGCGGCGCTGCCGCAGGGGCCATGTTTTCGAGGAAGAAGTAGAGCGAAACGAAAGCGACCGCTCCAGCGATCAGAGCCAGGAGCGCGAGTTCTAAGCCGTTACACGATTCACGAAACCGCGACGCCAACAACTGCGCGAAGTCGCCGTCGCTCGAGCCTGACTCAGGGAAGTAGATTATCGGTAGATCAGCGCGATTGGCCGCATCTTCGACTTGTTCGCGGCGCGCTACGACGTTGAACAGGACGAAAATAATGGCGGACAGTGGAAAGAGAAGCGCCAGGAGGGAAATTGCAGCGTGAAACGAAAGTAGCGAGGGCCCTTCGGGTTGCTGAATCTCCCAGAGTCCGAGCTTCTGCATGTACGAGAGTAGCCAAAAGAGGAGCAGCCACGACCAGAACGCAACTACAACTTTGTGACGGTAAATCCTTAGTCGACGTCGAGCGGCGCCACCATATTCTCTGAACGTTGGACCTACCCAACCGTTAGCTTCTGCAGCTGCCATCGAATTTCCGTTCATAAATTCCCCTTTGAGAAAATGAGTTTGACGCAATTTCAGAAATCGCCGAGCAAGTGCGCAGCCATCTCGCCCGAGAACCTAGGCGTCGACGGCTCTGCACTCGTTCTACGACGAGTTGGCGAGGCAATTAGACAAACGGCCAACTTAAGTCAAGCACAAAGACGACGGGCAGCTTACGACCACTGTCTAGATGTCGAATCTCAACAATGGATCGAACTCGGTTGTTGGATTGGCCGATAGTAGTGTTGCCTACTCAAGATGCTAGTCCCGCTTGACATATAGTTGGCCCCCAGTTAAAGCATCCGACAAGATCGACTAGAAAGGGGTTTACATTGATCTAGGCGACTATCCAGCCCTGGCGCATTTGCGGTCGCAGAACTTCGATCTGCGCGATCGGTTGACACGGAGTCTGGCGTGTTAGCGAGGAGCGGCGTTGTGCATTGCTGAGGGCTATCGCACGATCGGGCTATATCAAAGCGATGCTGCAGGAGCAAAAACTGGTCGGATCAAAAAGGCGGGGAAAATTATATGAACAAGACCGGCGTTCGAGGTGATGCGGCTAACTCTTTGTACGCAGCGTTCTTGATATTCGCGCTTCTTTCATTCTTTTGCCTGAACTCTACCGGAGATGGCGCTGAAGCCGGACCGGTTCCGCTATTAGCAAAAGAGCACCCAGTCGATTGGTGGTTTGTATTCAAGTTTAACTCCGCGAAGTTTCCACAGTGCGGCGGCACGGCAGTCAGACAGTGCACGTTTGGTGGCGATGCGCAGCCATATGGGTTCGGCCAGCAGTTTGTCTACGCGAGTAGCGAAAGCCCTTCGCTGCAAAAGGGTGTCAATTGTCTAGGCGACACAACTGGCGATCCAGTCGGAGCTACCTTCGACGAGGTTTATAATGGCTCGTTTCACTATGTAGTCTGGAATGACCAGTTTTATGATCATCCACATATCAACGGATGCTCGACTTCCTGCGGCTCGCCCTGGGGTCATTCGAAGGGTTTGTTGGCCTGGGATGACTCGGGATCGGGGTTGGTCTTGCAGGTGACGACACCGTCCTGGCCCGGTTCCGGTAGTGCTCAGTCACCGCGTAAAAGTGACGGAAATACTCTGGGCTGCGTGAACCATGATGACGTTACGCTGAGCCAACACTTCTTCGCTCTGAAGCTGACCAAAGATGATGTAGTAAAAGTTCTTTCGGCCTTGCAAAACGCCAGTGTTGTTACCGATCCGACGGACTCTCAGATCGTCGCTGACGGCGGTCCCCAGGACATCCAGGACCTGGTCAATAGACTTGGCAAGAAGTCAGCCAGCAAGAACCTTTTGGAGACAACCCTCTCCTCCGGCGTCAGATTGATCTCGAAACCCTCACACTTAAACGTTCCGCCGTGGCAGATGGTCTCCGCCCGTCTCGGCGGAGCCGCACTACGGACAGCTACGTTCTGGACGACGCCACAGATTCCCAGCACAACGTCTGCAACCAGCATCGATTGCTGGGACGATACTCTCGGAAAGCCGGGAGCGGTTGAGAACGCTGAAACAGGCCAATGGAGTGGCACGCAATTCGGTCTCACCGGAGGACCGGGGGCACCGTTCAATCACGCCAAGATCGGAGTGTCGACCTCTGGAACCCATCACTATGCGATCTTCGGCGACATGAACCAGCAGGGTTCGCTGACTGCTCCAAAATGTTCACGCAGCCAGAACGGGCGCGGTGGGCTCTTCTATGTTATAGAAAACCAACCTCTGTCCGACAGCCTGAGCCAGCTGATAACCACTGGGGCGGCAGACGGAAATGCTTCACCCTGAAGGAGGGTCGATTCAAGAAAGTTAAATCCGTAGATCCGCAACCTAAAGCATTGAGGAGCGGTCTTACTCGATCACAAGGCGAACGGTCCCGAAGGGTAGCGGCGCGAGACTTACTACAATCTCTCTCGCGCTAATTTGATGCCGCACAATTCGAATGAACGGAGAATTTGACCGAGTCGTTCAACCGAATGAGAAATAATATGGAGGTCGTGAAGAATATTGTGCTCTGTTGGCGATGGAACCGACGACGAATTCGCGCAAAACAAGACAAATATGGTGAAACTGTTCTCGATGCTGCGTGTTCCCTCCCTCCAGGCCGGCAATAGAGTATCGTTGTGACCGCCCTGCTCTGGTAACGAGGAGCATCCGAAAGTTGTCACGAAAGGGGAGTGTCTATGACATCTGGGTATCAGCCTCTCAAGAATCGCGCCCATGGTATCGCTCTTTGTCTCTCCGGTGGTGGGTTTCGCGCGGCACTCTTTCATCTTGGGTCGCTTCGGCGGCTCAACGAGTCGCAACTTCTGCCGAAAGTGGAGACGATCACATCGGTCTCGGGTGGATCAATAGCCAGCGCGCTGCTGGCGAAGCATTGGCCTACCTTCAACCTCGCCAACGGGGTCTTCACGAATTTCGACGCCTACGAGACAGCGCTTAGGCAGTTCTGCACCAGAGATATCCGCACCGGCCCACTCATATGGGACCGACTCGATCCCAAGAACTGGCCGATGCTCGTAAGCGACGATCATTCGGCCACCGATTTGTTGGCTCAACAGTACGAGGATCATCTGGTTCCCGGCCTAAAGCTCGGCGATCTAGTGCAACCGCCCCCGCCAGGGAAGCCGATGCCAAACTTCATTTTCGCAGCCTCGAATTTGCAGACTGGCGTGAGTTTCGAGCAATGCGCCGACCACGTCGGCGACTATCAAATTGGCTACGCGAATCTTCCAGATATGAGAGTGTCAGACGCGGTAGCTGCATCTTCAGCGTTTCCGATCGCGTTTCCACCCCTCATACTCAAGTTCGAATCGGTAAAATTCGGAGGCGGTAAACTTGGTAGCAGCGACCTTCAGCGCCAACTCGCGCGCCGAATCGTTCTGACCGATGGGGGTGTGTACGATAACCTCGGCCTGGAGCCGGTCTGGAAGACTCATTCGACCGTTCTTTGCTCAGACGGCGGAAAGCCGTTCGGCATAGTTGAAGATCCGGGCGAAATTATCACGAGTAGACTTTTGCGGTCGCAGGATGTGATTGGCAACCAGGCATTGGCGCTCCGGAAGAGGTGGCTGGTGGCGTCCTTCGAGAATGGGGTATACGGCGGATCCTATTGGGGTATAGCCACTGAGATTGAAGGCTACCCCCATCATGGAACTGGCTATGGCGGCAAGGTATTAGAACAGTTGCGTAACGTCAGAACAGACTTGAACCCGTTTACTGACGGAGAGCAGCTAGTACTCATGAATCATGGATGGGCGCTTACTGATGCGGCGCTCCGATCATACTGCACCAATCTGGTTAGCACGAACATGGGCGGGGGAATTGCTCCCAGCGCTGCACTCTTGAATGACTCGGCGGCCGCCTTGAAGGCGATTGGCGGCTAAGAGGAAACCCATCAGGAAGAGAAAGGGAAGAAACTCTATTCTATGCAATTAAGAATTTCCAATGTTCACGAATTTCGGATCCGATCACTCCCAAGAATGCGGTAGCGGCTCGGTGCGCATCTCGATTACCTCCGGTGATCGATCAGTTCGACTCCGACCAAGGTTCCTTTCAGTTTGGCGACGCCTTTACCCTCGTGTTTGGGGCAATAGTATCTGATCGAGGCGACGCCGTCCGAATATGAAACCACTACAACCGCCATCGCGACCTCAACGCAAGTAGTGATTTCGCAAAGTTCGACGAGTTACTTCCAAGTTAAGACTGTCTGTATAGGATATTCCCTGGAATTATTGCGACCGGTAGCAAATTGTGTTGCAGCTAAGTGTTCATCGCCTCAGTCTTGTGAGAGCCACCGATCTGGGCTCGTGTCGTTCCACCACCCTTTAGGGACTCGCCGGGTTTAGCTAGTCATCGGAGACGCAAAGACCTTTTGATCCTGAACGCAACTCTAGGAGGGACAGGTTTCCGCCATAGTAGTCCGATAGCATGGGGTATCAGATACTCACGTGATCGTCGATTTGCCCTTGCCCCTTAGCCGAACCAACTGTGGCCGAGGTTGAGCATTGTCTAAGATAATATGATGCGGACGAACTATGACAAGCTTCCCGAGAAAATTCTCGGCCAGCGCCAATGCGCTCATTGCTTATCTGGCGCGAATTCCTTGCAGATTTGAGAAGCCGCATACTTCTAGAAACCCACTCAACTTGAGGAGTGAATATTACGTACCGCCAAATTCATTCCACATTTTTTCTAAAGCTCTGACCTGCGGATCGTCTGCAAGTTGGTGAACCAGGTAGCGTGCCGCGATTTCTTCAGTACCGGTTGCGCTGGCTATGTATCGATATAGAGCCTCGGAATCTTCAATCCTGACTGAATGACCTCCCTCTCCGTTGACGCCGCTGAGCCCATCCTCCACTTGCGCAACCTCGATTGCTCCTCTCATTCCGGCAGCAGCAAGCTTGCTTGCAGCGTCCGGTTTCACATACATCCGCAGGTAAGCTTGATCGATCCAGTCGATAATGAGAGACATCGGATAGGCGGTTGCCAGATACAGGGTCAAGGGATTTGCCATCGCCAGATTTTGTACTGTATGAACGTCTTCTTCTGCAAGTCGTTCGAAATGCTCTGTCGCCATTCCGTCGAGATTTTCCAAGGAAGTGCTCGGCCTTTGGTCCGCAGGCACCGCGCCGTCGCTAGAAAGCCGGGCCCGACCTTGACGTCGGATCCAAGTGATCAGATCGACGTACGGAACGAACGCTACCGCAAATGCAGCCAGCGGCTTGCCGGCGCTAGGCAGAGGGGTCGTGATAAAGTACGCCATAGTCGTACCGATGATGATCTGATACGACAGTTCAAACAGGAGAGAGGGGCGTATGTCAGAGGTTCGATATCGAATTGTTAGTGAATAGAGTGCATATAAGAATGCACCCACGAAACCCACGAGCACCGGCGCCGGAATATTCATTAGCAAATCATCGAGTTCCTCAAACCTGTAAAGGGGGTATGCGGTTGATAGGAGTAAGAAGAATCCAACTGCAACCACCAGAGTCAGCCAGATTGTCGGAAAGAAATAGTTCTTGGCGCCGTAGAAGTCCTCAATAACCCGGTTTACCTCGTCAACTGATTGTCGTAGTACCTCCATTGTCGGCGAGGTCTGTTTGGTCTGAGCGTCTTGGTCCTGGCCCCCGATCGCTGTTTTGGCTCTCAGAATGATTTGCCGTGTTAACCAGATCCGTCTGCGCCTAGGACCGATGAGATAGGCCATCACGATGAACGGAAGGATTCCCACTGCGATCACGTAGCAAATCCGCCAGACGATTAGCTCTCGTGACATATGCATCCCTCCTTCATTGCTCAAACTTATCTAGATAATCGCACACGAGATCCGTAGACTCGCCATTTGTTCCGCAGACAATGTGACCGCTGCCATAGTTACTTCTCCAGTCGCCACTTTCGCCATGGTCTGTGCGAAGGAGCTTTTCTATGTGACGCGAGCGACCAAATCGGACATCTTCATATGTTTCGATCGTCCGCTCCGTTGGTAGATGGGACTTTCCAGCGACCGAGCTTGAAATCACAGCGAACCGCGGCGAGACTGCTTCAACGAACTCTCGGGTGCTCGCGGTGTTGCTTCCGTGATGCGGAACTTTCAGAACGTCAGCCTTCAAGATACCTGGATGTTCGGCCTCCAAGCGCAGCAGGTCGCCCTCTACGTGGCTTGGCTGCACGTCCGCGGGGTCGGCTCGTTCCTTGCCATTGGCATCGCCCGTGAACAAGAACACTACATTCTTATACTGCATCCGGACTACTATCGAGGAGTCGTTGATCATCATCGCGCAGTCCTCTTTGGGTGGGCTGCTCTCCGCATGAAGAACCCAGAACTTCACCTGGTCTAATTGGAGCAATGGGTTGACGGGGTCTACTGGCACCGGCCGGCGCATTCTCATTCCGTCTCTCGGCAGAGTGTGAATGAATCTGAGATATTGGTCTCTTTGCTTCTTCTGCATCGCTCGCGCACCAGTAAATTTGCAGTCGCGGTCGTATCCCGGATCCCATATCTCGGAAACACGATGGCCTTCGTCGAGTAGCCTTTCGATACCGCTCCAATGATCGAAGTCCGAGTGCGTTACTATGGCGAGTCTAATCGGAATGTCGTCGATGTAAGGGCCGATATAGTTGAGAAAATTGTAACCAAGGTTACGATCGCCGCCATCTATCACAACTTCGTCATCACTTCCGGGAAGCTCAATAAAGATCGCGTCGCCTACGCCAACGTCGATGAAGTGAACCACCAAATCCATTGCAAGCAGATTGTCAAGCGATGGAGCGGCTTGTAGGGGAACAGAGAAGAGGAGCCCAACGCAAAGAGTAGTTATTTGAATTGCGCTGACCAGCACGCGGTGCACGGACCCTATTGAGAATGGTTCACGAGATTTGCCTTTGGGCTCGATCAGCATCTCCGCCTTCGACATGGGTGCGCAGCGCCGCGTCTCAGACCGCATGGCTCAATTGCTGAGTCTTTCCTGAAACCGATGTGGCGGAGGCACGATCGGTCTTCGAGGCGGACCAGTCTCGTAGGCGAGCGCCACCAAATGTGCGTTGAGTTGCTACTCCCTCACCACAACCGGGTATTGACGTCGAACTAAATTTGAATACGAACCACCAATCGACGGTTTGCTTTTCACCAACAGGGGTTAGGACCCGGCCGAGCTGCTTGAGCCAAAGCACACTTTTGTCCGCAAAAGAGCACCGTGAGTACGATGGGAAGAGCTCGATGCAGATCCTTGATCTGAACTTCGCGATTCTGGTTTGCATGGAACGTCGCGCAGCCGACTGATTTGGCGGCTGTCCCCTTTCTGAGTGTCCAACACTTGGCGCTAGTATCCCGACAGATCGCATAGCGGAGTAGACAAACGGCCGACTTAAGTCAAGCACGAAGTTAAACGACAGCGTCACGACCTTCGTTTTGGTGTCGCATCTCAACGATAGGTCGAACTAAGCAATCTAGATTAAACAATAATCGCGTTCTTCCTTGAGATTTTGGCAGGTGCCTGCCGGCCTCGGTTCAGACCAGCGGTAGGCCGAATCCACTTCTTGAGCGCTACAACGAAGCACGAGCCCGAGCATGCGGAGGCAGAAACCGTATTGGTCAGTCGCCTGGTTGACAGCGCCTTCCGCTTAAGCAAACCAACGGAAAGGCAAAGAGAGCGAAGCGAAGGAGTACTTCAATCTCCGGCTTTCTGGTTATCGCCGTCCTAAATGTGCAAACAGCCTACGCAGAGCACGCCAGGCCCCTCCACCAATTGTCATGTTTCCGGATCGTCGCCATCACGGTGAGCGGATCATACAACCAGCCAACTTAAGTTAAGTACCAAATAGACGGCAGCTTACCCTTGCTGTCCAAAATGTGGGGCTTGAACTTTAAATCGAACTTCGTCTAACCAGTAGCCCCATGATTGTTGCCGATTCTGGTGTCGCTTGACATAAAGTCGGCCCCCCGATAAACGATCGCGCCAGATCGACGAGAGGAGGATCTCAAACACAGATATAGCTGACTACCGAACGCCGGTGGCTTGGATTCGGAACTTCTATTCGGCAGCACCTTCCGACCTCCAGAGTCTGGCGAGTTGTCCGACGAAGTTACCGACGCGTTTGAGTGAGAGGGATGAGGCCGAAAAAATGGGATTCGTAGATTTCGGACATGCTTTCATGAAGAGGCAGCGTTTACTGGAGTCGCAACAATCGGCAGATTTTCGAAGGAGTCTCCTTCTCCCCATTGTCGCGGATGTGTCGGCGTCATCGAGTGTTCGAGTAAGACGGCGTAATAGGACTCAATGCTTCGGCTGAAGCCCGCGTCTTTCGAACAAAATGCTACCAATCGTATAAAACAACAAGCGAACCGACCTTCAACAACTGTTTAACTTGGAAGTATCACGGGGGTGCCTTTGGATCGCAGCTGCAGCAAAGATATTGTGGCGAATTTCTGGCGCTTCGACCCTACGCACTGGAGATGCCTAGTGCTTCGCTGGCTAAGAAGGAAGAACGCGCTATTGCGTGAAGCTCTTTTCGTGATACTCGTGGCGGCATTGATGACTAGTGGTTGTTCCTCGACGACGTTGACGTCGGGATCAAACTTGGCAAAGGTAGGGCAAACTGCCGCTAGTCAGATGGAGGAAAATGCCACGTTATCTTCGGATGCGATGCTCAACCTCCGGAAGGCTGTCGCATTTAACGACGGGTTTAACGGACAAATCGGCAATTCATCATCACAGACCTTTTTACAGAACGTCGGAGAAATCCAAGATAATTTATCACAATATGCAAAGATGCTCGAAAGTCTTTCCGGGGCTTACTCGGCGCTCGGCGATCTAGCCGCTTACGACGCGGTCGGGAATTTCAACACTTCTTTTTCAAACTTGGCTAAGGATTCGAATCAGTTTCTTCAAGGCATACATTCGAGTGTTCAAGTCGGCGCAGTCACGAGCTCTGCAGTAAAGGCCGGTGGCGGCATCGTGATCGGTTTTGTGCAGGCTAATGAGGTTAAAGATGCCAGCCGTCACATAAAGGTACTGCTCCAAACCGTCATTCCAGTGTTCGAAGACCCTGGGACACGAACTCTGCTGATTCTGAATAAGGAGGAGGTTACGGGACAAATTGATCAAGCCGCCCAGACACTGTTCGTCAGCGGCGTCTACTCCTATGGCCCGCTACTCGATGATCTTGGCGGACCAATGAATTTCAGATCCAATCCCAAATCGGACAGCGTTGTCATCAAGAACCCCAAGCTCAAGCAAGGGCTGGGGAACGTTGCCATCGAGGCAGCAGGCGAGCAATCAAGCCAATTGGCGGCCTCCTATGACAAAAGCGTTGCTGCTTTGAAAGCTCTAGTACCCCTTCACGAGAGCCTAGAGAACGGTGCGCCTCTGAACGTTGGAACGATAACAGTCATCGTGAATCAGTTGCAGAAGATTGCTACGTCACTTCAGCCCGCAAAAGGAAAATAGTCATGGCGAATGGACAGGCGGCAGCACCACCGAGTGCTTCCGAAATAGTAGCCAGCTTGGGAGCCGCAGCAGATGCTGCGCGTCAAGCCTATCTAGCAGCACTGGCGGCAAATCCAGGTGCTGATCTAAGCGATCTTTACAAGAACGAGATGGTTGCGGCGGCTATCTGGAGCGCGGCAGAGAACAAAGCGTTGAACGGCGATCCTAAAGTCAAAGCTGTGCAGACTGCGCTCGATGCGGCCACTCAGAACACTCGCAACAAATTAGGCACGCTGAAAGATGTCGCTCAATGGATCGATCTAGTGGACGGCTTGGTGCAGCTTGCGATGGCCGTTAGCAAGTTTTTCGTTTGAACGAGGGTATACGTGTCGAGCCTACCGCGCCGTGCGAAGCCTCGCCCTCAGAAAGCGACAAGTCCAGAAAGGGAGGGGAGCACGAAAGCCTATGGTTTCGCTTATGGTCTGCGGGCTTGGCACGGGCAGGACACTTTTGGCAAACTCTTGCGGCTTCCTGCGACTCCTTTAGGTCTTAAAGTATATTTGAGACTGTTTCTTTGGGGAGGGTAGATGTGTATCTCAGAGAGCGTCGGACGGGGCGGTCGTAACGCGAATAGTGACGTGAAGACCGTGCAGGTTCTGTTGAATGTGGGTTTGAATACGATCGGACTAGCTACACCATTGACCGAAGATGGCATTGTTGGAACTGGGACACTCGCGGCTATCGAAAAACTGCAACGTCACGTGATGGGCATCGCAAATCCTAGTGTTTGCATTGAACCCAAAAGTCCAGCGCTTCTTCGTTTACAAGCTTTTCTTAGCGAAGGATTCAGTTCTGTAAAATTGAAGGGCATTCTAATCGACGCTTCAGAACCCGACGTCAATAAGTATGCCGACGCGATGGCGGCAAAGATGCATGACCGGCAAATCACCACGCCATTCCGCCAGGCTCATTTTTTGGCTCAAGTCGGGCATGAGAGCGGACATTTGCACTACGCTGAAGAACTCGCAAGCGGCGAAGCTTACGAAGGGCGCAGCGATCTTGGCAATAATGAACCCGGCGACGGCGTCCGTTTCAAAGGACGAGGCCTGATACAACTGACCGGCAGAGCTAATTATTTGAGATACGGCCAGGCTATCGGCAAGGACCTAGTCACTGATGAACACTGGAAGCAGGTGGCCGAAGACCCTGGACTCGCGGTCGATGTTGCGTGTTGGTACTGGGATGTGCACCAACTGAACCAGTATGCCGATCTAGACGACGTAGTGACTATTACGAAAAGGATCAACGGGGGTTTGAACGGTCTCGATGAGCGCCAGGCGCTTTTGATACGAGGCAAATTCTTTTTGGCCGGCACGTAGCCGAAAAGGTACAGACACGTTCTGCAGATATAGCCGTGCAAATCGTCGGCGGCGGCGCGACCGATTTCGCTTGAAGACTGAGCTTTCAGCGCTCTATGGAGCCCTGTTCATCGCGCCTTCTCAAAACCCGGTGCTGAAACGGTGATTGGTTTGCGGGTGTATCTAGTGATTCGATTCATTGGAGGCCATTGTATAACTACAACGAGATCACTCTCGATATTCAGAATTGAAAGATGCGTTCCGACTTAGTTCCAGTAGTAGGGGGCGCCTCTCAACAAAATGGTTCGGAGGATCGTTCGCGAATTCGATCGCAAAATCGCGAATCTTCTTGTCGGCTGCGAAGACCAAAGACTCTGTTTCGAGTGTTTGAACTCACTTAAGACAATCTGGTCCGGGGGCGAGGACAATGACAGAACCACCGACTAACATAACTAATGTTCAAGAGCGATCTGAACAAGCGAAGCCAGACAACGAACCCGCGGAGTCATTGCGATCGCTGGATGCTGTCGGATGGAGTAGATCTGACCCGCAACGTGGTTACTTCATGCTTGCCGGCATTGCGTTCTTGACAGCGAGCCTCGTTCTGTATGTTTTGGCGGGCTATATGCTACTGACTTTGCTGACGGCGGGTATGAAGGGTCCGTTGGTGGAGATCCCTCAAAACCTGGCGACTGACGGACCTCATGGAGAAGTTAGCGATCTCGAAATGTTCAACTACTTCGCCAGGGTCTTTGGGTTTGTCCTTCCTCCCCTAATCGTACTAATAACTGCCCTGGTATGCACTGCGGTCGGGTTTCTTCTCTTGCGATCCGCAGGTGCGGTGACGCGACAAGTGATCGCTCCTCAAGATCTTCCTATTTTGGCTCCTATCATACAAAGAGGCGACGAGCAGGCTATTAGCCAATTCATCAGATTGAGTAGTCTTTCTGGAATCACCGGAACTTTTACTAAGATCGGTTTAAGCGGCCTTCCGTTGGCCACCATCTTTCTGACGATTTTTCTTGCAGTTCTCGGGGTATGGAATTCACAGTTTTTCGACTTGGCTAAACTGACGTTGGGTGCATTCTTGGGTTCTTTTGTGCAACGGCAAGCTGAGAACGCAAAACATCCATTGTGACTAATTCGGGCCGTATCAAGATTGAACCCTACAAATATAGGCGTTCGGTCCACTTCGCGAAGCTTCTCTTCTGTCTCGGCCGGACTTGCCTCGATGCGAATCTCATCGATAGATTCTGCCGGGCAACTAGGCACACAAAGCTCCTAGTTCCTCGCTAGAAGGTAGCTGGGCGATCACATTCGGCCTCTTCCGAGCTTTCCCCTACGAGTGCAAAGTGCTTTGATGGCGTAAATTGACGCATTTTATTTGCATACCATCGTGATCAAAGTTCTCGGTAATGCGAGGGGGGCGAGAAATATGGCTCAACTACCCATGCCAGACCTTATGGTCGTTATTCCGGGAATCTTGGGGTCCGTTCTCGAACGCAGCGACACGGATGAACGCCATCACACAGAGGTGTGGGGACTTTCGGGTGAAGCCGTGATTGGCAACCTGCGGAGTCTTGGGCGCAACATCCAGCATCTTGCTCTGCCGCAAGGCATCGGCAACCAGGAACCACAAGACGGAGTTAGAGCGACGCGTTTGCTGCCCGATCTTCACTTGCTGCCGGGCCTCTGGACCATTGACGGTTATGGCAAGCTAGTCGCGAGACTCATGTCTTGGTTTACACTCAATGAGGCCACCGCGAGTCAGCCGGGAAATCTGCTCCTTTTCCCTTACGACTGGCGTCTGTCGAACGTCGTCTCAGCTGCAAAGCTTGCCAAAACGGCGTCGCGGGAGCTGGACCGGTGGCGTAAATACACACAGAATCCGGAGGCAAAGCTTGTGCTCATCTGCCACTCCATGGGCGGATTAATCGCACGATGGTTCCTTGAGGTGATGGGAGGACGAGAAGTCACTCGTCAGCTCATCACAATTGGAACGCCCTATCGTGGTTCTGTCAATGCGCTCAGTGAACTAGTCAATGGATTGTCTGTGGGATTCGGGCCTTTGAGTGTCAAACTGACGGCGTTCGTACGCAGTTTGCCGTCGGTGTACCAACTGCTCCCTACTTACGCCTGCTTGGACGTTGGAGACGGGGTCGTCCATGAGCTCACGGACATGGCAGTGACCGACCTAGATTCAGGTCGCGTGCAAGCAGCCTCCGATTTCCACAGTAGGATTGCGGAACAGGTCGGGAAAGGTGGTCATGGTTACGAGATCATCGCCATTAAAGGCCATGTCCAGCCGACGGCGCAGTCGGCAAGACTTCGCGCCGGACGCATCGAAGCCATCAACGCGTACCGGGGCAAAGATCACGGCGGTGACGGCACGGTGCCCCGGCCTTCATCTCATCCGCCGGAATGGGACGGGGATTCACGAGCGGTCTTCGCCGCCCAGAAACATGCCTCACTGCAGAACACCGATGGCGTGTTGTATCAGCTCTTAGGGTCGCTCACCGGGAATCTGGGAAGATTCATGGGCGGCGAGCGCATCGGCGTGGACATGCCCAACCTGGTGAGCGTCGGCGAACCGCTCGAGATCCGGGCACAAGCGGAAACAGGTGATTCGACCTTGGCCCTGCAGGCGTTAGTGATTAGCGAAGACGACGTCGTCCTCAGAGAACCTCAGCTTCTCGCCAGTCAGGGGGACGGGCACTACCACACGAAATTTCCCGGTCTCGCGGTCGGCACCTATAGAATACGGGTGGAATCGGCCGTCCTGGAGCGTCCGGTCGACTCAGTTACAGATATCACCCTTGTGTGGGACAGCACAGCGCCAGAATAAGACGGGAGAACGCGACACGGACGGCAAAGCATCCAAACCTCAGGTATCTGCGCTGCTCGTTGCCATCGGGCGCTACGATAGCCCGGCCTACGAACCGCTAAACGAGGCGCCTGGGGCGGCGCGGGCGCTGGCAGAGGTCTTTGTAAAGGGAGGGTACACACATGCTCACCCCGAGCTTCTGGACGGAGGAGACAACAATTCCATCGGGAATAAGGTCGACGAATGGCTACGTACCGCGAGCAAAGATGACACCATCGTCTTCTATTGGTCCGGTCATGGCAAAAAAGACGCGGACGGCCTCTTTCTCGTAACCAAGAATACTCCTCCCTCGAACCTAACTGGGTTGAACAGCTTGAGCGCCTCTGAGCTTGGATCGGCTGTTGCCAAGTCCCCCGCCGAGAAAGTTCTAATCCTGCTCGACACGTGTTACTCGGGTGCCGGCGCCGGCGAGATTGCCGCCAAGGTGAGAAGCATCCTCGCAACCCGACCGGAACTGCCTGGGACGTCGCCAGCGTACGCTGTAATTGCCTCTGCGCACCCTTTAGAAAAGGCCCAGGAAGCAGTATTCTGCAAAGCTCTGACCAACCTGCTGAGTCAACCTCCTTCCATCAAGCAGTGCTGGACAGACAGCGATCAATTCATCCGGCCCGCCGACCTTGCGGAAGCGCTAGAGGCGATACTAGCCGACCAAATTCACTGCGAAACCTACGGTTCCCGGCAGCAGTTCATTCCAAATCCTCGCTACAAGGGCGCACTGCCCGCGGAGGACGTGGAGACCAGACGACACCGGCTGATGGTTGCGAAGGAACATTTCCCGCCTGCCTCGCGAGGTATCGAAGTGGGGGAAATGGGTTGGATTTTCAGCGGACGTACGCGTCTTCTAACGCAATTGGTCGACTGGCTGAAGAGCGCCGAGCATGGCCTTGTGGTGGTGACGGGTCCTGCCGGATCGGGGAAATCGGCGGTAATGGGGCGCCTCGCGACTCTTTCGGATTCCTCCTACCGTGAGGAGGCGGAGCGAGTCGGCGTCCTGGCGGGTGTACCGGCGGAGACGTTACCGCCCATAGGTATCATCGACGTGGCGGTGAACCTCAAGGGCAAGACGCTATTCGATTGCATTGGTGCGATAGCTGATGCCCTCGATATCGATATGACAGAACGCGACCGAGCCTATCCGAAGACCTTGATCGGAGCGATCGGAAAGCTCGACAGGCGTATTACAATGTTCTTCGATGCCCTCGATGAAGCGAGTCCGGGGCACCCTGATGCCCTTGCGGAGAAACTCATCAAGCCACTAGCAATGCTAACTCAAGTACGGGTGCTGGTGGCGACGCGTCGAAGCCCGGATGTATTCGCGATATCAGTAAGCGAATCGCGGCACATGCGATTAAAGGAGCTGTTCGGTCTAGACGCATTGATACTCGACCTCGAGGACGAGCCCGAGACGCTCCAGGACATTTTTCAGTATGTTCGTCTGCACCTGCGGAATTCTCGTCACGGGAATGACCAAAAGGGCATCGATTTCGTCGCGGGTGCGATTGCCCAAAGGGCGGCTGGGATCTTTCTCTACGCTCGCATCGTCTGCCGCACGCTACAAGATACGGAACAGCTCAGCATCCAACTAGCAGGGGATGCTCTCGGTGCTTTTGTCGACGATCTGACCCGCCGCTTCGGCGATCGGGAAAGGATGGTGAATGATGTCCTGGCAGCTTTGGCTTGGGGCGAAGGCAAAGGTCTGACCCGCCGGGTCTGGGGGCCCATCGCGAACACGCTATCCCGGACGGGCGCACTCTACCGCGAAGGGGACGTGGCTTGGGTGCTGGAGAACGCTGGATGGCACATTGTTGAGGAGAGCGAGAACGGGCAGGCGGTCTATCGCCTCGCGCACCAGGCTTTCGCTGACCATTATCGAAGGGGAGCAGATTTGAAAGACGTGAATGCCCGCATTGCGCAGGCGCTCTCCGAAGGTCTCGAGGGCAGAGAATGGCTGGATGCTGACGGATACATCTGCCGACACTTGGCGAGCCATGCGGCGGCAGGCTGTGCGCTGGATGCCCTAATTGCGGACCCGGGCTATCTAGCCGTGGCGGAGCCGATTCGACTTGTGCGGGCATTTGCAAGTCTTACTGATGGCAGAGCGCGTGAGACCGCCGACTTATACCGGCGCATCGCCCACGAACTTGCAGCAGCAGAAACCTTGGAAAGGATGGCATTGATCCATCTCGTCGCTTGCCAGGAGGCACCTGCACTCTCTTTTGAGTTGGAGCCGCTTCTGCCCACTACTTGGCGCTGCCGGTGGGCGCGTTGGATGTCATCGGCACCGAACAGGATTTTGGGTCGTCACTCGGAGCATGTGAGGACGGTAGCGTTGGGTGAAGTGGACGGCGAGCCGGTGGTGGTCTCGGGATGTGACGACAAAAGTGTGCGGTTGTGGGATGCGCGCACAGGGCAACTCCGTGGTGAACCTCTGACCGGCCACACGCATTGGGTGACGGCGGTGGCGCTGGGCGTAGTGGATGGCGAGCCGGTGGTGGTCTCGGGAAGCTCTGATTCAACCGTACGGCTATGGGATGCGCGCACTGGGCAGCTTCGCGGCTTTCCCCTGACCGGCCACTCGGCGTACGTGCTCACGGTAGCGCTGGGCGAAGTAGATGGAGAGCCGGTGGTGGTCTCGGGGAGTGCTGACCACACAGTGCGGTTGTGGGATGCGCGCACCGGGCGGCCTCGCGTCGGACCCCTTAGCGGCCACTTGAGAGAGGTGCATGGGGTGGCACTTGGCAAAGTAGACGGAGAGTCGGTGGTGGTCTCGGGAAGTTTCGATGACACGGTACGGCTGTGGGATGCGCGCGACGGGCAGCCGCGCGGCGAACCTCTTAGCGGCCACAAAGACTACGTGACTGCTGTGGCGCTGGGTGAAGTGGACGGTGAGCCGGTGGTGGTCTCGGGAAGTTATGACCGCGCTGTGCGACTGTGGGACGCGCGCACCGGGCGGCCTCGCGGCGAACCCCTTACTGGCCACTTGGACCGTGTGAACGCGGTGGCGCTGGGCGAGGTTGACGGCGAACCAGTGGTGGTGTCGGGAGGAGCCAGTCAAGACCACACCGTGCGGCTGTGGGATGCTCGCACTGGGCGGCCTCGCGGCGAGCCCCTGAAGGGTCACACGCAATGGGTGACTGCGGTGGCCCTAGGCGAAGTAGACGGCGAGCCGGTGGTGGTCTCGGGAAGTTTTGACCGAACAGTGCGGCTTTGGGATGCGCGCACCCGGCACCCGAGCGGCGAGCGCGTGACGCGTCACACGGGCTCGGTGAACGCGGTGGCGCTAGGCGAAGTGGACGGCGAGCCGGTGGTGGCCTCGGGTAGTGATGACCAAACAGTGCGGCTTTGGGATGTGCGCACGGGTCATCCCCGAGGCGTACCCCTGAGCATGCCTCGATACTTGGTGCGCACCGTGGCGCTGGGTGAGGTGGATGGCAAGCCGGTTGTGGTGTCGGGCAGTGTTGACCACACCGTGCGGCTATGGGACGTGCGCACCGGGCAGCCCCGTGGTGAACCCCTCGCCGGCCATATCGACAGCGTGACAGCGGTGGCGCTGGGTTACATGGACGATGAGCCGGTCGTGGTCTCAGGTAGTGCCGACAATACCGTGCGGTTGTGGGATGCACTCACCGGGCAGCCCCGCGGCGAACCGCTGACCGGCCACACGAGATCGGTGATGGCGGTGGCGCTGGGCAAAGTGGACGGTGAGCCGATTGTGGTCTCAGGAAGTGACGACAAAACGGTGCGGCTGTGGGAAGCACGCACCGGACGGCCTCGCAGCGAACCCTTGACCGGCCACAAGTATTCGGTGCGCGCGGTGGCGCTGGGCGAAGTGGACCGCGAGCCGGTGGTGGCTTCGGCGGGAATAATTGACATACGGCTGTGGAATACGCGAACCGGGCGACCCCGCGGAGGGCCATTGATCGGCCAGGCCGGATGGCTGCTATCGGTGGCGCTGGGCGAAGTGCTCGGCGAGCCGGTGGTGGTCTCTGGAAGTACTGACTACACTCTACAGTTGTGGGATGCGCGGTCCCATGGCCTATTGCGCACGCTCCCTCTAAGATCGCCAATATACTGTCTTGCCATGGGAAAGGATTCGGCAGTTGTTGTAGGCGCAGATGGTGGACTGCTCGTGCTAGACCTGTACTCAATCTAGTAGAACAAATCTTTCGCGCGGCGGTAGCTACTACTGATCCATCAGCGCTATACGCTGGAGCTGGACTGTTTCAGCCGACTACGGTGGGCGACAACAAATCGTTCGGAAGTGATCAATGGTTATGGTGCGAAGGGAAGTTGGTCAGCCTGTACCGGTCTCGGCTCAGCAATTGGTCCGGCGATAGTTGACGCGTTAGTCCACAACGAGATCACGTAAGACCACACTGTCTTGCCACTCGGGGTATATACGAAATCGAGCTGAATCAGAATGCCTAGGCCAGAATCCTTCTCGGATGCGACGGTCCGACGGGGACGTCGACCTCCGGCGTTTCGTGTGCTTCAAGAGCAACGGATACGGGATCGAAGCCGCTTTTCTCTAGGGCGACGCTCGAAGCCCTTGTTGATCTTTACCAATAAATCGGAACCCGACGGATCACTCAACTTGTGACGCGGCCGAGGTGACCGACGGGTTCGAGTGATCGATATGTATGCCGGCGCATAAGCGCTTTCACGGCCAGTCCCCGAGCGCGACCATTGTCATCTATCCGTCCGCGAATCATGGAGTGAGTGTTCGAAAGGCTCTTTTTGGGACCTTGACGGTCACGCTCGAAGCTAGAGCAGCATCCATTCCTACCTTAGAGTTCACGAGCCTCCAATATCGTGTATCGACGACCTTGACGCCTTCACCGTTCCGAGCCGCGCAGCAAAAGATTTCCGTTGCCTTGCGGAGCGTACGCGTTTCAGTTCGACCAAGGTCGTCGATTTTACTCTCAAGGCGAGCTAATTTTGATAGCTCCGATCAGTTAATGCGAGATTGCGCTTGATCAGCGCCTCAGGCGATCTCAGAAGCGGATCGCCCGCGTCGGCTTTGCCTCTGGCCCATATAAACCAATCCTGCAATTCAGCCGCCGGCATCTGTCTTCCGTTTTCGCTGTGCATCCGCTGTTCGAGACGATCGATGAATTCGCGGATCAGACTCGCTCGCTGTGCGGCCTCTTGAAGTTCGTTAAGGTGCCGCCAGCGAGCCGCATCAATACGTCGCAAGCGTTCTTGCTCGGCGCGCTGTGCCTCGAGCTCCGCTCGGCGCAGCGCTTCCTCTTTACGCTGCCGTTTCCACTCTTTCTCAACCGCCGCTGCTTTAATCAAGCCTGCGATCACGTCCGCGAGTTGCTCTTCTAGCGTGTGCCGCTTTCCGTCGCGCCATCTCTTCTGAATTGGTTCCGAGATCCAGGTCGTAATCTCGAACGCCAACACACCGGTTGCTTCCAGATCAGTTCTCGTGGTCCTCGTATCCCAACGCCTTTCCTCTGGCGTCAGGGGAACCTCTACCTGCTTGTGACGCTCCGACAGTTTGAAATCCAGCCGCTGCTCATCGATTTCGAAATAAGCTTGGCGAGGGTTCTCGCGATCTGTTTTCACAAAATGACCGATCTTTTCGACCTCCTTGAAAAGCGTACTGAGGATTCGGAGCCGACGCCTGTCAGTGGAATCAATTCGAGCCTCGATGTGATGGCTTCCTGAGAGTTGGTCCCGGAGGCGGCGCTCGCGTTTCTGCTCGAGCCAACCGGCCACAATTGGATGAGGGCTCGAAAGGGATTCTGGGACGCGAATCAGACCACGCTTCTCCAGCACCGTCTCGACTTCTGCCCGGACCGCTTCGGAAATCTTCTCTACTGTGTCGGTCGGACTAGGCTCAATGCGAATCTCATCTCGCGAGTTCGGCTTCGAGGGCGGAAGAGGAGTTTTCAGGATAGGTTTCCCGACTGCAAGTCTCGCCCAGTAGCCGCGCGGAGGCACCGGGATATTGAACCGGGCGCATATCTTCCCTAGTCCGCGACCGCTGATTCCGAATTCCTCTGCCAGTTTGATTGCCGGCGTCGACCAAATTTTGTCGTAAAGCTCCGCTCTCGTGAACTTGACGCATTCCTTCGCCATCTCGGGTCCTCTCAAAAACGGTCTTCGAATTGCCGCTCCAGCGGCGGCCGAGTTCGTTTATCGCAGTCGCTCTACGATACGCAATTCTGGAAGTACCCTGATCGAGCTTTCAAATTCCCTGATAGCGTTTCAAGATTCCCTATTTGGTTTCAAAATTTCCCTGTTCCGTTGAGTAGGGAATTTACCGGAAAAGTTCAGCCGCCCCGAGGTTTTCTGCTACTAGTTCCGGTCCGATCGAGGTCGAAATCGAAGATTTCGCGCAGCTCGGCCGGGAGTTAGCCGACCGGCACGACATCACATCTTGACTCGGTTCTAAGGCAAAAACTACCAGAGTCTGCCATCCGCGCCGGCGCCCGCGGGCGATGTTGCCGAAGGGCTCTGGTGCATCCGTTGGGGATGCTCAGGGCTGATTGGTCTAAGTCTACTTAGCGCAATCCTTTTAGCGCGATTCAATATAGGCTTCATCCAATCCCTGAAATGCACTCGCTGGAGCGCTATCTTTCACGTCTTCAACCCATAGTTTCAGTCCCGGACTGACATCTACTATACCTGATATGAGAATCGACGGCGCCAGCGCTATAATCTCCGGAGGGAGCCGGGTCAATATTTTAACAATCTCTAGTTGCATATCTCTCTGTCGTTCTAGATAGAATGTTGTCTGTAGTCCAAAGCCACGAAGCGCTGGATTCTGAATCACCTTTGTAATTCGCGGATTGTACACGGCATAACTCTCGGCCGTTTCCCGAACCTGCAACTCGGGTGCCGAGAGAAGAGCCGCTAAATCCGCCTCGTTCCCACGCATCGCAAGCACCGCGCAGGCCGCCAAGCGTTGGGATGGCACACCTAGTCGTTGTCGCAAATCGGCTAAAGCAACCTCAGATAGCGTCGACCGCCCTAGGAATTCGGCCACGTCACTAACGGTGTTTTCACCTACGCCAAATTGCGACATGTACTCCGACAATATTAGATAATTGACAGAGATTGCCCATCGGAATGCTTCTCTATGAAAATCACGGGTCACCTGTGGCACGGGGTCCAATCTTACCAATCTTGCTGGTGACGCCTCCTGGTTCCTAGCAGATATTTGTGTGCGTTCCCCTATCTTTGCTCCCAACGTGTCTAGAGTCCAAGTCGCCTCAACTCGTAACCAAGGTTCTTTGAATTTGGTTTCTATCTCGCGCACCACGGGGATCGCTTCAACTATGTGTCGTCTCCTAATCCACCGAAGAAACAACTCAGTAATACGTATTCTCGTCCTATCAGCTGCTGTCTCCCCGGATGCTGGGGCTAGCGATACGATAGCGGCGCGCGCAGCAGCATCATCATACTTTCCGTTTTCAGCCAGTGCCGTGACAATCCATGGATCAGACCGACCAGCATCTAAGATAAGTCTCCACTGATTTGGTTCCTTCGCAAGCAGAGCGATTCCGGCGGCAAGTCTGATATTCGCGTGCTTCGAGTGAAGTAGCCCCCAGGTCGAGTTCGGGACCGACCGTACATCCACTAGAGCGAGCATCCGCAAATCTAACCATATGCGAAGGCTCGAGTCATATTGATCATTCGCGGTTTGTGTTTTAAGCGCAGCCGTCAAGCGTTTAATATCGTCTACTAGCTTCGCCGCCATAGGTTGACCAGCATACTGCGACGATAAAGCGATCGCATCGGCGTCGAGCGTCGTAGATTCATAGGCGTCATTTTCGAAGACCCTAGTTACGATATCAGGTCTTATCATGCAACCTGTCCGCAGAAGGGCCGCGTACCACGCCTCTCTTCTGCTATCCATTAATGCGCCCCACTCATTACCCGTAAAAATCTCCGCCGCTAGCCTCTCAATCTCAGTGTTGACAGGCGAGATGCAGTTCGATGCTAAACCTTGCAAAAAAGCATTCTGAACCGAAGGCACGTTGGCATATTGCTGTATATCGTAGTCTGAGTCTTGTCCATTAAGCGTTGCAACCGCTCGGTTGGGATCCCATCGCGCTATTGCTCTCATTGCTGCTTCCACCCGGTCAAAACTGAACGCCAGAATGTTTTTCTCTATTAATCTGTGACAGTGTTCATAGCCGACAACATAGGGTACAACACTGACCGCCTTCGCCAACCCTATTCGGTCGGCATCTGAATCGCCCTCGATCTCATTTGCATATTGTGCCGCCGCATTGGCATCACCGGTCCATGCAGACGTGATCGCCAGCCATTCAGTCTCTAGTTTTGACTGCACCTTGCCATCGATGTCTGGACTTATGTGAGTTGCTGGCGGTTCCCCGAGACCTGGCCGAGCATCTTCGGGCAACGCTGCCGAGAGGAGATCGGTCGCCCGAACGAAGTGCGGAAAGCCAAGGGCGTTGAGCCTCGAATCGCCGGCATAGATAGTTAAATAATCACCTGCGAAACCGTCAACTGTGGAAGCACTCGGCCACACGTAATATGAGTGTTCAAGATAGTAGTAATAGATACATAGTGTCGAAAGCATCAGGACAACAATTCTCGTTAGTGCCCGCCGCAATCTTCTTCGCACGAAATGCCGTGAATATTGCGGTGTCTCATCTTCCAGGCGAGCGAGGGTGATCTGTCTATGAATGAATAGTCGAGGATCGCCTACGTATGTTCCCGCGAATACGGGTTGTTGAGAGGTGCGTGGTTGACCTATCGTTTCAAGGTCTTCAGCAACTTTCTTCAACAAGTAGTCGTACAAGTCTTGGAAATAAACCACACCAGGTCGCTGCCCGATAGCAACATCGCCTCCTACAATCTCATTAAGGCGCTTACTAAAAATGGTACCTTTTTGCGTGTGATATTCGTAAGATAGTTGGCCGGCGCGTGAAGCAGCAAGCAAGAGGCGAAAGCCATGTTCGCCCAGATTCATAAAGAAAGGCCCAGCGTTTTCAGCAAATCCAGCACTGCGACAGCAGTCAAGAATGAGGAGTATCCCTGCAGCCGCACATTGGGTGAGAACGGCAACCAACTCTGCCATACTTATTGCGCTGTCGCATAAGTTCGTCTTGTCGGTGTCGACTGGAAGGAGGAAAAACCGGTTCTCGTCATCTTTCTCTCCGTGGCCGGAGAAAAAAATAATTAAGACGTCTTCCGGAGAACAGCTTCGCGCAATGACAGTCAAGGTATCGAGTATCCCTTTGCGCGTGGCATCGCCATCTATCAGAACTGTCACATTGTGTCGTGGTATCGCACATCCAACGTCCGATGAGAGTGCGGCGGCGAAGTCAGTGACGTTCCGCGCTGCGTACCTCAAGTGTAGCGAATTATCATGATAGTCGGTTACGCCGATCGCGAATACGCGCGTATTATTTGCTATCATCGGCTAGAACCATGAACTGAAGAAGCGACGGCGGTCTGGCCTAGAGCCGCCAACACTCTTGGGCCTTCCCGTTTCTACTCCTGACGAAGCTATGGCTGTTCCGCCTGCGGCTGCGCTAAATATCAGACAGCCATTTAGAAGAGAGATGAAATAGTCACTTACAAGATGATGTTGAGTTAACCAAGTGCCAGCGAAAGCGACGACCTCAGACAATAAAAGTGCAAACCATTTAGGGTTGAAGCCGAAGACTACTTGAATAGTGTTGCTTACAATTGTGACTATAGCTGTTGCTCCCGCCACGCTGAAGAAACTCTCGTTGGTGAAGAAATCTTGAGGCATACATTCTCCTTGCAATTCAGAACTAATAGCATGGCGCTGCGGCAAAATGGAAAGGTAGGGCAGCGTTAACAAGGTGTCCTCATTCAAAATCTAAACCCGGAGTCTGCCAAGGATTAGTATCGCTGCGATGGCGCCGAGCTTGTGCGGTCGCCGAAGAACCGGCGCATTCTTCTCCAATGAGAGATGAGTCCGGACTTGGTTGTGGTAGGAAGCATAGTTCTTCAGAACGCGACGCAACTGCCCTTCGTCGAACACGACGGGTGATCGAAACTTTCGCGCCGAATCGATCCGATGAGGCGTTCGACATGACCGTTCGGTCACTGCGAGCGCGGCGCAATTGGATGATCGAGGATCTCCATTGCCCGAATGCGATGAGTGTAAGCTGGGCCGAAGGCCCGTCGCGGTCACGAATCAATGTCTAGGCGCTTCATCCACGGGGAAGCGTCAGTCACCTGTCTAGCGATCCACTCGGTCAGTTGGATTGGCAGTTACGCTGATCGTGACCAGGCCGCCTGCGGGCGTGACGCAGGATCACCAAGCCGCAGATCAGCTTGAATGAGATCGTGCGTACTACGAACAGGTCCAGCGAAGCGATGCCGGCAACGTGATTGCGCAGGGAAGTCCTCCAACCTTGGGAGGGAGGTCGGCGGCGGACCATATACCCGCCGCCGGTCGATTCAGCGACTTCGATTCCAAGCATCAACGATTCGCCGGGGATCCGCAGCGAGCCCCACAGCGGGTTCTCGCGGCTCATCCGCCGAATTGGCGCTCGAATCTCGGAATCAATCCGTCGACGGCCGACGACGTGGTTAAGTAGATGCTTTGATCGAACCGATGTGCGATGGCGGTGCGCATCGTGGGGACGCTGGCCGCCCTGCCGACGTTGACGCTGACCGCCTGCGACCTGGTTGTCACGATCGCGGGCTTGAATTTTCCAAGCTGGCTCCTTTGCATGTTCATGGGAGCGATCCTGGCCGCGATATTGTGCCTGCTCTTGGAACTGGCGCGTCTTGAACCGTACCTGGGACCGCTCACGATCTTCTACTCGAACCTGATCGTGATGTTCGCGATGATCGTCTGGCTGATCTTCTTCAATCGGGTGTGACGGAAGATGTAGGCGGCGGACTCCGCGAGCTGATGAGTGTTGGAAGCTCTCGCCGTCAATCTGGCGGTGATCGAGTCGAGAATACGCTCGAGCATCGACCGGTGAGCACGCTGGCGAAGCGAACACGATCGAAACGAATTTCGCCGACACATAGTGACGACAGCGAGTTCTCGCTCGACACGCAATGTGGCAGTCTATGCGTGCCTGCGGTACGCGAGGCTATCTTCGAGCCGAACTTGCGGTCCGGTTACCGCCGAACTGAACAGGAAGGCTGAAATGCGCCGATCACCCAACCAGACAAAACCCGAGTTCCGGCATCTGCGAATCTATGCGATTGATCCGATGGTTTCCCGTGCGGCAGAGCATCAGGCTACCATACAGATACGGTTCGAGGACCTTGTCCTGAGAGGAAAGGATCTCTCGAACAATGTTGATCCTGTGAGCTTTTTAGGGGAACGCCTCGAAGTCGTCGATGTAGACGCCGCGGCCCCAACACCCGCATGGTTCATGCCCGTCGACCTTGATGACGCCAACATCGCTATGCAGCATGGTCTCGAACCTTCGGAATCGGACCCGCAATTCCATCAGCAAATGGTGTACGCGGTTGCCATGCGCACGCTCGAGCAGTTCGATCGCGCGCTCGGTCGCGTCGTGTACTTCAACGGGCGCCGGCGATTGCGTCTTGTTCCTCACGCTTTTCAGGGCGGCAATGCCTTCTATCACCCGAGGATGCGCGCCGTATTGTTCGGCTATTTTCGCGCCAGCAAGGATTCACCCGGTAACAACCTTCCTGGCCAGATAATCTTTACCTGCTTGTCGCATGACATTGTTGCGCATGAGGTGACCCACGCAATCGTCGACCGCCTGAGACCGTCCTTCAACGTGGCGACGAATCCTCACGTCCGCGCTTTTCACGAAGCTTTCGCTGATATCGTCGCGGTTTTCCAGCGGTTGAGCTTTCGTGATCTCGTACAACCCGCTTTGCAGGACGCCCAGGGGGATCTTCGCCAGAGCCAGTTGTCCGACATCGCCGCCCAATTCGGCCAAGGGCTCGGAGGGGGCAAGGCCCTGCGCACCGCGCTCGAAAGCAATACGAAAGTGCAGGACGTCCGCGAAGAACATGCACTGGGCGCCGTTCTCGTCGCGGCAATTTTCGAAGGGTTCTACACTACTTACGAACGGCGAACTGCGGACCTGGTGCGCATCGCGACCGGTGGAACGGGCGTACGTCCACAGGGCGCACTGCACCCTGACCTTGTAGCTCGGCTCACTGGCGAGTGTGTACGGACTGCCCAGTCAGTGCTGACGATGTGTATTCGGGCTTTTGACTATCTTCCTCCGGCGGACGTTACGTTCGGCGCGTTCCTTCGAGCCCTCGTCACGGCCGACTGGGAACTAAACCCGCTTGACGAGGTAGGCCTGCGCGCCTCGATTATCGAAGCGTGCCGCCGCCGCGGTATCTTCGCGGTTGAAGCCGGGTCTCTAGCCGTCAATGCTCTGCTTCTCGACGTTGCTCGCAGAGAGGAGTGGCAGAAGTACGAATCTACATTTCAAACGTGGGTCGACCTTGCCATACGCCAAGGAATTGAGGAACAGCGCGCTGCAACCCCAGACGACGGCGGCGACGATACGTTCATCCAGACGGTATCAACCAGCCTGAGCCTTACCCAGCAGGCGCCTCCCGTCCTCGCGGAGGCTTACGAGTCGGAAGAGGAAATGCCCGCAGGAGGTCAACTAAAGACGCAGATAATGACCTGGTTCTCCGGCCTAGGTGAAAATGAGCGAGAGCGGCTCGGATTCCTTCCAGCAGCGGAGCTAAAGACTCCTCAATTTCATTCGAGCCGGCGGGTAACGTCCGACGGGACAATGCGCTTCGGTTTGGTTGTTCAGTTAGTCCAGATGGAGAAGCTCGATGTGGCAGGAATGATTCGGGACTTTCCGATTGGTCTAACGTTGGTGATCGATGTGACAGGACGTGTCCGCTTTGTGATTGGCGCTACCGGCGTTCAGTCCCGCAAACAGAGCATGGAGCAGATAGCGCGACGCGCGACAACCAGCCCAATGGGCTGGCCGATCGAGGAAGCGCCGATCGATCCGTTTGCTGTCGACTATCGTGGCATGCACGAGGCCCGGACATGAAGAAAGCGAAGAAGGCACAAGCCAAACGCCAAGCCAAAGTGGCGGCGGGCGAAGAGAAGCACATCAAAGTCCGAATGTACAATGTTGGATTCGGCGACTCTTTCCTGCTGCGGGTCCCTACAGATGTCGGCGAACGTCGCATCCTCGTCGACTGCGGGTACCACACGAAGGGCAAGGGTAAGTTCACTGACCAAGAACTGGTGAAACAGATCAAGGCAGATCTCAAGGGGCAGCCGCTCGACGTCGTGGTTGCAACGCATCGTCACCAGGACCACATTTCCGCGTTCGGCGAAAAAGATCTCTGGGCAGACATCTCGGTCGAGGAGGTTTGGCTGCCCTTCACCGCTAATCCGGAAGCGGTTCACGAGGAGCCCGCGCTCAGGGCATGGAATGCGCTCATGGACAATGCACGCGGTTTGTGGGACGCCGCCGGTAACCTCGCGCCTGCAGCGATATCGGCGCTGGGTGCACGCGATCCCGACGAACGGGCAGCGGCGGAGTTCATGCTTTGGAATGCGAGGGCCAATGCTCCCGGAATCGAAAACCTGCTCCACGATTTGAAGCGAGCCGACGGCCGGCAGGCGAGACGCCGGTTTCTGCCGGCGGACAAGGACCGATATCCCTCGCGATTGGTCACTCCAGTGCTGCCGGGCGTGACGACGCACATCCTCGGGCCGCCAACGGATCCGAAATTCCGCAAACAACGAAAGGTCCCATCCAGCTGGGGTTTCGGCGACGAGTCGCCCGACGTTTCCGGCGTGCCCAGCGCGGACATCGCTTCCCCGTTTTCAGCAGAATGGCATATACCCTTGGATCGGCTCCCCTCCCGCCGGCCCTTTCACGATACGACGCTTCAATCGATCCGGCTGTTCAACGACGATCTCCTTTATGCCGCGAAGGCGCTCGAAGGTTTCTTGAACGGTGAAAGCCTCGTGCTGGTTCTTGAAGTCGGCCGCGCGCGCTTGCTGTTGCCAGGCGATGCCGAGGTCGGTACCTGGACCACGATCATGAACAACGTGGACGCACTCGAGCTGGCAGCGAGCGCGACGTTCCTAAAGATCGGGCACCATGGCAGCCACAACGCAACGCCAATCAGTTTCATCAACGAGCACCTACCCAGGAAGATTCCGGCAGTCATCTCTACGCAGGAAGGACCCGGCAAATACCGCAACGGAATACCACTCGATAGACTCCTGAGCACGATGACCGCACGCGGCATGCCTTATGTGCGCAGCGACAAACCGCCCTCGTCGCAGCGGGGCATCTTCAAGCCCGACCCCAAGGGCCGTTGGATAGACTGTTTCATTCCGTGTTAGTCTCAAGCATCGGTAGACCCCCGCGCCGTTGCCTACGCCTCGACTTACGTGGCATTCCTAAATGGGCTTTGCGCGATTTCGAGTCCCTGAAATTGTTTGAAACACCGATTCCCTCACCGCCGGTGTTTAACCCCTGCGCGCACCATGGCAATGAATCAGCTTTGATCTATTCCGAGCGTCCCTCTCGATTAGGCGCTGCGCGATTCGTAGACGGTTTGCCAGGATATCGTCATAAACGAAAAACGCACGTGTAGCTTGGGCGATGCTGCTTGAAGCCGATACTCCGCTGTTTCCGAACCTCTGAAAAAGTCGCCGCTTTGTTCTGAGCCAGTTGCCAGCGGTACCCTGATAGTCTCATTTGATTCCCTGATATCTTAGGGAACTTCCCTGTTCTGTAGAATTAATTCCCTGTTCCGATTTTTAGGGAATTTCGGAAAAAAGCGCTGATAATGATTGAGGTTCCTACTCTCGTTAGACTCCGATTGAGCCGCAAAAGCGAACATTTCCCTGTATTTTCCCTGATGATCAGGGAATTTGATGCGGGAGAGCAGTTCGCATTAGACTGCGTCATCCGCCAATCGGTCTGCGCGTTCTGGGATTCTTCGCAGCCCGGACGCGCTTCCACTCTTTCCGGATTCCGCTGCTTTAATCAAACCCGCAATCTCCGTTGACCGCATTTTTCGCGTTTCAAGGCGCGCGCGTTCGGGCTGCGCGGCATCGACGGAAAAACCTGATACTGTCCGGGTACTTTTGATCGGTGTGAAGTCGGGGCAGCCAAATGCGTCAGGTTGCGGAAACATCCGTTGACGAGAGAGGGGCTGAGGTGGCTATGGATCGTATAGATGTAGTTCACTTTCTGTGTCTCGGCTTGCGCTCCAAGGAA
>Ga0182024_10001563_pt1 | contig 58692 bp, 47 predicted proteins | sample P32metaG_FD_120480 | JGI IMG/M metagenome (GOLD analysis project Ga0182024, IMG submission 120480) | Permafrost microbial communities from Stordalen Mire, Sweden - P3-2 metaG (Illumina Assembly) | ecosystem: Environmental > Terrestrial > Soil > Wetlands > Permafrost | place: Sweden: Stordalen...
GCTAGACGCGACTAACGGAGGGCCGCAATATCCGCCTGGCTAAGTCGCGCCCGATCACAAACCTGTTTCGCATGATCGCGGCGCCTAGTTGAATGTCGGCAGCGGGTCGAGGCTGTGTAAAAACTCCTCTGATTTTGATAGAATCGGCTCGATCTCGGAGGGCCGGTCATGGGGCGTTTCATTGATGGCAAAGACCGGCGGCAGTCGTCGCTCTTGCCGGCCGCGCTCGACGATTACGTGACCGAGGATAACCCGGTTCGGGTGGTGGAAGTCTTCATCGAGGAACTGGATCTGGGCGCGCTCGGGTTCCAGGGGGTGCGCCCTGCGGCGACGGGTCGGCCCGCCTACCATCCGTCGACGATGCTGAAGATTTATCTCTACGGCTACCTCAACCGCGTCCAGTCGAGCCGCCGCCTGGAACGCGAAGCCCAGCGCAACATCGAGTTGATGTGGCTGACCGGCCACCTCGCGCCCGACTTCAAGACGATCGCAAACTTCCGTGGTGACAACGGGCCGGCAATCAGAGCCGTATGCGGCCAGTTCGTGGAGCTTTGCCGTCGGCTGAACCTCTTCACCAAGGCCATCGTGGCGATCGACGGCAGCAAGTTCAAAGCGGTGAACAATCGCGACAAGAACTTCACGGTTGCCAAGGTTGCCAAGCGCATGGAGCAGGTTGACGCCAGCATCACGCGCTACCTGGCTGCGCTGGACCGGGCCGACCGCGAAGAGAGCGACATCGCCGAAGCCAAGACCAGCCGGATCAAGGACAAGATCGCCGGGGCTGCGCCAGCAGATGCAGGCTTTGAAGGCGATGGAACAACAGGTTCAGGCCGCGCCGGACAAACAAGTCTCTCTGACCGATCCCGATGCCCGCTCAATGGCGACAAGCGGTCGGGGCACGGGCGTGGTCGGCTACAACGTGCAGACCGCGGTCGACGCTGAACACCATCTGATCGTCGCGCACGAGGTGACCAACGTCGGACACGACAGAACCCAGCTGGAGCCCATGGCCCTGAAGGCGCAGGGGGCGACGGGATGCGAGGAACTCACCGCCCTGGCGGATCGCGGCTACTTCAACGGCGAGCAGGTGCTGGCGTGCGAGGGAACCGGCATTCTCCCCTGCATCCCCAAAACCGTGTGGCCCAGTGAGCGTGGCTTCTTTACCCGCCATGACTTTGCCTACGATGCTGAGAACGATCATTACACGTGCCCCGCAGGACAAAAGCTGACCAAGGGGCTCGTGCGATCCGATCGAAAGGACGACATCGATCATTACCGCCATCTGACCGCATGCTTCACCTGCTTGCTCAAGCCGAAATGCACCCCGGACAAGCTCAAGAGGCTCAAGCGCTGGCAGCACGAAGACGTACTCGACCGGATGCAGACCCGGCTCGACCACATGCCAGACGCGATGGGCGTCCGACGACAGACCGTCGAACATCCCTTCGGAACCCTGAAGTCATGGATGGGAAGCGCCCACTTCCTGACCAAAACCCTCGAAAAGGTCCGAACGGAGATGAGCCTCCACGTGCTCGCCTACAACGTGAAGAGACTGATCCAAATGTTCGGCGTCGGACCCCTGCTTGAGGCGATCAGGGCGTAGGCGCCTCGCCCAATCCGAAACTCCTGAACGACCTCAAAAATCGAGCCCGATCAGCAAGGCGCACCACGCAGCGCGTTTTTTGCACGGCCTGGGTCGATTTTAACCGTTGGCTTCCGGCCGGGGGAGCGGACCTTGCGAACGTCGGCTTGGAATCAAAGCGGCCCTAAGGCTGGGCGATTGCTTACGGCCGCTTTGTCTCGAGAGGAGACATCGCCGTCGGTCGATCGTCCGCCGCCTTATCGGCTAATCTGGATCGCCGACCCCGGACCATTTCCCTTTCTGGCGTCAGCCGACCCGCAGGGGTTCATTGCCTGAGCAAGCTGCCGTCAAGGCGGTTAGCCGGCGCCGCGCCTCAATCCCCCTAAAACTTGACCGCGAACCACACGACGCCGGCCGGCGGCGGCTTGGCCAGGACCGGTTCGGTAAGGCCGTAGCCGCGATAGAACCGCATCGCCCGGGTGTTGGCGGCGCTGACGCCCAGGTGGACGCCCGTCGAGCCACGGGCCCGCGCCGTCTCCAGCCAGCGATCCATGAGGCGCAGCCCCAGGCCCCGGCCCTGAAGGCGGGGCAGAAGGTCGATGTGGAGGTGCGAAGGGAAGGGCTCGACGATCCGGTCAGGCGCGCGCCAGGGGTGGTGGATCAGGTAACTCAAGCGCTGATCGGGGGACCATTGGCCATGAGGCGTCCCCGCCGGGTCGTCATAGAGGGCGCGCAGTGTGGGCCACCAGCGTTCCTCCGCGAGAGCCTCGAAAGCCCGCGTGTCGGCCGCGCCCAGAATGTAGCCGGCGACGCCATCCTCGTCCTCGGCCACGAAGGTAGTCTCAGGGTTCAAGATCGCATAGGGCGCGGCGTAGAGGTGACCGACAAGCTTCGGCTCGCGGTAGAGACGCGCCGCGTCGCCGCCGGCGTCCCCGGTGGCCAGGGCGATGCGGTAGAGCGCCTGGAGGTCGTCCGGCTGGAAAGGGCGGATATCAGCCATGATTTGGGGTCCTTGTGGACGGCGCGGCGTTTAGCGCATCCTCCCGGGTCAGGCACGCCACACAAAGGGGAGGGCGGCGATGGCGTCGATGATGAGCCTCCTGGGGATAGCGGTGGTTCTGGTCGGCCTTGCGGCCCGCTTCAACCCCCTCCTGGTGGTGACGCTCGCGGCCCTGGTCACCGGCGTCGCCGGAGGCCTCGATCCGATCGCCGTGGTTTCGGCCCTCGGCAAGGCGTTCAACGACGCCCGCTACATCAGCGTGGTCTTCCTGGTGTTGCCGGTGATCGGTCTTCTGGAGCGCGCCGGGCTGCAGGTTCGGGCCCGCGCGCTGGTGGCGCGCCTGGCGTCGGTGACGGTGGGCGGCCTGCTGGCGACCTATCTGGCCGCGCGGCAGATCTCCGCGGCGCTGGGACTGCTGTCGCTGGGCGGTCACGCCGCCATGGTCCGTCCGCTGCTCTCGCCGATGGCGGAGGCGGCCGACGAGAGCCTCCACGGTCCGCCGGACGAGGCCAGGCGGGTGCTGGTCCGCGCCAACGCCGCCGCCGTCGACAACATCGGCGCGTTCTTCGGCGAGGACATCTTTGTCGCCTTGAGTTCGGTGTTGTTGATCCAGGCCGTCCTGCAGCAGAACCATATCATCGCCGCGCCGCTGCGCGTGGCGCTTTGGGCCTTGCCGACGGCGGCCCTCGCTTTCGCCATCCACGCCGCCCGTCTGGCCATGCTGGATCGCCGGCTGGGCCGGCCGGCGGCGCCCCCACTCGTCCAGGATCGGCGCCAGTGATCCGCGTTCAAGCCGCCTACGCCCTGGCCGGGATCGTTTTCGCCGGCATCGCCGCCTTCAGCGCTTTCGACCGCGCCAACGCCAAACGTTGGAACAACGCCGCCTTCTGGGGTCTGTTCGCGCTGAGCTTCCTCATCGGCGACGCTCTGGGCGACCTCGCCAATGGAGCGCTGGTCATCGTCATGGTCTTGGTCGGCGCGCTCGGCGGCATCGGCGTCACCAGGCCGGCGACCACGACGCCGGCGCAGCGCGAGGCCAGCGCGGCCCGGTGGGGCAATCGACTCTTCTTGCCCATCCTGGTCATCCCGTTCACGGCCCTGATCGGCACTCTGGCGCTGCCCCGCATCGAGATAAGCGGCGTCGCCCTAGTCGATCCCAAGCAGGTGACGGTGATCTCCATGGCCTTTGGCGCGGCCCTGGCTTTGGCGCTCGCCCTGGTCATGTTGCGCCCTCCGCCCGCCGCGGCGCCTCAGGAAGCGCGCCGACTGATGGACTCCGTGGGTTGGGCGGCCATCCTGCCCCAACTCCTTGCCGCCCTGGGCGCCGTGTTCGCCCTGGCCGGCGTGGGCCACGCGGTCGGCGATCTGATCGCCCGCTGGTTGCCGGGGGACAGCCGCCTTGCCGCCGTGGCCACCTACTGTCTGGGCATGGCGCTCTTCACCATGATCATGGGGAACGCCTTCGCCGCCTTTCCCGTCCTCACCGCGGGTGTCGGCGCGCCGTTGATCGTCGGCCGATTCGGCGGCGACGCGGCCATCATGGGCGCGCTTGGCATGCTGTCGGGCTACTGCGGCACGCTGATGACGCCGATGGCGTCGCACAATATTGTCCCCACCGCCCTGCTCGATTTGCCGCCGGGCGCCGTCATCCGCGCCCAGGCGCCCACGGCCGTGCTTGTTCTGATCGGTAATATCGTCCTGATGTACGTTCTGGTGTTCCGCTTTTGACGATCGACGCCGCCCCCACGCGCCAGATGGCCTCCCGGCTCGCCGGCGTGGCGCTGGGCCACGTCGGCCGCGAATATCCCAATGGGCTGGTCCATGTTCTGAGCGGGCCCGCCGACGCGCGGACGCCGCGAGATTTGCATCCGCTCTTCTTCGGCAGCTTCGACTGGCACAGCTCGGTCCACGCCCATTGGCTGCTCGCGCGGTTGCTGCGCCTCGTTCCCGATCTGCCGGAGGCGCCGGCCATCGCCCAGCGCTTCGACGAGGGCTTCACGGCCCAGGCCGTCGACGGCGAACTCGCCTACCTGGAAGCCCCGGCCAGAGCGAGCTTCGAGCGCCCCTACGGCTGGGCGTGGCTTTTGATGCTGGGCGCCGAACTTCGTCTCCGCGGCGGCCGATGGGATGATGTCCTGCGGCCGTTGAGCGACGCCTTCGCGGCGCGCCTGGCCGTGTTTCTACCCAAGGCCGACTATCCTGTGCGCGCCGGAGCCCACTCGAACACCGCTTTCGCCCTAGCTCTGGCGCACGAATACACCAAGGTCGCCGCCGACGAGGATTTGGCCGCGCTCATCACCGCCAAGGCCCTGGCGTGGTATGGCGCCGACATCGATTGCCAGGCCTGGGAGCCGTCGGGCGACGACTTTCTCTCGCCGGCCCTCATCGAGGCCGAACTGATGCGCCGCGTCCTGGCGCCCCTCGCGTTTCGCGGCTGGTTCGCCAGCTTCCTTCCCCACGCGGCATCCGGCAAGCCCCCGACTCTCTTCGAGCCGGCGCGGGTAAGCGACCGCGGGGACGGCAAGATAGCCCATCTCGACGGGCTGAACCTCAGCCGCGCCTGGTGCTGGCGGGGCATTGCCCGCGCGGTCTCGCGGGACGATCCGGTGCGGGCCGTGGCCGCGGCGGCCGCCGAGCGCCACCTGGCCGCCAGCCTGCCGCATGTGGCCGGCGACTACATGGGCGAGCATTGGCTGGCCAGCTTCGCCCTGCTCGCCCTGCTGGCGTGACCCCGCCCTCCGGTCTATGGGCAGGCGGGTCATGAAGAGTCTGTGGGACGAGGCCGAGGCCCGCGCCGCCGTCGAGCGGTACGGCGCGCTCGGCGTGGGTGAGGATCTGGCGCTCAGAACCTACAGCGCCCGCCTGCTGGGCGCCGATCCCTCGCTTGTCCTGCACGGCGGCGGCAACACTTCGGTCAAGGGTGCGGCGCGCGACCTCTTCGGCGAGGAGATGGCGGTTCTTTACGTTAAGGGAAGCGGCTGGGACCTGGCGACCATCGAGCCACCCGGCCATCCCGCCGTCCGCCTCGCGCCCCTGCTGCGCCTGCGGCAATTGGAGCGCCTGTCGGACGAAGACATGGTCAACGCCCAGCGACAGAATTTGCTGGACACCACCGCTCCCAACCCCTCGGTGGAGACCCTTCTTCACGCCTTCATCGGCGAGAAGTTCATCGACCACACCCATGCCACCGCCGTCCTCGCTCTGGCCAATCAGCCCGATGCGCGGGCGCTGATCGCGCGAGTCTTCGGCGACCGCGTCGCTTGCGTGTCGTACGTCAAGCCGGGGTTCGCCCTGGCCAAGGCGGCCGCCGCGGCGTTCGAGTCTCGGCCCGGTCTCGAAGGCCTGGTTCTGCTCAATCATGGCCTGTTCTCGTTCGGCGCGACGGCGCGCCAAAGCTATGAGCGGATGATCGACCTGGTCGGTTTGGCCGAAGAGTACATCGAGGCCCGCTCGCGCGCGGCGTCCCCGGCGCGGCGAACCGCCGAGCGTCGCGCCGCCGCCGATATCTTGCCGGTGCTGCGCGGCGTCCTGGCCGGCGGGTCGAAGGGCAGGGGGCCGTCGCACTGGATCTTCGATCTTCGCGCCACGCCCGAAGTCATGGCGCTGGTCGGCGACCCAAGGCTGGCCGAGTGGGCGGGCAGGGGAGTGGCCACCCCAGATCACGTGATCCGCACCAAGCGCCATCCCCTGGTTCTGCCGACGCCCAGCGCCGACCTCCAGGCGTGGCGTGGCCACGCCGAGCGCGCCCTTGGCGCCTACATCGCCGACTACGACGCCTATTTCGCTCGTAACGCCGACCGCGCGGGCGGCGGCAAGGTCCAACTCGATCCTCTGCCGCGCGTGGTGGCGATCGCGGGCGTCGGCCTTGTCGGCCTGGGCGCCAACGCGGGCGAGGCGGCGGTAGCCGCCGACATCGCGCAGTCCTGGGCCGCCACCCTGCTGCGCGCCGAGGCGATCGGCGCATTCTCCCCGCTAGGCGAAGCTGACACTTTCGACATGGAATACTGGTCCCTAGAGCAGGCCAAACTCGGCAAGGCCCGCGAGCGGCGGCTGGAGCGCCGTGTAGCCGTGATCACCGGCGGCGGCGGCGCCATCGGCTCCGCCATCGCCTTGGCCTTCGCCGCCGAGGGTGCGCAGGTCGCGTTGCTGGACGTGGACGGCGCCGCCGCCCAACGGGCCGCCAGCGCTATCGACCGCCATGCCTTGGCCCTCGCCTGCGATGTCACCCACGGCGGCGAGGTGACGAGGGCTTTCGAAACGGTGTGCGCCCGGTTTGGCGGCGTGGATATCGTCGTCTCCAACGCCGGCGCCGCCACCACCGGCATGATGGAGACCCTGACCCCCGAGGCGCTGCGAGCCAGCTTCGATCTGAACTTCTTCGCCCACCAGAGCGTGGCCCAGGCGGCCGTTCGGGTCATGCGCGCACAAGCGATGGGCGGCGCGCTGCTCTTCAACGCCTCCAAGCAGGCGGTGAATCCGGGACCGGATTTCGGCGCCTATGGCGCGCCGAAGGCGGCGCTGCTTGCGCTGGCGCGGCAGTACGCCCTCGAACACGGCGCCGACGGCATTCGGGCCAACGCGGTCAGTCCCGACCGCATCCGCTCGGGTCTGCTATCGGAGGCCATGATCGGCGCGCGTTCCAAGGCGCGCGCCGTCAGCGCGGCGGCCTATATGGCCGGCAATCTGCTCGGCAAGGAGGTGACCGCCGCGGACGTGGCGCAGGCCTTCGTGTTCGCCGCCCTGATGGAAAAGACCACCGGCGCCGTGTTGACCGTGGACGGCGGCAATGTGGCGGCCATGATGCGCTGAACAGGGCGCGTCTAGGCCAGCGGGCAGCCCTGAAATTCCCCCACCTGCGCCACGGTCAGGGTCGCGAGGTTGAACGGCATCAGCGGGGCCATCGAGGCGGCGCCGGCGCCAGTGAAAAGATCGATCCGGCCCTTGTGGATGGCGCCGCCGACATCGGAAGCGTACCAATAGCCATCGTGGCGGCGGCCGTCGGGCATGAGCAGGCCCACCGTCTCCTTGATGAACAGCAGCGCGTGGCGGCGGACGACCACGCCGTCGACGGCCGCGGTGCGCATGGGAACGACCTTGCAGCCCAGGGAGTCGCGATCACTAATGCCGCGGCCGCCGGCGTGGTAGAGGGTCACCTTGAGTCCGAAGGTGGCGAGAATCGGCTGCACCGCGGCGGCGACGTGAGCGAGGAGATCGCCGATCGGGTCGCCGCCTTCCGCGTTTGCGGCGGTGGTCGGGAGAGCCACCGCCAGGGCGGCGAGGCAAGCCAGGATACGCTTCAAGCGCGCCCCCTTCACTGTTGCGTCTCGGCAAGTGCGGAGCCAAGCCTAGCCATCATGGCTGGGTGAGGCAACCCAAAAGGCCCTTTTTCGAGAGACGAGAACGTCGCGGCGGGGCCGCGCATCAATGCTATCGAGGTCAGGGCGCGATGACGGAATCGTGGTTCTTCCCTCTACCAGCGACGATACTCTGAGGTTGCCGCGAGCCGCGGCGATCGATCTTTTTGCAGACATGTTTCGACCCTCAAGTTCCTGTGATCGACGGCGACGGCAGATCCGAAGAAGGCTCTTGTGGGGTCTCTCTCCATGACCCATGACGAGGCGGTGGCCGCTGGCGAGGGTCCGTTTCAAGCATGAGCAATGTCCTATCCCTCCCCTTGGCGCGTCTCCTCTCGGCTGTCGTCGTGTTCCTTTGTTGCGCCGAGAATGTTCTGGCCTGGGGCTCCACCGGCCACAGGCTCATCGGGCGGCTCGCCGTCGAGGCCCTGCCGGCCGAACTTCCGGCCTTCCTGCGTGGCGAGGCCGCCGCCCAGGCCGTGGGGGAGCTCGCCCGCGAGCCCGATCGCTGGAAAGGCGCCGGAAAGGTTCACGACACGGGCCGCGATCCCGCCCACTTTCTCGATCTCGGCGACGATGGCCGCGTGTTGGGCGGTCCGGCCCTCGCCGCCCTGCCGCCTACGCGGGAAGCTTTCGAGACGGCGCTGCGCGCGGTCGGCGCCGACAGCTGGAAGGCCGGCTGGCTGCCCTATTCGGTCCTCGACGCCTGGCAGCAACTGGCCAAGGACTTCGCCTATTGGCGGGTGGATACCGCCGCCGCCAGGACCGTCGCCGACGCCGCTCACCGGGCCTGGTTCGTGGGCGACGCCGCCGAGCGCGAGGCGCTGATCCTGCGCGACCTGGGGGTCCTGGGCCACTATGTCGGCGACGGCAGCCAGCCCCTGCATGTGAGCGAGCACTTCAACGGCTGGGGTCCCTTTCCGAACCCGGAGGGCTTCACCCAGGACAAGGTCCACGCCCCGTTCGAAGGGGTCTTCGTGCGCAATTTCGTGAAGGCAGGCGACGCGCGCGCCGACATGGCCCCGTTCGCCGATTGCCGGTGCGCCATGGAGGTTCGGGTCGAAGCCTATCTGGCCGCCACCAACGCGGCAGTGAAGCCGTTCTATGCGCTCTACAAGGCCGGTGGTTTCATGCAGGGCGGCGCGCGCTGGAGGGCGTTCGCGGCGGGGCGTCTGGCCGCCGCCGCCTCGGAACTGCGCGACGAGGTGGTCCTGGCCTGGCGGGCGAGCGCGAGGGGCGAGGTGGGCTGGCCGGCGGTCAACGTCGCCGATGTCGAGGCCGGCAAACTCGATCCGTTCGATTCCCTCTACGGCGCGGACTGACCGCTGGTTTGCCTCCCGCCGCTGAAGCGGTTAGGGCGGGCGCCGTCGCACGCCCCAAGGAGTCGTCATTGGCAGAGGCCCGCATCATCGACGGCAAGCTCCACGCCGACGCTCTGCGCGCGCGCGTCCGCGCCGAGGTGGCCCGTCTCGAGGCGCGACATGGCCTGCAGCCGGGGCTGGCGGTGGTGCTGGTGGGCGACGATCCGGCCAGCCAGATCTACGTCCGCTCCAAGGGCGAACAGACCCGAGCGGCCGGAATGCGCTCGGTGACCCACCGGCTTCCCGCCGCGGCCTCCCAGGCGGAGGTGGTGGCGCTGGTGGAGGCCTTGAACGTCGATCCGGCCATCCACGGTATTCTGCTGCAACTCCCCTTGCCGCCCGGCATGGACGGGGGGGCCGTGCTGGCGGTTCTCGACCCGGAAAAGGACGTGGACGGGCTCACCATGGTCAATGCCGGGCGCCTGGCCACGGGTCGGGCGGCGCTGACGCCCTGCACACCACTGGGCTGCCTCATGCTGCTGCGCGAAACCCTGGGCGATCTGGCGGGGTTGCATGCGGTGGTCGTTGGCCGCTCGGTCCTGGTCGGGCGCCCTGTCGCTCAACTCCTCCTGGCCGCCGACTGCACCGTGAGCATGGCCCATTCCAAGACCCGCGAGCTTGCCGCCCTGTGCCGGGAGGGCGACATCCTGGTGGCGGCGGTAGGGCGCCCGGGCATGGTGCGCGGCGACTGGATAAAGCCCGGGGCCGCGGTCATCGATGTCGGCATCAATCGCGTGCCGTTCCGCGATCCCGCCAAGGCGGCCCAGGGCAGGACCAAGGTGGTGGGCGACGTGGCCTTCAAGGAGGCGTCCAGGGTCGCCGGCTGGATCACCCCGGTCCCAGGCGGCGTCGGACCGATGACGGTGGCCTGCCTTCTGGACAACACGCTGACCGCGGCCAAACGTCTTAGTGGGCTTTAACAGGCGCTTGCCCAGCCCGAAGGAGAAAGCGGATGCTCGGCTGGTTTCAGGCTTTGATGCCCAGGGAAGAGCGACTGTTTGGCCTGTTTCGCCGCCACGCCGTCACGCTGGTGGAGGGTGCGCGGGCGCTTCGGACTCTGCTGGACGGCGGCGAAGGGATGGTCGAAGCGTGCGCCGCGATCGTGCGCCACGAGGATGAAGCGGACGCCATCACCCGCGAGGTTCTCACGGCCGTCCGCCGCACCTTCATTACCCCTTTCGATCGCGGCGATGTCCAAGACCTGGCCACATCCCTCGACGACGCCATCGATCAGATGCTGAAGACCGCCAAGACCATCACCCTGTTCGAGGTGCGCCGGTTCGAGCCGCAAATGCGGGAGATGGCCGATATCATCATCCAGGCGGCCACGCTCACGCTGGAAGCGGTCGAACTCCTCGCCGCGATGCGCGCGAACACGGCGCGCCTGAACGCGATCGCCGTGGAAGTCGGCCGCATCGAGGAAAAAGCGGACGCGCTCTATGATGAGGGCCGCAAGGCGCTTTACCTCGAACGCCGAACTTCGGACGCCATGGATTTCATCATCGGGGTCGATATCTACAGCCACCTCGAAAAAGTGGTGGATCGCTTCGAGGATGTGGCCAACCAGATCAGCGGAATCGTGATTGAGAACGTCTAGGCATACATCCCGATCGGAGCCGCGCCGTGGGCCTGTCAGGTCTGACACCCGTTCTCGTATTCCTGATCGGCGTCGCCTTGGCGTTCGATTTTCTCAACGGCCTGCACGACGCGGCCAATTCCATCGCCACGGTCGTCTCCACGCGCGTGTTGCCGGCCCGCTACGCGGTCATTTGGGCGGCCTTCTTCAACTTCATCGCCTTCCTTTTCTTCGGCCTGCACGTGGCCAACACCGTTGGCGCGGGCATCATCTCGCCCAGCCTCATCGACGATCGGGTGATTGTCGGCGCTCTCGCGGGCGCCATCGTGTGGAATGTGTTGACCTGGATGGCCGGAATTCCGTCGAGCAGTTCACACGCCCTGATCGGGGGACTGGTCGGAGCCGGGGTGGCGAAGTCGGGCCTTCACGCGATCGTTGTCGGAGGTCTTGTCAAGACGACGCTTGGCATCGTCGTCTCGCCGCTGTTGGGATTCCTGCTGGCGGTTCTCTTGGTGCTGGCCATCTCGTGGCTCTTCGTGCGTTCGACGCCGGCGGCGGTGGGCGGCCTCTTCCGGCGCCTCCAATTTGTCTCGGCTTCGCTGTATTCGCTGGGCCATGGCGGCAACGACGCCCAGAAGACCATGGGGATTATCGCGGTGCTCCTTTACGCGCACGGGCGGCTAGGAGGACACTTCCACGTGCCCCTCTGGGTCGTGCTGGCGTGTCAGGGAGCGATGGCGCTGGGCACCCTCTTCGGCGGCTGGCGGATCGTCAAGACCATGGGCTCGAAAATCACGCGGCTGACGCCCATGCAGGGATTCTGCGCCGAGACGGGCGGAGCGGCCACCTTGTTTCTGGCCACCTACATCGGCGTGCCGGTTTCGACCACCCACACCATCACCGGCGCGATCATCGGTGTCGGCGCGGCCAAGCGCGCCTCGGCGGTGCGATGGGGCGTGGCCAAGGACATCGTCATCGCCTGGGTGATCACCCTTCCCGCCTCGGCCGGGATCGCCGCGCTGGCCTACGGCGCGGCCACGCTGGTCCTGAAATGAAAACGCCCGCGAAAGCTCCGGCTCGCCGTAGGGTGGTCAAGCCGCGCCAGCAGTTTGGGGCGCTGCCGTATCGGATGGCCGACAAGTTGGAGATCCTTCTGATAACCTCGCGCGAGACGGGGCGTTGGGTGATTCCCAAGGGCTGGCCGATGAAGGCCAAGACGCCGTGGGAGGCCGCCGCCCTGGAAGCGTTCGAGGAGGCGGGGGTGGTCGGCGAGATCGCTCAAACGCCGTTCGGCTCCTACCCGTACGTGAAATTTCTCAAATCCGGTCTTGGACGGCCCTGCCGGGTCAAGGTCTTCCCGTTGCGGGTAGTCGAGCAGCAGGAGGCATGGCCGGAACAGCATCAGCGAACGGCCCAATGGTTCGGTTGGGCCGACGCCGCCGGGGCGGTTCAGGAACTGCGGCTTGGCCGGATCATCAAGAAGTTCGGCAAGCGCGCCAGCCGTAAGACTTTTCCCTAAGCTTTCGCCGTTCACGCACCCTTGGCGTCTACCCAGGTCACCATCTTGCTCAGCACCTGGGCGACCGCGGCGTCGAAAGCCTGCGCAATGGCCCCGGCGCGGTTCTCCGAGGCCGGCACGCTGGCCTGGAAGATGCGCTCGGCCGGCGCGGCGGCGGTAGAATCGCCGGAGCGTTTGACCAGGCCCGCATAGAGTTCAACCACCACGGTCGGAGGCGACTGTTGGCCGTGGTCATAGCGCGCCTCGAAGATGCGCACATCGAGCTTGAGTGCATAGTCCGAACGGACCGCTTCGCCGCGCGGAATAAGTCTGGCCGGGCCGCCGTCGGCGTCGAACGCGCGCGTCACCGCCGCGTCGAACAGGGAATTGGCCGAGGTCACCCATCGCGCCCCGGCGATATAGGCGGCCTCGTCGCCGGTGATGGTCAGGATGGTGTCGCCGGCCGCGGCGCGCGCGAAGCTCGTCGGAACGGCGGAGACCGAGAATTGGCCCTGGCCGGCGACGCGCGCGACGGCCGGCGGCGCCGATACGCCGAAGCGATAGAGCTGAGCCGGCTTCTGTTTGGGCAGCAGGGAGATGCAGCCGACGAGCAAGGCGCCGATCACCGCCACGCCGAGGCCCCGCGCGATGCGGTGCGGAAGGATCATGGTTTCACCTCGATTTGCTTGGCCGGCGGCTTGCTCACCAAGCCGCGGGGATTGGCCTGCACTTCGCCCAAGACTTGGTCCAACTGATCCAAAGTACGCTGTAAACTATTGAGGCTATTGCTTATTTCTGGTAATCCGTTCACCGCGAAGTCGGCCGTGGGGCCTTTGAGCTTGTCTACCATGCCGCTCAGGTTCTTCGCGGCGGCCTCGATTTGACCGGCGGCGTCGCCGAGCTTGGCCATGGTGCGCTTGGCGTCGCCATTGACCAAGCCGTTGCTCGATTTGGCCAGATCACGGATTTGCTGAGCGGCCTCGCCGGCGCTTTGGAGGGTCTTTTGAGCGTCGGCGATCACCGCCTTGCGTTCGCGAAGCTCCGCGGTGACCGCCTGGACATCGCTCATGGTCGCCGACAGGGTCTTGATGTTTTCATCCGAAAACACGCGGTTGACACGGTCCAGCACCTCGACAGTCCGCTGGACGACGAAGCCGCCACCCGCCAGCAGGTCGGAAAGGGCGTCTTTCTGGCTCTTCATCCGCGGAACCTGCCCTGCGGGCACGGTATCTTTCAGCAGGGGCTTGGAAGCGGTCCCGGCGGTAATCTGGACGTAGTTGACGCCGGTGATGCCCTGCGGCTCGAGGGTGGCGTAGGAGTCCTGCCGGATCGGCACGTCGGAGGTGACCTTCGCCCTGGCGATGACGTAGCGGGGATCGCGCGGGTCGAGGGAAATCTTGCTGACCTCACCGACCTTGATGCCGTTGAAATGGACTTCGCCGCCTTGAGCCAGGCCGCGCACCGGACCTTGGAAGACAATATCGTAGAGGTCGTAGCTCTGGTTCAGGCCCGATCCCGCCAGCCACACGACGAACACCGCAAGACCGATCGTCAGGATCGCCGATACCAGTCCCACCAGGGCGTAGTTGGCGTTGCGCTCCATCAGTGGCCTTCCCCTTCGTTCATGGTCGAGTCCATATTGGCGGCGGCGCGGCCCCGCGCGCCCTGGAAATAACTCTTGATCCAGGGATGATCGGAGTGCTCGAGCTCTCGCACCGGGGCCATGGCCACTACCTTCTTGTCGGCGATCACGGCGACCTGGTCGGTGATCGTATAGAGACTATCCAGGTCATGGGTAATCATGAAGACGGTGAGGCGCAGGCTGTCGGAGAGGTCGTGAATCAGTTCGTCGAAGGCCGCGGCGCTTATCGGATCGAGCCCCGAGGTCGGCTCATCGAGGAACAACAGCTCCGGATCAAGGGCCAGGGCGCGAGCCAGACCGGCGCGCTTGACCATCCCGCCGGACAGCTCCGAAGGCTTCAAGGCGCCCGCGCCTGCCGGCAAGCCTGCAAGGGCGATCTTGAGATCGGCCAATTCGCCGACCTCGCCCTTCTTCATGTCGGTGTGTTCAAACATCGGCGCGGCGACGTTTTCCTTGACCGTAAGGTTCGACCACAGGGCGCCAGCCTGGAACAGCACCCCCCAGCGCCGTTCGATGGCCGTCCATTGCCGGCGCTTGGCGTAGCGGATGTCCTGGCCGAAGATGCGCACCGAGCCCCCTTGCGGCTCCCGAAGGCCGATGATGGTGTTGAGCAGCACCGACTTGCCCGCGCCCGATCCGCCCACGACGCCCACAACTTCGCCCTTGGGAATGGTCAGGTTGAGATCCTCGTGGATCACGTTGTCGCCGAACTGGGAGAGCAGGCCCCGCACTTCGACGGGCGGGGCGTCCATATCCAGGGCGTCTTCACGCTCGGCGGTCATACGTTCAGCTTCATGTAGATGAGCGCGAAGACGGCGTCGATGAGGATGGTGGCGAAGATGGCGTGGACCACCGCGGCCGTCACGCGCCGGCCGAGGGACTCTACGTCGCCCCCCACTTCCATGCCCTGCCGGCAACCGATCCCGGCGATCACCACCGCCATCACCGGGGCCTTGGACATGCCCACCCAAAACGAGACCGGCCCGACGTTGTCGACCAGGCGCTGGAAGAAGGTGGGCGGGCCGATGCCGAGCACCGACCAGGTAACGGCCAAGCCGCCCACCAGGCCGGCCAGGGTGGCGACGAAGGTCAGCAGGGGAATGGTCAGGAGCAGGGCCATGAACCTGGGGAAGACCAGCGCGTCGAACGGATCGACGCCCAGCACCTGCATGGCGTCGATCTCCTGATTCATCTTCATGGCCCCGATCTCGGCGGCGAACGACGAGGCCGAACGACCGGCCAGCAACAGGGCGGTAATCAGTATGTTGAACTCACGCAGCACGGCGAACCCAACGAGCTCGACGGCGAACACTTGGGCGCCGAATTTGCCGAGCATATTTGCGCCCAACAGGCCGACCACCGCGCCGATGAAAAACGTCGTGACCGCGACGATCGGAATAGCGTCGAGGCCGGCACGTTCGGCCAGGGAGAAGATCGACGCCCAGCGGATCCGGCTGGGATTGACGATCGCGCGCCCCGTCGCCACTAGGAGGTGGCCGTTGAAGACCAGGGTGTCGACGATGGTGAGGCCGATATCCACCACGCCGCGCCCGATGCGGTCAAAGAGATCGTAGAACGATCGCCGGCGAAGGTTCGGCGTCGGTTCGGCCTTGATGGCGCCGCGGACCAACTCGAGGAGGCGCTCGATCTCCGGCGTTGCGTCGATCCGCGGCGCCTCGCCAGCCGCCTCGGATGCTTTGAGAACGCCGTAGGCGCCCGAGGTGTCGCAACGCCCCACCTGTGTGAAGTCGACGGCGGCGACCTCGCCGTCCCCGACCGCCTTGCCGAGCCGCTCATTGGCCAAGCCCATGTCCACGGCCGTCCAATCACCAGTGAGGACGGCGGTTCGACCGTTTTTGCTGTCGTCGATATGGAAGTCGGCCGGTTGGTCCATGCGTCGGCGCTGTCTTGGCGCAAGCCCCCTCACCACCGACCCATGCGATCGGCGGTTCACAGCCGATCCTAGAGTGTTCGGCGGTCGAGATGAAGCACCCCATTTGACCGTCCAGCGCGATCCGGGAAGTTTCTCAAAGCCCGCGCGCGGCCACGGCGCAAAGTCCCTCGCCCGTCCAATGGCTAACTGTTTGGCGAAACTCCGCCGGAGCCATCGGCGGCCTCCTTCCTGCCGCGCGGGGCGTGGGCGATGCGCAGCAGATTGGCCGCGCCGGGCGCGCCCATGGGCGGACCGGCGATGATCAGGACCCGCGCTCCGGGAGCGGCCAGGCCCAGATCAGCGGCAAGATGGGCCGCTTCGTCGGTCATGGCGGCGATGCCGCGCGGCTGGGAGGCCACGCGAGGCTCGAGCCCCCACACCAGGCCCAGGCGCCGCGCGACGCCTTCGTCCGGGGCGAGGGCGAGGATGGGATGGCCGGGGCGCTCGCGCGCCAGACGCCGAGCGGTCGAGCCGGTGGTGGTGTAGGCGACCAGGCAGGCGGTGGAGCGGGCCTCGGCGGCGCGGGTGGCGGCGGCGATGAGGGCGTCGACGTCCTCGTCCGTATCGGCGCCGTGCTCGGCACGCATCAGACCGGGCCACATGGGATCGGCCTCGACCTTGCGGATGATCGCGTCCATCATCGCCACCGCTTCACGCGGATAGGCGCCGGCCGCCGATTCCGCCGACAGCATCAGCGCGTCGGCGCCTTCATAGACCCCGTTGGCGACATCCGACGCCTCGGCTCTGGTGGGCGAGGCGTTGGCGGTCATGGAATCGAGCATCTGCGTGGCGATGATCACCGGCGCGCCGCGCCGCCTGGCCGCCCGCACGATGGTTTTCTGGGCGACCGGCACATCCTCGGGCGCCAGCTCCACGCCCAGGTCGCCGCGCGCCACCATCAAGCCGTCGCTGACGTCCAGTATGGCTTCGAGATCAGTTAGGGCGGCCGGCTTTTCGATCTTGGCCAGGATCGAGGCGCGCCCGTCGACCATCTGCCGCAGATCGGCCATGTCGGCGGCGTGCTGCACGAAGGACAGGGCGATCCAGTCGACGCCGATTCGCAGCGCGAAATCCAGATCGGCCCGGTCCTTGCCGGTCATGGCCGGAACAGGGATCGTGGCGCCAGGGACGGCGATGCCCTTGTGGTCCGACAGAGCCTCGCCAGTCACCACCTCGACGTCGGCGAACGCCTTGCCGGCGGCGCGAACGATCAGGCGCACCTTGCCATCGTCCAGGACCACCTGGACGCCGGGGGTCAGCACCCTGAACATCTCGGGATGGGGAAGCTGAACCCGCGATCCGTCGCCCGGCTCGGAAAGGAGATCGAGCCGAAAGCGTTTCCCCGGCGCGATGGCCATCGATCCGCCGGCGAAACGACCCAGGCGGAACTTGGGTCCTTGCAGGTCGCCCAGCACCGCCAGCGGGCGTCCGACCTTGGTTTCCGCCGAGCGCACCGCCTTGAGCGCGGCGGCGTGGTCGGCATGCTCGCCGTGACTGAAGTTGAGGCGAAATATATCCACGCCGATGCGCGCCAACTCGGCCACCATGGCCGGCGCGCGGCTGGCGGGTCCGACGGTCGCGACGATGCGGGTGCGGCGCTGGCGGATCATGGCGCGCTCCCATAGCGGGAAATGGGCGCGAGCGGAAATGACGGGTTGGGGCGACGGCGCCCCGAGGCGTCGGCGCCTCGTGTGTGCCTGCCTCGCGCCTACATGTTCGGCAGCGGGCTGTTGTCGATCTGGATATCGAATTCCCCGCGTGTCGAGTTCACCGCTGGGTTCGCGGAGAAGTTGCTCGCAGAGACGGTGATGTAGATCGTTCCCAGGCCCGAACTTTTCTTGCCGTTGCCGCAATCCACCGTCTGCAGATCCTGCGTGGTGATCCGGATCGGGTAGGCCAGCCTGGTGGGCGCCTGGTTGTTGTTCGGCGGGCCGGGCGTGGCGTTCAGGGTGAACGAGGACTGGCCCGTGGTGGCGCCGCCGTTGAACGAGGTCAGAGGCTGGAGGACCGGATTACCGTTCACGTCGCCGCAGGTATAGAAGTTGTAGGTCACGGTGAGAGATTTCACCCCGGTGGGGTCGTTGGCCCCCATGGTGATCGTGCTGTTGAAATTGGTCGTCTCGCCGGGGTCCTTCCAAAGGCCGGCGTAATTCCACGGGAAACCCGGGTCGGGCGTCCTTCGCGGGCCGGTGAAATCAGTTGTCGAGCGACTGTTCCAGTCGAACGACGTCGCCGTCAGATTGGGCCCCTGGGTCGGATTCGCGCCGGGCGTGACGAACTGGCAACCCGCCAGCAGCGCCGCCGCCAAGGGCGAAACCCATCGAGTCAGGGATAAGATTGAAGTCGAACCGCGCATGACCGTCCCTCCTGGTTTCCGGCTCAGGTCGGAGACTGCATGTGATCTGGGCGGCTACACAACACACGTTCGCGCGACTGCGCCCCAGGGCAGGTGAAACCGGCGGGAGGTCAACCGCCCACCGTATCGCTTCGCGCCAGCCTGGACCGCTTACTTCGTATTGAAGTGCGTGATCTTCGATCCCTCGAGGTTGATGTCGGCGATTTCTCCTCTCTCCAGTCGCTGACGCATGCGATGCGCCGCGCCCGACCAAGTCGTCAATGCCGCGGGGTGATTTCAGTTCACGCCGCCAGCAGCTTCGTCGCTTCGTCCAGCTTGGCGCTCACCGCGTTCAGCACGGCCGCCGTCCGGCCGATATAGTCCGCGGCCTCCCCCCAGCGCCGCCCCTCGATGGCTTCGCGCACCCCCGGCAGGGTCTTGGCCCCATAGCCGGTGAGGAGCCCCGGGGCGTAGATCAGGTGGCGATACCACGGCCGGCCGGGCAGGCCGCGAGCGTCGGTCATCGCCTGCTCCACGCTCTGGAGAACCGCGTTGGCCTTGGCGAGTTGGGCGGGTTGCAGCGATGCGCCGGCGGCCGATGCTTGGTCGTACGCCGCCGCGCTGGCCTTCAGGCGGGCGAGCGCCGTATCGAGCGGCGCGAAGTCGAGCGCCGGAACCTCGCTTTCGCGGTCGGGCGGCCCCCATGAGATGGTGGGATCGGCGGCCAGGGCGAAGGCCTTCTGGTCGAGGAGTCTGTTCACCACCGCGCTCTTCTCCCGCTCGGTGATGAGGAGCTTCTTCAGTTCCGCGACCTCGCCGCCCACCGTGTCGGCGAAGTCGTTGAACTGGAGGGGCAGCAGGTCCGCATCGGCGGCGCGCAGGGCGAGCCGACCCCCGGTCCGCGCCATCACGACGCCGTAGACCATGCCCGGATCGCCGAAACGCTCGAAATGTTCGAACGTGTCGTAGGCGGAATGATAGACACCGCCCGATTGTCCCTCACCTCCGTAGGCGATGTTGAGGGAAGGAATGCCCAGGTGCTGGACGAAGGTTGTGTAGTCGGAGCCCGAACCCATGTCGCCCACCGGGAGATGTCCGCTGACAGCCGCCTTTTTGGCCCTGGCTTTCAGCGCCTCGCTGGCGCCGGACGCGAGGGCGGAGACCTGGATCTCGGCCACCGCGCGGTCCCGCACGCTGGCGCCCGTCTCGGGGTCGCGCACGTCGGCGCCGATCTGATCGGCGAGGCGCCCGGTGGAATAGCTGGCCTCGACGTTCAGGAAGCCACGATCGTTGGTGTCGGAGTTGATGTAGAGGACAGCCTTGTCGGCAAGCTCCTTGGCATGGGTCTCGGCCCACTCGGTGGACCCCAACAGACCCGGCTCCTCGCCGTCCCAACTGGTGTAGACGAGGGTCCGCTTGGGCCGCCAGCCGGTCTTCAGGAGCTCGCCGATGGACCTGGCCTCTTCCATCAGCGCGGTCTGGCCCGAGAGCGGATCCTGGGCGCCATAGACCCAGCCGTCGCGGTGGTTGCCCCGGATCACCCACTGATCGGGCCAGACCGACCCCTTGATGGTCGCGACCACGTCGTAGAGGGGGTGCTGGTCCCAGTTGGATTCCACCACCAGATGGGTCACCGCCGCACCCGGACCGACGTGATAGGTAATGGGAAGCGCGCCGCGCCATCCCTTGGGCGCCACCGGGCCGCCCAGAGCGCCCAGGAAGTGCCGAGCCTCGCCCCAGGAGATCGGGATGGTCGGGATATGCAGGATGATTTTGGCGTCAGCGCGGGCAATGCGCGGCGCGCCCTCCACCGATCCGTAGCCGGGCGTGAGCGGATCGCCCGCCTCGATGGGCATGTCGGCCACCGAGCCGCGCTGCAAGCCGTGCTCGGGTCGGGCGGCGCCCATGGGATAGGGGTCGGCGGTTGCGTAGCCGTCGTCGGCGGGGTCGGAATAGATGATGCAGCCGACCGCGCCGTGCTCATAGGCGAGCTTGGGCTTGAGGCCGCGCCAGCCCGCGCCGTAGCGGGCGATGACGATCTTGCCCTTGACGTCGAGGCCCAGGCGCTGGAGGTCGGCATAGTCGGTGGGCATGCCGTAGTTCACATAGACCAGAGGCGCGGTGACATCGCCCTCTCCGCCATAGGCGACATAGGCCGGCAGCACGTTTTCAGTTCGCGCGCTGGTGGCGTCGCCGGGAATCGGCGGCTCCGTCAACGTGGCCTTGAAGGGGGTGGGGCCGGTCAATTCCAGAAGCTCGGTCTTGGGCGTCGGATAGAGGACGCTGAAGGTCTCGATATGGGCGTCCCAGCCCCAGGAAAGGTATTGCGCCAGGGTGAACTCGGCGTTGGCCTTGTCGTGCGGCGAGCCGACCTCATTGGCCTCGGCGGACATGCGCTTCAGGCGCGCGCCGATTTCGCCCGCCGAAAGCCCCGCGTCGAACTTGGCCTCCAGCGCCCGCTGCGCCTGCGCGTCGGCGGGCGAAAAGCCCAGCATGGGCGCCGGCGCCTGGGCGAGCGCGACCGATGAGGCGAGGGCAAGGCAGGCTCCCGCGGCGCCGGTGCGGAGGGATCTTGAATTCATGAGATGAGCCCTGTGCGGAATGGTGGAGCATGGACGTAGCATTGAGCGCCGGCTTGGTCCAAATCTTCGTCGGCGCCGCAGACCCCTTGGCTCAGGCGCCGGCCGTAGCGCGAAAGGACCCCCATGACATCCCGCTACATCGCCGCCATCGACCAGGGGACGACGTCCTCGCGCTGCATGATCTTCGACGCCGAGGGGCTCATCATCGCGTCGGCCCGGAAGGAACACCGCCAGATCTTTCCCCAGCCCGGCTGGGTCGAGCACGACGCCCTGGAGATTTGGGCGAATGTCGAGTGGGCGGTCGCCGCCGCCATGGCCAAGGCGGAGATCTGCGCGCCCGATCTTGCGGCCGTCGGCGTCACCAATCAGCGGGAGACCACGCTTTTGTGGGAAAGGGCGAGCGGGGCGCCTATCGCCAACGCCATCGTCTGGCAGGACATCCGCACCGCCGCCCTGGCGGAGGAACTCGGCGCCCGGGAGGGGCAGGACCGGTTCCGCGCCCTGACCGGCCTGCCGTTGGCGACCTATTTCTCCGGGCCGAAGATCCGCTGGCTGCTCGAGCGCGTGGATGGGGGCCGCGCCGGGGCGGCGCGCGGAGATGTACTCTTCGGGACCATGGACAGCTGGCTGATCTGGAAGCTCACCGGCCGCCACGTCACCGACGTCACCAACGCCAGCCGCACGCTGCTCATGAACCTCGCCGCCCTCGATTGGGACGAGGAGCTACTGGACGCCATGGATGTCCCCCGCGCCATGTTGCCGGACATCCGCTCTTCGGCCGAGATCTATGGGACGGCGCGGGGGCTGCTGGCGGGCGTACCGGTGGCCTCCGCCCTGGGCGACCAGCAGGCCGCCCTCGTCGGCCAGACCTGCTTTTCGCCCGGCGAGGGCAAATGCACCTATGGCACGGGAAATTTCCTGCTGGTGAATACCGGCGAGCGCGCCGTCGCCTCCACGCGGGGCCTGCTCACCACGGTCGGGTACAAGTTCGGCGAGGCGGCGGCCGTCTACGCCCTGGAGGGATCGATCGCGGTCACCGGGGCCCTGGTGCAATGGCTGCGCGACAACCTGGGCCTGATCGCCAGCGCCGGCGACATCGAGGCTCTAGCCGCCAGCGTGGCCGACAACGGGGGCTGCTACTTCGTGCCGGCCTTCTCGGGACTGTTCGCCCCCCATTGGCGCTCCGACGCGCGCGGTCTCATCGCCGGCCTCACCGGGTTCGTCACCAAGGCGCACATCGCCAGGGCCGCCCTCGAAGCGGTCGCCTGGCAGACGCGCGAGGTGGCGGACGCCATGACCGCCGATTCCGGCGAGTCGCTGAAGCTGCTCAAAGTGGACGGCGGCATGACCGCCAACAACCTCTTGATGCAGTTCCAGGCCGATGTCCTGGACGTGCCGGTGGTGCGCCCGGCGGTTACCGAAACCACCTGCCTGGGCGCCGCTTACGCAGCCGGTCTGGCGGTGGGCTTCTGGCCCGATCTCGATGCGCTGCGCGGTCAATGGAGGCAGGACGCGGCCTGGCGGCCAGCCATGGCCGAGGACGCGCGGGCGAGGCAATACGCCCAGTGGCGCAAGGCCGTGGCAAGGACGCTGGATTGGGTCGCGCCCTGAAGCTGGAGCGCTTGCCCGCGGCGGCCGCAGCGGCTAAGGCGCTCGCCTCCTTTGGAAGGCGCCCATGGCCGAGGTTGAAAGCCTGATCGACACCCTGGCGCTGGAGCGCATCGAGGTGAACCTGTTTCGCGGGCTCGCCCCGAACGATCAGGGGCCGCGCATCTTCGGCGGTCTGGTGATCGGCCAGGCCCTGCTGGCGGCCTACAAGACCGTCGAGGGCCGCGTCTGCCACTCGCTGCACTGCTACTTCATCCGCCCGGGCGATCCGGCCGTGCCGATCCTCTACGAGGTCGACCGCGCCCGCGACGGCCGGACGTTCACCACCCGGCGCGTCACGGCGATCCAGCATGGCCAGCAGATCTTCAACCTGGCGGCGTCCTTCCAGGTTCCCGAGGAGGGCCTCGAGCACCAGGACCCCATGCCCGATGTTCCCGCCCCCGAAACCCTTGCGGCCGAACCGGGCTGGGGCGGCCGGCCTCGGCCCATCGACATGCGGGCGGTGGATCGGCGCGACTGGACCAATCCTGGCAAGGCGCCGCCGTTTCAGAACATCTGGATGCGCGCTGCTTCGCCGCTCGGGGACGATGCGGTGATGAACCAGGCGGTGATCGCCTACGCCTCGGACATGTCGTTCATGTCCACCGGCATGCGCCCGCATGGCCTTGGCTGGCAGACGCCGGGGTTGCAGACGGCGAGCCTGGATCACGCCGTCTGGTTCCATCGACCGTCGTCATTCAACGACTGGCACCTCTATGCCCAGAGGAGCCCGTCGGCCTCGGGCTCGCGCGGCTTCAACCTGGGCGAGCTTTACAATCGCGACGGCCGCCTGGTGGCCTCCATGGCCCAGGAAGGCCTGATGCGCTACCGGCCACCGGGACCTGAAGCCATGGCCTAAGGGCGGGGTTCACCCAAGATGAACGGCCAAGACGCCAAGGAAGTAGAAGGCGCTTCGCGCGGGCCGAGACTGGCGCTTCCGCGAAGCGGATAAGTTCTTCTTGGCGCCTTGGCTGTCTTGGCGGTTCGCTATGCCGACGATGCAGGATTTATGGAGGCGCTAGGCTCAGTATCTGGCGCGCGGCTGGCGGCGCAGGCTTTCGAAGAGGGCGCGCCAGTAGCGCAGGCGGCGGGGGCCGGCGTCGGGGGCGGCGAGGCGGCTGCGTTCGAGGATGGCGACGAGATCTTCGACGCGGCAGGGCAGGCCGCTCTCCGGGTGAATGTAGATCGGGTAGGCGATCAGCGCGCCGGCGACCAGTTCGTCCACACTCAAGGTTCGGGTTCGCCGGGGAAAGTCCAGGGCGTCGCGGGTCAGGCCCCAGCCGGCGAAGAAGGGGCGGCCGAAGGTCCAGACCGGCTTGCCGCGCAGGAGGGCCTCGAAGCCGGCCAGCGAGGTCATGGTCGCCACCGCGTCGGCGAGAGCGAGGCAAGCGTCGATGCCCGCGCTGTCGGCGATCGCGTCCGCCAGCGCCTGCGCCTCGTGGTGCGGCACGGCGCCGATGCGATTGCCGGCCTCGACGTCCGGGTGGGGTTTGAAGACAATGAAGGCGTCCGGATGGGCGTCGCGGGCGGCGCGCAGAAGACCCAGATTGGTGCAAACGCTCTCGCACCCCTTGAGGATCGACTTGTCGTTTTCGACCTGGCCGACCACCAGCAGCTTGAAGCGCTCCGCCGGCCAGTCCGGGGCGGGCGTATCATCCGTCCACAGATTATATTTGCTGAGGCCCGCGGTCACCAGGCGGGCGCGCAGAAGCGCCGCGCGCGCCAGGGTCGCGGCGTCGAAATCGGCGGTCTGAAGGATCACCTCCAGCCGCGAGGGCCGCGTGGCGTCGTAGTAGACCCCCAGATCGTCGAGCACCACCGAGGCGGCGCGGTGGAAGTCCGAGCCGAGGCCCCGCGAGCGGATGAAGCCATCCTCCATGCGCAGGACACGCGCGCCGCCGGCGCCGAGCTGGGCGGTGAGGCGAGGGGTCTCGCGGCCGGCCCAGAAGACGACGCGCCCGCCGTGTCGCCTGGCCGCTTTCACGGCGGAAGAGGCGCGTGCAAAGAACGCCGTCTCGCCGCGTGGCGAATAGAGCAGAGTGCGCGCCGAACCGTGCTTCCACGGAGCATAGCCGAGGCAGGCGGTGTAACCGGCGTGCCGATCGGCGCGCCGGCGAAACTCCACCAGCCGTTCGATGGCGGTCTCCGCGTCGCACGCCTGCCCGCTGAGAGGGTCGACATAGCGGGCGTAGAGCAAATAGGCGGCGGCGAAGATCTCCTCGGTCGTGCGGCGGCGCGTTCGGCGCGCGCCAGCGAGCGCGTCGGCGGTGGCGCCCCAGCCGGCGTAGAAGGGCAGGCCGAAACAGCGCACCGGCAGGCCGCGGATCAGCGCTTCGAAGCCGGTCAGGCTGCTGACCGTGTAGACGGCGTCCACGCGCCCCAGGATGTCGGCGATGCGGCAGTCGGCGTCAAGGACGATGAGACCGGCCAAGTCCCTTGACGGCAGGCAGCCTCGCTTCAATCCGGCGCCCACGGCCGGGTGGCGGCGCACGACGATCTGCGCGTCCGCCTCGTCGCGCCGGGCCGCCTGGAGCATGCGGGTGAAGGTCGCGCCGTCGGCCAGTCCGCCGGCGATGGAGGCGTCTCCCGCCGTCTGATCGACCACCAGCACCCGGCGGCGCATGGTGCGCTCGAGAGCGGCTGGCGGGAGTGGCGGGGCGGCGTTGGTCTTGGAAAGGCCGGTCTCTACCAGGCGCGCCATGACGCGGCTGGCGCGGGCGAGGAGGGCGTCACTCTCCCATCCCGTCGATTCAAGCAGAACCTCCAGGCGGGAGGGCGAGCGCGCATCGTAGTAGACGCCCAGGTCGTCGGCCACCAGGCTGACCGGGGCCGCGCCCGCCTCGCCCAGCCCCACCGAGCGCAGGAAGCCGTCCTCCAGGGCCAGATACGGCCAGCCCCGGGCAGCGGCGAGCCGGCGGGCGTAACGCGCCGTCGCCTTATATCCCCAGCCGGCGACGCTGTCGGTGTCGGCCGTCGGCCGGGGAGATCTGACCAGCCGCGCGCACTCGGGCAGGAACGCCTCCAGATGGGCCAGCGCGGCCACCCCCGGCGCCGGGACGAGGGTGGCGGCGAAGCGGGGAGGGGGAGGCATCGCGCTCACGTCACCTTGCGACATTCCCGCTCCCGAGTTGAAAGGCCGGCGCTTTCCATGCCGCCGTTGCCTGGGCCGCGCAAGGGCGCCAAGCGCGCCGGCGCGCTTGACACGGCGGGGCATGTGCGTGGAAGAGGCCCTCACAAGGCGCGCGAGGGTGAGGATGAACGATCACGTAGCGGAAACAGCCGCCCGCCTCGACGCAGTCGCCGTGCCACTGGGCCTGGAGAGAATGGAGACCCTGGGCGTAGAGGGCTCGGGCGCCTATAATTTCTACGCCGTGCGGCTGCGCCGTGGAAGCCTATTTTCAGATTACGAACTGGCCTTGGCGAAAGCCCTCCTGGCGTGGCCGAAGTCGCCCAAAATCGTCCACGAAATCGGCGGCGGCCTGGGCGGTCTGGCGCTGCTTTTGGGCGCGCTCGGGTTCCAAGCGACCTGTCTCGAAGTCGATCGGAAACGGTTCGCCGCCGCCGAGGCCTTGCTTGATGCGCTGCGGGCCGTCGTTGTCGACCTTCCGCACCGATGCCGGCTCATCAATGCCCGCTTTCCGGTCGCCGATGGCAATTTGCCGGCCGCCGGCGCCGTGGCGTTGATAACCAACCTCGTCTTCACCACCACGCAAGAGGAAAAGACTGAGATTCTTGCCGGCCTTAAGACCTACCCTTACGCGGTGATCGACGTGGATCGCTTTTTGACTTATTGCAAAGATTCCGAGGAGCGGCCCGCGCGCCTGCAGGAGTTCAGCAACGCCGGCCTGGTCGGCGAGCCATTTCTCGACCTCGGCGCGAGCGCTTGTTTCTATCTGTTCGGCGGCGACTGACGAAGCCGCCGAGCGGCCCATCTAGCCAGTCTGCGACCGGGCCTTCGTATTTTTCGGGTCACCGTTCGCGCTTTCGCTTCGAGCCAGATGACCCAGCTGGCGCGCCGCAGGTTCGGGAACGCAGCCGGGACCGGCGGGATGGCGGCAAGAAGGTCGGTCTGGCGTCCTCTTCGCGGCCCCACGGCGCGCACCAGTTTGACCAGAGTGTCGCCCACCGTTGGGTAGAAGGTCTCGGCGTATTCGTAGATGTCGGCCCCGTTCCCCGCCAAGGCTCGCTCCTTGCCGTAGGCAAGGAGCAGTTCCGAGGGATCGTAAAAGAACGCGCCACACCGCGCCGCGCCATCTCTTAGGGCATCGTTGAAGGCGCGGCGCCTTTGCATTATGTCACCGTTGTCGCCGGGCGTGGCGAACGGACCGACGACCACCCAGCGACCCCCCATCTTGTCCGTCAGGACGGCGAGCGTCTTGGCGATGTCTCCTCCGCTGCTCCGCTCCAATTTGATGCCCCGCAAGAGGTCGGCCATAGGCTCGTCGTGTGGGAATCCGCCATCGCTGAGCTTTTCCAGCGCCGCCAGAACGCTGGTTTCCTCGGCGGGACGACCACGGCAGATTTCCCTATACCAATCCAACAAGGCGCCCCGATGCGCTTGGACCAGGTTGCGCGAAACAAAATTCTGATTGAGGCAGATGCCCCTATAGGAGAATTGTTTGTCATCAGAAATTTCTATCACGAAGACATCGACGCCTTGCCGTATAGTGTGAGCTAAGTGCTCGAAGGATGGCGGGTAATCGCCCTCGTATATGTACGGCTTGAGCATATCCGTAATATAATTCTCACCCAAGACGACGGCTAGACTTTGAAGCGCCTCAGCCGCTGTATGAGTCGGCATCGGGCCTTCGGCGCTGATCCTCAGGTCGCCGCGATCACGAAGCACAAACAACGGATTTTTCACTCGGCAGCTGCCGAGAGACATTGCGCGGAGGTCGCCGCCGTCACCGCGGGCGGGCAATTCAAAGATGACCATGCGGCGTCCTTACACGGGCTCGAGCACGGGGAGCAACCTGGCGCGATCCTACCCAAGCATGGTGTCAGGTGGAAATTCGCGCCGACACGTCGCTGTCATTTGACTTGAAAAACCAAGATAACGCGTCTGCGGGATAGTCTCGGCGGGCGTCGAAACCCAGATTCATCAGTCTTTCCGCCAGCGCTGTTTGCTCTTGAGCCTCCTTGCGCAGGCGCAGAAAGGTGCGCGGTACGATCAGCAGCGCCTGGAAAGCAGTCATTCGTTGCAGGAACGGCGTGGCCGCTGCTTCGCTATGAACATGAGCCACGTCCAGCCCGACGCCAAGCACCCGGCCCTCCAGCGGGCCTTCGGGCGCCAAGCTTGGGACAACGGTCAGCGCGCCAGGCGACAGCACGCCGGCGTCCTCCAGGTGGACTCTGCCCGCTTCGATGGCGGCTTGCCGCGTGGCGTAGGGCTCGAAGGCGATCGTGCGCCGGCCGCTGGCGGCGATCAACAGCGCCAACTCGCCAAGTCCGGCCCGCATGACGGCGAAGCCGTCGTAGGCCGGCAGTTGCCGTGAGATCAGCTCCAGGGTGCGTTCTTCACGCAGGCCGACCAGCATGTTCTGCCCAAGCACCGCCTCGTAGTGAGGGCCAAGACCGCTGTCGATGACGCCGAGGTCGTTCAACCGGGAGCGGTGCAGGGCAATCAGAAGCCCATTCAGGCGATCGGCCAATTCATCCGGCGAAACGGCTCGAGCCTGGTCGGCGGCGTTCGGTTGGTGGCGGGCGGTGCTCCTCGCCACCGATGTCCGCGAAGTGTGCGACACGCCCGGGAAGTCGATCAGCGTTCCCATTTCGGCGAGTTCCGGGAAGGCCGCCTCGGTGTCGCGCCGCAGTTTCTCGGACTCTGGATAGGTTCCGAGGCGTGGGCGATCGAGCGCATCGGCCAGGAAGTCGTAGATCAATTGAGCCTGAATTGGGGACGTATCGTCCCGCCAGTGCATCATGTCGTCGGCGATCAGGCGTTTCACGCCCAGGTGCTGCACGATGGGCGTCACGTCGAGGGTAGGCAGGTCCATTCGCCGAGCCACCTCCATCTGTTCGGTCTTGAAGCCGGCCGGCCATTCGAGGGCGCGGGAGTCGGGCATGTAGCGGAAGTCGTACAGCTTCAGGACCATGGGTATCTGGAGCCGGTTGCGAAGACGCTCCAGATCGCGAACCATGTCATCGACGCCAACACGGCGGCTCTGGAGATTTTCCACGCCGAAACGGACCGTTCCATCGTCCGGCGAATCGGGCGGCCAGTTGTCCAGAACTATTCGCCGCCTTTCCTCGACGTCGTCCCTCATATGATAGAGGCTATTGGACCAGTTACTGACTATTCTCGCATCCAGCCCCCAGGCGCGGAGCGGCTTGAAGATAAAGTCGTTGACCCGGTTGAAATTGACAATGGCGTCACCGATCAGGGGTTCGATCGGCGTGCTCATTTCGACGAGCGCAATCTGCGAGCCTTCGACCGCATGGCGGGTTTCGGGCGTCGGCTGCGTGGTTTCCATGTAGGCGAGCATCCGCGTTTCTTCGGGCAGGAAACGCTCACCTAAACAGAATTCGTGGAGTTGAACGGCCGCGCCCGACGAGAGGGCGAACGGTGTCTGGCGAAAACCGAGTTTCGCAAATGGATTGGTCAGAAACCGCAATGGAGTCAACACACTCTGAGGGATATGGAGTCCACAACTGCCTAGCGTCAGGTTACGAATTATTTTAGTCATGTAATGAGGTTATTTTGCGCACCTGATCGGCTGAACCATTCCAAACGCTCACGCCTATAGTCCCTGCGCTTGACGAATCCCAAAGCGTTCAAGCGATCGGCCGCCATATCTTGTTCCTCGACGGTAGGGCGGAGCCGCAGAAATATCCGTAGGTCGATCAGTAACGCCTCGAAATGGACGAGATCCCGGAAATGAGGGTCGGCGGCGGCCTCTGTCCGAACATGGGCTACACCAAGCCCCAGGCCGAGTACGCGTCCCTCCAACATACCCGGGGGCGTCAGACGCTCCACCGTCGTCAAAAGGCCCCGCTCGAGGAGACCGGAGGCCTCAAGGTGCGAAATTCCGGCCACAATCGCGTCTCGGCGGGTGGAATAGGGTTCGAAGGCGATTGTACGCCGGCCGCTTGCGGCGACGAGGAGAGCCAGTTCGCCCAAACCCGCGCGCATGACCGCATAGGCGTCATAGGGCGGCAGATAGGCTTCGATGAGTTCGAGCACGCTCATCTCCCGCGCGCCGACGAGCGTTCCGCGTTCGGCGAGAGAGCGGTAGTGGGGGCCAAGACCGCTGGTCTCCACCCCAAGGGTCGCGAGGCGGCGACGGTGGAGATCCACGAGTTCGCCGTTCACCCGTTCGGCCAACAACGACGATGCGACAGACGCTGATATCCCCGCGTCCCTTGGCGGAAATTCGTTCGTCTCGGAGCCCTTCCCAATCGCCTTCCCAGTACGAAGCAGTCGCATCAGCGTCTCCCCGACAGTCGCGTAGAAGGCCGGGGCATATTCATGAATGTCCACGCCGCCGCCATCGAGCGCCGTGGCCGCGCCATGGTCTCTGACCAGATCCGAGGGATCGTAGAATATCGCGCCGCGTCTTTTCGCTGCGTTGGCGAGTTTTTCATTGAGAGCTCGTCGACGTTGCATGACCGCCCCGTCGTGGCCCGGCACATCGAACGTGCCGACGATGACCCAGCGGCCGGGCCACCTTGAGACCATCTCGCCAAGCTGAAGGTCGATCTCTTCCTCAGCCTGCCAATCCTGCCTGATATGGCGAAGCAGATCGGCCATCTGATCGTCGTGCCGATGCCCACCGCGCTCGAGGGCTTCCAGCGCGCCCTGCACACAGTCCTCGTCGATCAGCTGGCTGTTGCACAGGGTTCGGAACCAGTTGAGCAGGGCGCTGCCGTAAGGGCGAACCAGATTGATCGAAAGAAAATTCTGTTGAAGACAGACGCCCCGATAGGAAAACAGCCGATCGTCGGAAACCTCCACCAGGAAAGAATCCACACCGTCGTTGAGCATCCGAGAAAAATCTTGTGTCGAGGGCGTACGGTCGGTGTCGAATATGAGAGGGCTGAGGCTGTCGGGGATGTCGATCTCGCCGGCGACAAACTTCAGCGTCTGAAGCGCCTCCCCCGCGGCATGGGTCGCCGCCAAGCCGACGGCGCACGTCCTGAGAGCCCCGGACCGGGCAAGAACGTCGATAGGATTGCGGATTCGGCAGCTGCCGATGGCGACGCCGCGCACCCCCTGGCCGCGACCATCCGACGGCAACTCGAAAATCATCATGGCAGGTGCATATATTGTGGCGGCTAGTGCGATCAATCGCTTCCGGCGACGCACGGTTCAATTGATGGAAGCGGCGCAATATGCCAAAGCGGCCGGGTTCGGCGATGCCGATCTCTTTCTGGGATGGACAGGTGACATCACCGGTCGGCGCAAGGACGAGAGCTATTCGGGCGGCCCTGGCGTGCGTCGCGGCCATGGCGGTGACGGTGCTGGGGCCGAGGCTGGCGGCGGCGCAGGGTGTGCCCCTGCCGCCGATCGTGACCGATCGGGTCGGCCGCGCGCAGATATTCGACTATCACATCCAGGACAAGACGACACTGGTCGGCCGCCGCGACATTCTGTGGGCGGCCGCCGCGGCCGGCCCGGCTGTTCCGGGGCTCTATTCGACCAGCTATATGACCGCTGATCGGGACCTGAACAAAAGCCATGACTTGGCCTGGTATCAGGCCAATCATCCCGACTGGCTTGTGTATGGCTGCGACGGTCTACCGACGAGCGAATACACCGGCAAGTACGTCAGCATCGACATCACCAATCCCGAAGTGCGCGAAGCGATGTTTCAGCAGGGCGTGGTCGATGCTCTGGTGAAACGGCAGTACGATTCAATCGGCGTCGATAACCTCTCCAATGGGAATGGATTTATGCAGTGCGGTGTGCGCCGCAACGGCGCTCTTCACGCGCTCTACAGCGGCAAAAGGACCGATCCGGCCTTCGCCAACGCCATGGCCGACTGGATGGCTTGGCTGGCGCCCCGGGTACATGCCAGAGGATTGGCCCTCACCGGCAATCTGTCCTACGATGGCGTCAATCGCGAAGGTTATCTGAACATCGCCCGGCGCCTGGATGTTGTCCTGGACGAGACCGGGTTCGAGCGCCACTGTCGGCCTTTGGAGACCGACGCCAAGTGGCTCGATCGCATCAATCTCTTTCGCCAAGTGGCAAAAGAGAGGGCGCTGGTCCAGATGGAAGAAGTTTGCCCGACCCTCGCGCAGATAACGCCCGCTACGATCGACTGGTCACTCGCCAACTATCTTTTCGTCAAGGGGCCTCGCACCTACCTAGCCCTCCTGCCTGAACAGAACAAGGGTGGCATCCTTTATGACTTCCCGGAGCTTTACCTGAAGATCGGCCGCCCGATGGGCGATATGCAGGAGCGTGCCGGCGTTTACATCCGGCGCTTTGAACACGCCCTCGCCCTACTCAATCCCTCATCGACGGGGCCCGGCCGCTTCGATGTCGGGCAAGAGGGCTGGCGCGACCGGATAGACGGGCGAGTGATGTCAGGGACGATCTTCCTGCCGCCAGCAAGCGCGATGGTGCTGATAAAGTAGGGCACCTGATCGGCCTTCACTGGCTTCCCGACAGCGAGCGTGACCAATCGCGCGTTGAGCTTGCCCCCCTATCACGCTAATGCAGGCGCTCATTTACCTGCTGGTCGTGAGGACGCCGAACGTGATTTATAAGCCGCTTCTCGACTATCGCGAGCGCGTCGAAGATATCGCGAGGAATTTTGAGTCGAACCCAGAATCCTTGGCACTCTATCGCCGTGTTACCGACGATGTCGATCCGGGACGCGTGCTTGCACTCCAGCAAAAATACGCTTCCCAATTGGCCGATTTTGACCCGATCAGCTTGTTCAAATATGCCGACCTTCCTTATTGGCTCTATCATAAAATCGCGACAGCGAAGGAGCTCGGGCTAGACAAGGGTGAAGCGAAGACAATACTTGATATTGGAATGGGTGCCGGACATTTCGCCGCTGTTTGCCAGGCGCTTGGCCATACTGTCGTCGGAACCGACATTCGGGTTCCGCTCTACGATGACATCTGTGAGGTATTGCAGGTGGACCGCCGAATAGAGCCGACACGCTACCGAACACCCCTGGCTGATCTAGGCATGACATTCAATGTAATCACTATCATATGGCAGGTGTTCCACGTTCTTCGCGTTCTGGGTAACGGAGATCGTGAGCACTGGACTACCGAAGACTGGTCTTACTTTTTGCAGGACCTTATCGCCAACCACATGCGTTATCCAGGAATGATATTTCTCCATCTGAACCCAAACGTCATGTCCGCGGGGGAAGCGTTTGACGCGCCTCTACTCCAGTGGAGCCGGGACCACGGGGCCAAGGTGGAAGCGGCGTTGGGCAAGATCACCTTCGAACGCGTGCTCGGCTGGGAGTCCCTCGTGGCCGGCCCAGAGGCCCAAGCGCCGGTGGACTGAGCATCTGCTGGCGCCTCGTGATCAATCGGTATCCGGATCAAGCTCGGGGGGCCGACGAAACATCCAATAGGTGTCGCCGCTTTCGAGGGCCGCGCCGTCGCCCCATCCGGCGGCGAGAAATCGATCGCGCAACTTGATCTGCGCCGTCGCATCGCGGATCTCGAAAAACCGGGAAAGATCCACGACGACCATGCTGAACCTCGCCATCTGCCGGATGATCTCCTCGACGGCGGTTTCGGCCATCGAACCGGTGACGTTGGTAAAGACCGCCGCACAGTTCGCGCCGTCGACTTCGCGCAAGGCTTCCGGGGCTGAGCCCCGGATTATCTCGCAGCGCTCGGTCAGATGGGGATGGGCGAGCGACAGCCGTTCGAGAATAGCTCGGCTGAGACTCGCGCGGCCGCTGTCGCGCTCTATTCCAACGCTGCGAGCGCCATTGAGCGCCAGGAAGAACGGCAAGGCCGAAACACCGGAGCCTACTTCGTAAATGGTGTCAAAAGGGCCTTCGCGGAGCAGCGCCCGAGCGACACGCAGTTCGTAAGGGGCCAGGACCGAACCCTGTTCCACACGCCGCTCATAGTAGGTTCCCACGCCGACTGCTGCCTGGCCTTCGCCGCGCATCGCCTCACTTAGAACCGCGATCGCCGCGGCGTCGACGTCCTCGAGATGTCGCATCAGACTGAGCGCGAAGCCTCCAGGGGGCGCCGGTCGTGGTTTGCGAAACTCGTCATAGACTTCGCTCGCGGTCAGGAATTCGACCGATGCACCGGCGGCCTCGGCGGCGTCGAACACAGTGCCCATTAATTTGCGCACAGCCGGATGCTGGTGAGGAAATATCGCCTTCGCATCCTCTGAATAATAGCCGGAATGCATCGAGTGGGAGTGGGTTTTGAAGTAAAGTGTCCCGCCCGCGACGTAGGAACGTTGCAGGATTTCCTCGGCGAAAGGGTTCGGCTCCAAGAGTTTCTGCAGCACGTGAGGCGCGAAATAGTCGAGCGATGAGCCCATGTGGCGAATGTTCGAGGCCCAAAGGAAGAATTTTGACGCCGCAGCGCCGGCGTTGCCGTAGGCGAGTTCCGGTTCCGACTCAGGCAGGATGTAGGCGCGCGGCGCGTTAAACGGACGAACAAAATATGGCTGTTCCTGAATCGGATCGACGGCGGGCCGGCCGGCGGGAAATGTGAAGTCGCCGAGGCAACCATTTTTCATCAGGATCTCAATTTCGTCGGTGATGTGACAGACGGTCGGATCGGAGGCGTTCAAGGCCCACACGCCGTGAACAAAGAACCAGCGCTCCAAGGCAAGACCCGTTTCCCGTCGAATGGCGTCCAGCGACAGAGTAAGGCCGAGCTCGAACCTGGCGGAATCTCGGGCCCGCACATCGGGACGCTGGAACAGTTCAATAATTTCCGGGTTCTTGTGCGACGAATTGTAAGTGTGGTGTTCGTGGTGGATGTGGACTTGAATTTCGTGGCGCACCCTTTCGAGAAGGCCGCGCATCGCGCCGGCGAACACGGCCTCCTGCTCCGACGTTCGAGGGGTGAAGCCGAATATATCGTCGGGATCGAGGGAGACCACGCCTCGCCCCGAGAGGTTGCGCGTGACAGACTGGTGACATTTGTAGAACAAAGTTAGTCGTCGAGAGAATTGGTTGGCCGCGGAGCATTCGGCAAAGCGCAGCACTTCGACCGCATTCTCCGCGATCGTGCGGCACCCAGGCGACTGCCGCCACGGCTCGAAGTGATCGCAATGGAAATAGACGATCCGGCGCACCTCGCGGCGCTTGACGATATCGCGCAGCGAGGCACCCGCTGAGCTTACGCGCGGCGAAGTCTTGACATTGACGTCGCCCATACGTCGACGCTCTTAGAAACTCTTGAGGGCCACGGAGGCGATCGCGGTCTGGTACAGGATCTGCGTGACGGCGGCGAGTATGTCGAGGAGCCTGCCAGGCAGGTGGACGATCACCAAGATCCGGTCGCCCGGCTGGACCACGCCGTTCAACTCCGTCGAGCCGTCCGGATGGATCACCAGGATGTGGCCCTTGTCGGCGATATTGCTGAACCCGCCGGCTTTCTTGATATAGCCCCTGACCGTCAGACCGGGCTGAAAAATCAGAGCCTGAGGTTCGACGACCTCGCCGCCGATGGAAACCACCTCCGACTTGTAGGGAATGACGATGATGTCGTCGGGCTCGAGCGGAACCTGATTGAGATCGGCGCCGGGAGAAAAGGCGACGTCGCCGATCGGCTGAATCTGGCTGGCGTAGTTGATGTATTGCTGGACGGCGGTGGCTTGCGCGGCCGCGGAGGCGACCAGGGCGGCGGTTGGGGAGGGCTGGGTGTAGACCGCCTTCTGCAGGCGCGCCAGGTCTTCGCTGAGCAACTGTTTCTGACTAAAGGCGACGCTGGCGCGCTGGAGGTGGATCCACCTGCGGTCGGCCATGGGATCGAGCGGGATCCTGGTCAGCATGGCCCCCAGGGTTGTCTCCTTGGGAACGACGTAGGAGGCGGGTCCCTGATAGGCGCCGGTCACCTCGACGACCACCGTGTCGGCGATGGCGTCGGCCGAGAAGCCGACCCGGTCGCCGTCCATCAGCGGCATCTTGGCGAAGTCGGGGACGGAGACATAGGCGTTCAGCGGCTGGGCGTTTCTAAAACCGAGCAGGGCGGCATAGTTCACTTCCGGCCGAGGGCGCGCATAGTAGAGAATCTCCTCGCCCCTGCCGCTGGGACCGGCCAGCTCGAAGGTGAACGGCGCGCGGGCGACGCCGGTGACCGCCACGATCGGACCCTGCTGACCGACGACGATGGTGTCGTTCATGTGCAGGGAGACCGCCGGCATGTGGCCGGTGCGCAGGAATTCGTAGAGATCGATGTGGGCGATGGGCTGGTTGTTGCGCAGCACGGTGATGTTGCGGTAGCTGCCCAGATTGGGATCGATCCCGCCGGCGCGCTGCAGAAAGGCCACGACCGAATCGGAGCCCAGACCCGCGTAAGGTCCCGGGGCCACCGCCGGACCGGTGACGAAGACGGTGATCGGCACGGTGGTCACCGGCGCGGCGTAGATATGCACCTGATTACGGTAGACGACCGCCGCGGCGGCCTTGACCGTGGCGTCGACGTGGTTGGCGGCAAGGCCGCCGATCTTTACCGGCCCGACGCCGGGGACGAAGATGTTGCCATTGGTGTCGATGACGGCGGTGCTGTTGGCGTCCGGCACGCTCCCCCAAAGCGTGACGTTGACCTGGTCGCCGGGCTTCATGACGTAGGTCGGATCGACCACGCCCACGGTGGTGGCCGTGATATTGCCGCCGGTGAACAACTGCGAGCCGAACGGGGCCGGCCGAATTCCCTGGTTTTGATACTGCAACAGGCTGGTGGGCGCCGGGGTAGCCGGATTGGCGCCGATCAGGGGCGCCGGCTGTGAGCTGGTCGGGGTGGCGGTCGTCGGCGCCGGCGTCGTCGGGGCGGCGGTGGCCGCGGGCACCGTCTGGGTCTGATAGGTTTGGGGAACGTACTGGACCGTCGAAGGGGGACTCTGAACGGGCTGGCTCGGCGGGGGGGGAGGCGTCGTCTGCGCGCCCGCCAAGGTCAGGCCGGAGGCGAACAGGATCGCCGCGGCAAGCGCGAGGCGAACGTTCATCCGTTCTTTGCGAACGACATCAGTCAATCTACTCATCATTGCAGGTGATCCTTGATCACGGAATAGCCGAGCGAACCCGCGCCCAGGAGGAGAACAGAGGCCAAGGCTACGGCCACGACGTTTAAGAACCGTATCCAATAGTCCGAGGCCTCGGCGATGACCGGCGGTATGTAGGCGACCACGAAGCTCTGGTTCTGATTCTGGGGCTGCGCGGCGACGAGGGCGCTTTCGGCGGCGAAATAGTTCTTCTGGGCGAACTGGTAGTCCAGCAGCGCCGCCTGGACCGCGACATCGTGTTCAGCCTGCGACGTGCCGGGCGCGGCCTTGGCCAGGGCGATTTCCTTGGCGCGCTGCGCCTCCAAGGTGGCGATCTGATCGGCGATCGACTTGGCCTGCGGCGACGTGGGGTTGAACGCCGCCTGCACGCCGGCCTGCTGAACCTTCAAGGTCGCCAAATTGTTGTCGATCTGACCGACCAGGGCGACCGCCTCGGTCGCCTCGGTGCTGATGGTGAGGGTGTTGACGTTACCCTGCAGCGCGGTGATCGCCTTGGTGGACGCGTCGTAATCCTTCTTGGTCGAGGCGACCTGGGCGATGGCCAGGTTCAAGGAGCCCTGCTGCACCTGCTTGTTCAGGACATCCTCGACGTATTTGGCTTCGGCGAGAACGCCCTGGGTCAACCGCTGCGACTCCTGGGGTGAATAGGCGTTGACCGTCACTTCGACGTCGTTGTTCGTGGTGTTGTAAATCGCCTTCATGTGGTTGTTCCAGAACCACGTCGTCCACTCGATGGAGGAGTTGGGCGACAGATAGGCGAAGGGATCGAGGCTGAAATGACTGAAGGCCTGGCTCAAGCCGTAGTGCGCCTTCAGGTCCGCGATCGCCGCCGGTGACATAAGATATGAGACCACCAGGCGGGGATCGGTGGTGGTGCCGGCCGGGGTGACAAGACCCAAGCCGGCCAGCACGCCGGTGGTCGCCGGCTGAGCGCCGCGGATGCTGAACGCGGTACCGGTCTCGTACTGCGGCGGGGTGATGACGGCGTAATAGATGGTCGCCAGCAGAACCGGGCCGAGAACCCAGATGGCGACAGAACGCAGGGCGCGGCGCCGCTGCTCCCGGCGGACCAGTTCGCGGGGCGTCGGCTGACTGGCTTGCGGTGTGGTGTTCATGAAACCGCCTGCATATAGTGATCGTTCGCCTCGTCGATGGTGTCATACATCGTGAGCTTCCCTCCGTTCAGCACGCCGGCCCGTGTACAATACTGTTTGATCATCTGGATCGAGTGAGAGACCATTATCACGTCGGACCCGGCGCGACGCTCCTCAAAAATCTTGAGGGCCTTGCGCTGAAACGCCACATCCCCCGAGGCGAGCGCCTCATCGATCACATATACCTGGAATCTGACCGCCATACTGAGGGCAAACGCCAGGCGCGAACGCATGCCAGAGGAGTAGGTCTTGATCGGCTCGTTGATCGAGGGCCCCAACTCCGAAAACCCGGCGACGAAGTCTGTGACCTCGCCGATGTCCGCGCCGTAGATCCGGCACACGAAGCGAAGGTTCTCAGCGCCGGTCAGACTCCCTGAGAATGATCCGGAGAAGCCCAGCGGCCATGAGCAGGCGACATGGCGGCGCACGGTTCCGAAACTCGCTCCCTCGCTGCCGCACATGATCCGCAGCAAGGTAGATTTTCCGGCCCCGTTCTGGCCGAGGATGCCGATGCTCTCGCCGCGCGGAAAGGTCGCGGTGACGCCGCGCAGGACGTGAATGCGGCCATGTTTGCCCGGATATGTCTTTTCGATGTCGATGAGCTCGATCATGGTCAGTGCGCCTCGTCCGCGTGACCGATGAGCCGCAAGATCCAGTCGATCGTCATGCCGATCACCAGAAGGACGGTCGCGAAGTCGATGACGTACCAGGCGCTGTAGGAGGTGCTGATGAAACCCGGGATGGCGCCGGTGCGTATCCACTCGAGCATGTTGGCCGCCGGAATATATTGCCCTATGGAGCGGAACCCGCTGGGCAGCTCCTGCAGGGTAAAGAAAACGCCCGAGGTGAAATAGAGCGGGCGGCTTATATAGCTCCATATCTCTGGCCAAATCGGCCAGATTCTCGCCAGACTCGAGCTGAAAATGGCTGAACATACCGACAGATAGACCAGCCCTAAGACGCCGGTCGCCAGAACGATCGGCACGCGGACCCAGGACGTGAAGGGTGTGTTGCCCAGGAACCTCAGGCCGACGACGAATATCAGCGAAACGATGACGAAGGTCGCGATGTCCAGGAGCACGCGGGCGAGCACGACATCGATCACCTTGACCTGAGGATAGGTCAACAAGGGAAGGTTGGATGGGGCGGCGCTGGCGCCGCGGGAGACGCAAGTTTGCCAGAACCTATAGGGAAGCAAGCCGGTGATGAGAAACACCGGCATCGAGGCGGGGACCGGCACGACGCGTCCCAAGGCGACGAAGAGAGACCAGAAAACGAGAAGCTGCATGGTCGGATCGATGATCGCCCAGAGATAGCCAAGGTCCGTCTTGCCGTAGCGGGTGCGCGATTCGCGGATCATCAGCGCGTAGATCACGCGTCCCATCACCGTCAGGTTGTTGACCAACGTGGGCTGGATGGGAGGGGCGGCCGCCGGCGCGGCGGGATATTGTGAATCGGAACTCATGCGCCGGTCGGTCTCGTCAGGTGATGGGCCGTCGCCAAGTCGTTCTGGTCCCCGTGCGCCGAGCGGTCGGCCTTCGCCTCGGCCGCTCTCCCAATAGCCGACACAACATTTGGAGGCAAGGCGCGCGGCGCCTTGCCGGTAGGCGGCGGCGCCCTATTAGAGGGTGGAAAGGGTTACCCGTCGCTTAAAGGCCGGGCGCCGTGAACGAACGCCTCGCCGCGGGACCGCCGTCACGGGCGTCGTTGAGGAAGGCTTCGATGATAGAACTAAAGCCTCTCGAGGTGTTCACTCGACGAAGGAGCGAAATAGAGGATATTATCTCAAATCCAGAGTACCGGACGGTATTCGAGGCAGCGGCAGATCGTATAGATCCGGAAGAATACAAACAGTTGCAGTCAAAATGGCGGAGTAAACTCGTAAATTTTGATCAAAAATTCATCTACAAGTACTTTGACGTGTGTTTCTGGATCATGGACAAGATCGCGCGCGCCAAGAACCTCAACCTCTTCGATCGTCCACCCCTTCGCATCCTCGATCTAGGGACGGGGGCCGGCCACTTCCCGGCCGTCTGCGCCGCCCTGGGCCACGAGGTCATTGGCCTGGACGTCGAGGTGCCTCTCTACGCCGACCTAGCCAGGTTGATGAAGGTTGACCGGCGAATTTTCAGGCTGTCGCCGGGCGCGCCGCTGCCCGAACTCGGACGGTTCGATGTCATAACCGGCGTTGCGGTGAGCTTCGACTCGCTGGGTCGGGACGTCCAGTCGGTGCGTCGCTATTGGAGCCTGGACGAGTGGGCCTACCTAATCCGACATCTGAGTGAAGATCGCTTGCGATATCCGGGGCGCCTCTATTTCGAACTCAACTTCCAGGTGCTCGCGGACAATTCCCTACGCTACCATGAGCGGCTATTGGAGGCGTGCGCGCGCGCCGGCGCGGACGTCCTGGCAGCCAAGGGACGAATCTCGTTTGAGGTGGACGGACCGATCGTCCTTTAGCCAGTGACGGTCGATTTGGAGCGCGGCATGAAGGTCCTGATATTCGACAAGCTGGAACTCGGTTGGCCGGAACTGACGCTCGAAAATCCCTTCAACCACGCATACGCCGAACATTTGTTCGCGGGCGTCACGCTTCGGGGCTTCCCCATCCCTGGCCGGTGCGAGCCGGCCTCCAACGACGACATCGAGGTGTTGAAGGGGGGGCTGCGGTTCCCGCGCTTCGGAAGCTACTGCGTGATCGGGCCGTTCGGCGCGGCGAAAGTCCTCATCATCGATCCGGCGGCGGGACCGGACGAGCGGATCGTAGAGATCTCGACGTTCGCGGCCCAGGCCAGTTGGCACTCGGCCGCCGACACCAATCTGTGCTTCGAGGCTGTGGAGCGGAAGGGTGAAATCTGGCGCGGGCCCTTCCTGCTCACGCGGATCGTCGAAAAACTGTTCTACAGCGATCAGCCGCTGGCGCTTCACTGCGGACACATCGTCGACTGCCTGGCCTACCTCCTGATGAAGGATGGCCATCAATGTCGGAAAGTCCTTTTGAGAAATGACAAGAACGTCGGTCACATATTCATGGACGTGTACCTGCCCAACGCCAAAGGTTGGGCCTATGTCGACCCGGATTTCGGCGTGATGCTGAAACACGAGAATCGATACATATCGTCGCACGAAGTTCTAATTTTGCGTCGGGAGGCCAGGGACGGCGAAATCGAGATCGTGGACATCGGCGCCAAGTGCTTTCCCCATCCGGCTTATAACTTTCCGGTGTGGTTTTCCGGACACTTCACCTGGCGGCCGGAGATGATGAAGACGATTTCGTTCGCCCTCAGCCCCTACTACCGGAGCACGGTCATCGAAAAAGGGTTCGCAGGTATTGAATTTTACGAATTTCGCCTGTCGGAAGAACCAGCCCCGTCCATCGTGACCCGGCGACTTGGGAGCATCGATCCCTTCGCGCCGCCGGCAATCTGATCCCCATCGGCCCGATTGGTGGTCCAGGGTTACGGCGGGGTCGAAAAGTCCCGCCGGTATTCGGCGTCGAGGACGCGCATCATCCAGTTCGAGAAAGGATGGTCGACGGCTTCGGCGAAGGTCTCCGCGTCCAGCTCCGGCGCACTGGAGGCGCGCAGCTCGAGTTTGGGATCGACCTTGAGGCCGCGCGCGTCGACCCCGGTGTTGCCGCCGATGAAATGGGTCAGGCGAATGTGCTGGAGGCAGGCGGGGTCGAGCGGTATGTCCAGCAAGGCGGCGAGCCGCCGCATGTGACGCGTCGGTTCGGCGACGAACGCCTCCCAATTTATGACCACGCGACGACCCCTGGGGCGGATCGTCTTGAGATAGCCCAGGTATTTCTGGCCCCAGCGATCGAGATTGGCCCCCGCCCAGCCTTCGGGAAGGGCCGGGCTTCGCCGTAATTGTTGCTTCAACATCGATCGGAGATGCTGCACTGGCGTCTTATACAATATGATGTAGTCGAACCGGAATAGGGGGTCATTCTCCCAGTATAATTCAAGATTTTTGTCGGCGGTTACGAGATTTCGTACCCCGAGCCGATCGGCGATCTTTGCGTACCAGCCCACCCGGTCGGCGGCGAGGCCCAGGCGGAAGGCGGCGTCGAAGCACTCGCACTTGGGACCGCAAACCCGGCAGGCGATGGGCCATTGGGCCTGCGCGAGCGAGGTGGAGAGGATCGATTCGAGGCCCAGAGAGGGGGTGCGCACGTTCGTCAGCCAATGGGTTTCGCCGCCGAAGGCCCAGCCCTCCATCGATCCCAGAATGACGCCAAGCGCCGTCGATCCACTGTAGGCCGCCCCGCCGATCGCCAAATGTCGATAGCCGGCCATGGTGTCGCCGGCCGCCAGTTCGGCTTTCAGGGCGGTCGCGATGGCCAGGAGAGACTTCAGCCGCGTATCCTCCAGCGTCTCGCGGGCCGCCTCGATCCGCGGCAGAGCGGCCGCCGCGTCGCGGCGCGCCAAGGCGATTTCCGCCAGATCGCGGGCGAGGGCGCCGGAGGCAGGGGCCGTGGCCTCCAGCAACGGCGCGAGGCGATGGGCCGCGGCATAGCGTCTGCGTCCCACGAGAATGTCGAAGAGGCCGCGCAATGCCCGCCCTGAGGGATCGCCGGCCCGGTAGAGCCCCTTGTGGACGGCGAACGCCGCGGCTGCCGCGCCGGCCATTTGGCGCAGACGCGCCAGGGTCTCGCGGACGCCCCGGCTCTCCGGATCCAGGCGGTGGGCGGTCTCGATCGCCCGCAGGCCGGGGCCAGGGCGCTTAAGATTCTGGGTCAGCACCCGCCCCTTCATGCACAGGAGATCCACGCGCGCCTTGCCCGCCGCTTGCTCCAGCGCTTCGTCGATGGCCACGAGGCAGGCGCGCCAATCGCCCTTAGCGTAGAGGGCCCGGACGCGCTCGGCCGGCGGCGACGAGGACGGGTCGGGGGCGGTAATCGGAGACAAATCTCGCCCCTTGGCGGCTTGAAGGTGGAAGCTCTTTAGACCCACTGTCGCCCCGCCGATCAAGGGCGATGCGCGGGCCGGCCGATCGTAGCAGGATAGGCGATCTTCGGTGGGCGGCGCTCTTTTTTGGCGCCGCGTGGCGACGTTAGGAGCGGCGCCGTTCGTTAACCTGAGCTGGGCCATAAAAGGTCTCGCTGCGGCATCTTTCCTTTGCCTGGCCGAGCAGGGGCCGACATATAAGCGGCCGTCACCAAGAGGGCGCCGATCTGTTGACTTTCACCGGTCCCATCTGAGACTCGAAGCATGTCCGAGCCCTCCGCCGCGCCAAAGGACGCCGCTCGCCGCGGCCGGGCGCCGCTCCTGCCTCTGCGCCGCCGGCTCTATGTGCAGCTCGACCCGGCGGCGTGGCCGAAGCGCGGTCTGTCTCCGGTCAACCTGATCGTCTTCATCACCATCATCGTCACCTCGATCCTGGCCGTCATCGAGACGGAACCCACCATCGCCAAGGGCCGCGACAACCTGTTCAACGCCATGGAACTGGTCGTGGGCGCCTTCTTCAGCATCGAATACATTGCCCGCGCGTGGACGGCGGCGGAGAGCCCCCGATACGGGCCAGGTTGGCGCGGGCTGCTCCGCTACGTACGTTCGCCGATCGCCATCATCGATCTGATCTCCATCGCCACCAGCTTCCTCACCCCGGCGGGTCTGCAACCTTATCTGCTGCGCGCCTTCCGCGTGGCGCGCATTCTGCGGATCGCCAAGCTCGGCCGCATGTCCAACGCCATGAGCTATCTCATCGAGGCGATGATGGCCCGGCGCTATGAACTGCTGTTCAGCTTGTTCGTCAGCCTGACGTTCATGGTGTTTTCGGCCTCACTCCTCTATCTGGTCGAAGGGCCCGCGCAGCCCGACAAGTTCGGCAGCATCCCCAGGGCCTTGTGGTGGGCCACCGCCGCCCTGACCACCATCGGCTACGGCGATGTTTATCCGATCACCGTGCTCGGCCGGATCTTCGCCGCGATGACCGCCGTGGCCGGCATCGGCCTGGTGGCCATGCCCACCGGCATCATGGCCGCGGCGTTCAGCGAGGCCGTCCAAAGGCACAGCCGAGACATCCATCAAGCCAAGGGCGCCGAGGGTGGGGCGGCGCTGGAGGCGGACGGGTAGCGCGTGCTCAATCCTGGAACGCGCAAGGCGCCCAGAATACTTCGCGGAATCCTCGATGGAACGCCCCTTCCCGTGAGGCGAGCGTTCCGATTGTCACTATCGAGATCCGCGATTCGCCGAGCCCACGCCGCCGCGCCTCTAGTTCCGGCCAGTGAGTTTCGCCACTCGGCTGCGCAGTTGCAGGACCTGTTGTTGTTTGGCTTCCCAGATTTGCGCCATCAATGACATGACGCTGTCGAGGGACGTCGCCGCATCGGCCACCCCCTGCCGCGTGTGCGGCGGAAAGAGCGGCTTGCCACGGTTGGGAAAATAGCGCGAAGCAACTCGCGCGTTGCTCTCTCGCATGACGTCATCGAAAGTGTTCATGATCGCCACGTCGCCCGCATAGGGTGCGCCACTGGTGAACTGTTCGACCAACTCCTGTATATTGCCACGCAACGGATTTAACGCATTGTCCGTCGTACAGGAGACGTGAGAGTTGAACGCCCTCAGGAACTCCAGACCCACGCTCCCCAAGCTCTTGTTCATCTCTTTGTCGAGAATGAATTCGAGCGGTTCGATACCGAGGCTGGCGACGAAATCCGCCACCACGTCGCCATCCTTCAGCGTATCGCGGTCGAACAGGCGAACGTCCATGGCCCCCTCGCCAAACACCTCCGCCCAGCGCGCGATAATCGCCTCGTAGTCATATCGCTGCTCGATCGCCTCGGGTCCGGGAAGGGCGAAAGGGGCGGTGCCACCGGTCTTGACATAGGTGGAATAGGCGCTTCGCAAAGCGTCGCCTTGTCTGCGCAAATAGATGACCACCTTGATGTTGTCACAGAAGGATTGGACCAGGGTCGCCAAGCGCCGGATCTCGGACCGCAATAATAGTCTTGAGGAACAGTGCTCGTTTGAAATGCAAACAATCTTGGGGTCATTTGACGAAATTTCGTCTGCCAGTTGCTCCAATAGTCGTAGTCTAGCACTCTCAATAGACGCTAGGCTGTCGAATCCAGACTGGGATTTGACCTCGTCCATGCCGCTCTCGGACGCAAGAGCGTAGGCTTTGATGTGGCTTTTTTCGCCCAAGGTCCGAGGATATAGCACGCCATGGGACAATAGTTTTTGGCGATTTTTCGAAAGCGCGGATTGTATGCTTGTCGATCCCGTCTTTTCCACGCCTATGTGCAGTATGCACTCGGTCACGATAAGTCACTCCCGTTTTTATTATATAAGCATAATCGAGGATTGCCATTTTTTCCTGCGCACCCTCTTCAATCAAAGCGATATCGGCGATCGACCTCGCCTATCGCCAGGCTGTGGGGCTCCCCTTTCGGAAGAAATTCCGCGGTTCGCTGGCCAGAGCCCAAGGGGCCTCGACCGGCATGCTGCTGCTCGACTCGCCCTTCACTCACCCTTGCGCCCCTAGAGCGGACTGGATAGCAAGGCGCCGCATTGAAAAGAGAGGCGCCATGACGCTCCCAATCTACGTAGCGATACCGGTCTATAATGGCGCCCGGACAATTCGCAAAACCTTGACGAACGTGCTCCAGCAGACGTTCGAGGATTTTCAGGTTTTGGTTTACGACGACGGCTCAACGGACCGGACCGCCCAGATTTTGGGCCAGATGGCCGCCCGTGACAGCAGAATATGCCTTCTTGTCGGCGACCAGAACCTGGGCCGCGGCGCAGCGAGAAACCGGCTCCTTGAGGCGGCGAAGGACGGCATAATCGCTTGGCAGGATGCCGACGACGCCTGGAATCCCACCAAGTTGGCCGACCAACTGAAATTCTTCGAATCCTTTGAAGAACTCGGCATCGATCCAGCCAAGGCAGTAATGATTTCAACATTCAATATAAATACGACTCGGAGAGGCCAGGATATTGTTACAAAGAGCACGCCGCCAGAAATCTATGATGCTTCGTTCGTTTTCAGCGAAGATTATAGGAAGTGTCCTTTTCAGCTCCAGGCGACCTTTGGTCTCGCCTCGGTCTATATCGAAGCGGGCGGGTTCGACGGAAACCTAAACTGGTCGGAAGACGTGGATATCGCGCTGCGGCTTCTCGCCCACGGCTCCCGGATCGTTTCCCACCGCGTCGAATGCGGCTTGACCACCTATCATCACTCATTGGCCGGCGTGAAAGGCGAAGTCGTCGAGGAGGCTCAGCAAGTTATCAGAGATCGGTACAGAGCGTTCGCGCACGATAACGGTGTTGACATAGACGTGGTGATCGAGCGGCGACGGCTCAACTATCTTTTTAGTATATATCTGTTCAACAATAACTTCGGAAAGGCGCTCGCCACGACTTTGGGTGCTTTGTTTCCTGGAGAGGAGCAGAAGGTCAACCAGGTGTCTCGCAACATAATCGCTGTTTTCCGAACCATGTTGCAGGCGCAAGAAGAGTTGTCGCGAGCGCGGGAAGCCGCGCTGCATGGGCCCGAACCCGCGGCGCCCACGGAAGGACAGGCGGCGAGGGTACAGCCTGCACAGGCGGCCCCAGAGCGTTGACGAAGGCGGCCTCTGCTAGAGGGATCGTCGATGGACCGGTCGGCGATTGCGGGCGGAGCCATGCGGATCATCTTGCGACGCCCTTTTTTTCTTTGCGCATCGTCCTTCAGTTCGAGCGTAGCGACCCGCTTTGTGATGATGGCCGCAAGTGGCGATAGGGCTTTGCCGCTCCGCGCGGTGGAAAGCGCGGCCGACGCCTGACCCGCGGCGGCCCCCGCTATCGCGAGATTTTTGGCGTTTGCCAGCCTCGTCCGCTACATTGAGATGGTAGCGGCGCCTGCCCCGCGAAGCGGCGGCGGCGGCCGCGTTATCGCCAGGGGACGAGCGGGGAACGGCATGGATCTGGATTTCGATCGCCTGTTCGTGATCACTTACGGCCGATCAGGGTCGACCCTGCTGCAGGGGCTGCTGAACGCCATACCGGGCTATCGGATCTATGGCGAGAATGGCGGCTTTCTGACCCGACTGCATGAGGCCCATGAGGCGCTTGCGGACGCGAACCGGCATCTTGCCGATCCGGAAAAGGACACCTGTCACAATCCCTGGTTCGGCAGTTCGCGCTACGACCGCGGCGCCTTGACCGCCAGCTTTCGGGACTTTGCCGATAGGATCCTGTTTGATCCCGCCGGCGCGCCGGATGTTCGCGTGTTCGGATTCAAGGAAATCCGCTATAGCGACCTTGGCGCCGAGAAGCTTTCCAAATTTCTGGACTTTTTACTGGAGATTTATCCAAAATCCGCCATCGTGTTTAACAGTCGAAACATCGACGACGTCGTCAAGAGCGGCTGGTGGCGGAACGTGCCCCGGGTGGGGCTTCCCAGGCAGTTGGCCGATTTCGATGAATTCGCGGGCGGCTATGCAACGACGAACGCCGGTCATGCGATCCATGTCCGCTATGACGCGCTCATCGACCCCGGCCGCCGCGAGGTCGACCGCCTGTTGTGCTTTCTGGGCGAACGACTTTCGTCCGATGATGTGGACACCACCTTCGCGGCGAACCATTCCTATGCCAATCGCACCTTGACTCAGTATCTTTCCGGCCGCGCCGCCCACATCGAATTGTTCGAACAGGGCTGGTGGAGGGCCAATATCGATGAGTTCCGCTTCGATATCACCCCGCGGCCACGGCGCCTTGTGGCCAAAGGTGTCTTCCTGCCCGCCGTTGGTTCCGGAGCGCGAGTGACGCTGCGGGCCGGACCGGAGATCGTCGAGATGGTCGGATCAAGCCCCACGCCCAGAACCGGTGCGCTCTTTCCGGCAAATCCCGGCGGCGCGATGGCGGGGTTCCGCGTGGAACTTGCGGCGACCGATGAATGGCGGCTCTTCGGCGACTCCGATGGTTTTGAGAACAGGTTGATCGGTGTTATCCGACCCCGGCTTGGCGCCGCCCGCCCGAAGGTCGCGGGGGCGCCTCGGTAGAGGCCACGCCATGACGGACGCGCCGGCGGTGACCCCCTCGCCCCAAGCCACGGCGGCTGGCGTTCGCGCCCAGATCGCCGCCGGCCAGGTCGCCGCGGCGCGGCCGGCGTTCGAGGCGCTGCGGGCGAGCCTGAGCCCGATCGACATGGCTTTGACGGAAAGTCTGCTCCATGAGGCGGAAGGCGATCTGGAAGCCTCGCTGTCGGTTCTTAAACGGGGCTTGGCTTCCCACCCCAGGTCGGTTCCCCTCAATGCTCAATCGGCGCGGACCCTGGTGCGGTTGGAGCGCCTGGCCGAAGCCGAGGCCGCCGCCGTGGCCACCCTCGCCCTGGATAGCGCGAACATTCACGCCCTGACGGCTCTGGCCGTCGCCTACGCCAAGACGGGGCGCGCCCAGCAGAGCCTCGACGTCATTTGCCGCCTCGCCGTGTGTCCCGGATCTTCGGCGTCGGAGGTGTGGAGCGCCATCGGCGAACTGTCGGTGGCCGGGCGGTGGGCGGACATCCTCCAGATCCTCGACGCGCGCGTCTCGACGCTGGAAGCAAAGCGGGCGCGCGCCCAACGCGTGGACGCCCTGCTCGAGCTGGACCGCCAAAGAGACGCCCTGGCCGCCCTCATGACCGCCTACGGCGCCGGCGATGGGCAGCCACGCGACATGATCGATAATCTGATCGCGCGCCGAGCCTTGGCGGTGGCGGCCGACTTCATCCAGCGGTCCTGCGCCAGCGAACCCGGCGTGGCCGACCTCAGGGCGGCCGTCGCCTCCGCGGCGCGGGGTATTCACGAGGGCTCGACCCTCGAGGCCGCACCGCTAGCCTACGCCGACGCCGCCCGCGCCCTGGATATCCTCCTCCCCGACGAGCAGGGGCCCAGCGAGGCGGTGGTTCGCTCGGCCGCCTTCCTTATCGAGCGGGCCCAATCGCGTCTCGCGCAAGGGGATCATCGCGGGGCGACCGACTATCTGATCGGCGCCGGCCGGCTGGCGCCCACGGATCGGGCAGTGCTGGAGATGTTGGCCGAGGCCGCTCTGCGGGCGGATTATCGAGATCGTTACGTGGACACGCTCTTTAGGCTCCATAGCGCCCACCCCGGAGCGGACACCCTCACCGCGGCGGTGAAGGCCGCCATCGGGGCGGGACGCTGGGGAGGGGTCGGCGAATTGATGTCGCGCGCGCCAGACCACGCCCTCGACATTGCGCCGGGCGTCGCCGAAGCGACAGATGGCTTCCGCCGTCGCCTTCACCGCCGTCTCGAAGATTTTTTGCGCCGTGGCGACTGCGTTGGCGGACTTGAGCTGGTGTCGGGCGTGAGGCCCTGGATGACCACGGGCGACTGGCCGTCGGAGCTGATCGCACGCCTGCTAGCCGCGGCGAAGCGCCTGCTGCGGAGCCCGCGGATGTCAACGGATAGCGAAGCCGTCAGCCGGCTGTCGTCGCTGTATCTCGCGCTAGATCCGGACGATGCGGATGTCCGCCGTTTGATGGCCCGTCTTCACCTGCGCCATCGGCGCTTCGGCGAGGCGGCGCAAATCCTGGCCGGGGTCGTGCGAGCGGACCCGCACCTCGCGCGGGATTGGGCAGATCTCGCCCTGGCGCTCGGAGAGTCGGGCGAACCGGCGGAGCGTGACGTATGTATGGCGCGGGCGCTGGTAATCGCGCCCACCAGCTTGCCGGCCAAAGCTCTCGATGAATTTTGGACGCGGATGGCCACTGCCCCGTCGAGGAAAAGGAGCGCGCCTGCCTCGGTAGGCGGCGAGGGTCATGACGAATGGGTCGCCGGTCGTCTCAGTAGGGTCATGCTGGCGATTCGGGCCGATGACGCCGATGGGGTCCATGCCGTCGCCGCTGAGGTCATCGAGCTGGCTCCGGAGGCGACCGCCTTGGTCGAGCTGGCTGCCGAGTTTGCGGCCCGCAAGGAGGACTGGGCCACAGCGGTCCGATATCGCGCCGCCTTGTCGGCCGCTAACCCGGAGGATCGAGGCGCTCTGGTCGCTCTTGTCAGAGCGCTGACGCGCGCCGGCGCCACGGCCGCCGCCCTCGATCTGGTGGATCGATTGTTGGCGCTGGCCCCTATCGGGGCTGGTTATCGCCGACTTCGCCTGGAGGTGCTGCTCGCCGACGGCTCGTCGGAGGCGGTGACGAATCTGTGTCGGGCGCTCATGGAGACGCCCGCGGACGACACGGCTGGGTTCATCGTGGATGTCGCCCAGATCCTGGCGCAGGGGGAGGATTTAGACAGAGCGCGCGCGTGGATCGAGGCGGGTCAAGCCCGGCACGGGGCGAGCGGCTCACTGGCTCGGCTCGCGGCGACGCTCGCCTATCGCCAGGCGCGCTGGGAAGACGCCGCGACCCTTTGGAATCAGCTGGCTCAATCGGACGATCAAAAGACGATTAAGGAGGCCCGCGTGTTCCGCGCGCGCATTGCCGCGGCCACCAACCGCAACGAGGACGCGACGCGACTTTACAGCGAGGTTCTGGAGGATGACCCTGGCAACGAGAGCGCGGCGCGGCACGTCGTACGGCAGGCCATCGCCGCGGGACGGCTCGACGAGGCGCGTGCGGCGCTGGAGCGGCTAGAGGCGCGCGCCGGTCGCACGCCGCTGGTCGTCAGCCTTCGTGCGATGTTGGCGATGGGCCGCCGCGACAGCGCGACTGCGGTCGGGGAATATCAGCGGGGCATTGCCGAGCACCCGCGAGACATTGAGCTAAGATGCCGGTTGGCCGATCTGTACGACGATCTGGGCGACTATGAGGCCATGGACGCGACGCTGCGCGGCGGCGAATCGTTATCCGTACAAGACCCGCGGGTGCTGTCGCGGCAGCTCACCGCGGGCGCGGCGCGCGGCCTCGCGCCCCGCCGGCTGCTGGCTCTCGCCGACCGCCTCCTCGCCGTGCGTCCCGGCGATCAGGGAGTCCTGCGCCAGAAGGCGAATCTCCTGATCCGGCTTGGCGAACGCCATGAGGCGGTCACGGTCCTGCTCTCGGCGCTGGACGCCAATCTAGCCAACGTCTCGCTGTGGACTTCGGCGTGCTCCAATCTATTGATCTTGAACGAGAACCAGCGCGCCGACGATTTGCTGAAGCGGGCGCGGGCCGTGTTTGCCGGTGAAACGGCGCGCGATTTCATCGCCCTTGCCGAGATTCTCGAAGCTTCCGACAGGGGCGATGAGGCGGCCGACCAGGCCGAGCTCGCCGTGGCCGCGGAACCGGACATGGTAGAAGCGCGCCTCCTCGCCGCCCGCTTGTGGGAAAGCCGCGGCCTTTATCGACGCGCCTGGCCACATCTGCTGGCGATTCAGGATCTTGAAGTCGGGCGGATGCGAGCGCCGTTGACCTTCGCGCGGGTCGCCCGCGCGCTCCACTATGTCGATGCTCACCCCGCCCTTGATGCGGAGCGCGACCGGTTTCCCGACGCGGTTTTCGATCGCATGAGCCGCGCGGCGGTCCGGCGCCGATTCGTGGAGGCCGAGCCGCTGGCTCTGCATGTCACCAGTTCGCTGGCCGCGGGCGGATCGGAACGCCAGGTGGCGATGACCGTGCGGGGGCTAGCCGCGACGCCGGGCGCCCTGCGTGCGGAGCTTGTCGTCCAGGACATGAGCCCGGTGACCGGACGCGATTTCTTCCTGCCGGCCGTCCAAGCGAGCGGCGTCGCGGTGTCGACCCTGCGTGAACTGCGCGGCGAGGGCGTGGTTCGCGAGCTGTTCGCGCAGTTCCCAAGCCAACGGCCCGAAATCAGCCTGCTGTCGGCCCTGCCCACCGAAGTCGCCAACGTCGCCCTGCCCCTCTACGCGCTGATCCTCGAGCGCCGACCGCGCGCCGTTCATCTTTGGCAGGACGCCATCATCATCGCCGGCGGTATCGCCGCCCTGCTGGCCGGCGTTCCTCATATCGTACTGGCGACCCGCAGCACCCGCCCAATCGAGCGGCAGAGGGCGCGCCCCTATCTGAAGGCCGGGTATCACGCCCTGCTGCGCTATCCAGGCACGACCATGCTCAATAACTCGCTCAACGGCGCCCGCGACTATGCGGACTGGCTAGGAATCGACCCTGGCCAAATCCAAACCCTGTATAACGGGTTCAAATTCGACGAACTGCGGGCGCGGGCCAATCCAAGCCTGACCAGCAAAATTCGTCGCCAGCTTGGGGCCGGGCGCGACGAAGTGGTGATTGGCGGGGTCATGCGCTGTTCGTTCGAGAAGCGCCCGGATTTGTGGGCCGACACGGTCATCGCCCTGGCCAAGGCCAACCCCCGCATCCGCGGTCTGCTGGTGGGTGAAGGTCCCATGCGCGCTGAACTGCAGGCGCGGGTGGAAGCCCAGGACTTAGCCGGGCGCGTTCAGTTCGTGGGCCGTCAGACCCCGATCGAACCGTGGATGCGCGCCATGGACATCCTGTTTCTGTCCTCGGTGACCGAGGGACTGCCCAATGTGCTGATCGAGGCACAGGCGCTGGGCGTGGCGGCCGCGACGCTTCGCGTCGGCGGCGCCCCCGAGACCGTGCGAGAGAATGAGACGTCTTTAGTGATCGACGAAGGCGCCGTCGCCGCCATCGCCGCCGCGTTGGCCCCGCTTGCCCTGGACGCCGGCATGCGGCGCCGCTTCGGCGCGGCGGGCGTCGCCTGGACCGAAGCCACCTTCAGTCTCGATGCGGCCATCGCGCGTCTTGGCGACATCTACGCGGATCGTTGACCTACGCGATGACCCAGCCGACCAATCGTTATCAAGAGGCGATCCTGCGCCATTTCGCCGAACGGCCGGACGATGTGTTCTGTCATCAGGTGGGTGACGGCGGCGAGACCACACTCACTTGGCGAGACCTTGAAGCCGATTGCGGCAGGTTTGGCGCCGCCTACCGCGCCGCCGGATTGAGCGGCGGCGATCAGGTGCTCATATTTCTACGACATGTGCCCCAGCTATATGGCGCATTCTTCGGCGGCATGCTGACAGGCGTCACTCCGGCGTTCATGCCCTGCAGTTCGCCGCGCCAGGATCCGATCCTCTATTGGCAATCGCATCAGGCCTTGATGCGACAAGTTCAACCCTCCGCGGTGGTGACCGACGGGGCTACACTGGCGGAAATGCGCGACGCCGGCCTATCGGTGGAAGGCGCCGCTGTTCTGCTCGTTGAGGACATGCGGTGGGCCCCGCTCGAACCACGCCTGGTCGCCGAGACCGCGATCGGCCTGCTGCAACACAGCTCGGGCACTACGGGATTGAAAAAAGGCGTCGCGCTCAGCTTTGCGGCGATCGTCGATCAAATCGAGAGCTACGCCGCTGCGATTTGCCTTTCGGACGCCGACGCCATCGTATCCTGGCTGCCGCTCTATCACGACATGGGCTTAATCGCCTGCCTGATCCTGCCGGCCTATTTCGCCACCCCGGTGACACACCTAGATCCCTTCCACTGGATCGGCCGACCGGACACCTTGTTCGACCACATCGTCAAACGTAGAGGCACGCTGACCTGGCTGCCCAATTTTGCCTTCGAACACCTGGCGGCGACCACGTCCCGGCGGGCGCAAAGCTGGGATTTGTCCGGGATGCGGGCGTTCATCAATTGTTCGGAGCCCTGCAAAGCGCCCACTTTCGATCGCTTCGCAACGGCGTTCGCACCCGCCGGCGTCAGACCGGATCAACTTCAATGCTGCTATGCAATGGCCGAGACCGTATTCGCTGTCGCTCAGACCGGCCTCCAGAGCGGCGGGAGGGGCGTCCTGCCAGGCCGCATCACCGTGGATCCGGCCAGCCTCGACCGCGGGCAGGCCCCTGCGCGGGTGGCGAAAGGCCAAGGCGTCGAACTCATCGAGACGGGCTGCGTCATCGAAGGCCTCCGTCTCACCATCCACGACGAGGGGGGCCAGATCATCGGAGACGGCCGGGTAGGCGAAGTGGGCCTTGCCGGGCGCTTCCTGTTCTCCGGCTACAACCGCGATCCGGCGCGCACCACCGAACGGGTGAAGGGCGGCGTTTATTTCTCCCGTGACCTTGGTTTCGTCAGTGATGGGCGGCTCTATGTCTTGGGCAGGATGGACGATCTCATCATAATCAATGGCCGAAATCTCTACGCTCATGAGATTGAGGCACAGCTGAACCTCGTCACCGGTCTGAAGCCGGGGCGCGCGGTGGCCGTGGCCTGGTTCGACCCCAAAGTCGGTAGCGAGGCCCTGGTCATCATGGCCGAACGCGCCGGCGGCGGCGCGCGGCCTGACAACGAGATTCGCCGTGAAGTCATCGGCCTCGTCCATTCGGTGTTCAATGTCACGCCGCGCGTCGTGGCGTTGCTCGACGCGGGCCGGTTGGTGAAAACCTCCAGCGGCAAAATCAGCCGTAAAGAAAACCTCGCCCGCTATATCGCAGACGAATCGAGGGAGCCGGCCACCGGCTGACGCTTTGCCGTTGTCAGCGCCTCGCGGAGACGCTATCGCGGCCTTGCCGGAAAATGGACAGTTAAGGGCGCATGCTTGTTATCGACTTCGCGCGGCCGAACGGGGGGACCGAGCGCGTCGGCGTGATCGGGAGTTGTCGGGTCCACGACCCGCTCAAGGAAGTGGTGCGTTCAGGCCGAGGCGCATTCCGGTGGTCGGCGTTTAACGCCTTCACCCACACACCCGCGGAGGCCGCACAGCACATCGCGTTCTGTCGCGGTGTTTTGGAGATTCCGGAACCGTTCGCGCAATACATCTTGCGCCAGGAAAAGGTTCCGATTCTGGACGGTCGCCTTCCCGGTCTCGTCGCATCCTGCACGACGTTCATCGTGGAGATGTCGGGCTTGGAGTACCTGCGTTGTGGTCACTACGTCTTCAATCAGGACTATTTTTCTCAACAGTTCGTCCGGGGTTCGGGCACGGCCGTGCTAGAATGGCAGCGAAACCTTTCCTCGACCTCGCCGACTGCCGAGAGGGTTCGGGCGGCCATGGCCTCTCTGGCGGAGTGCGGAAAACAGCCTGGCGTCGCGGCCGAGGAAATACTCTGCTCGCTGCGCAGCATTCCCTTGACCTCCGACACCTATGGGACAGAACTTTCCCAAATGGTCCACGACGCCTCGAAGCGGTGGATCTTCGTCCCGCACTTCAACGTCTCCGAAGACCCCGGACAACAGATCGCCAAGCGCGTTGTGTTGCGCGACCTGCTTCAGCGACACGCGGAGGCGCTCGGCCACGAGTTTTACGACCCTACCCCCCTGGTGGCCCGCGCCGAACGGGCCAACGCTTTGCAGGGCGATGGCGTGGATAGTTACCATTACGCCCAAGGCTTTCTAGCGACGGCGGGTGACGGCCTTTATGAAAAAATTATGGAAAAACCGAAGTCAGAAGCGTAAGGAAGCGAGTAAATGGCGAGCAATCTCTACTTCGTGAAGCAGGAATCCGGCCTCTTCCGCAAGGGCAGTTGGAATGTCGTCATCGATCGCACAACCGTTGGCATGTATCCGGACCGGGAATCAGCCCTGACCGTCGCCGTTGGCGAAGCCGATCGCACCAGCTACATGGGTCGTGAGAGCGAGGTGTGGGTGTACGAAGGCGACGGCTTCGTCCTTCACAAGGCCTTTAAGGCCCAGAAACCACCGGCCGAAGAAGAGGACATCAACGAGCTGGATGATACCGGTGCAGAAGATATCCTCTTCACCGTTGATGATCCGGCGACCGACGCCCCGGCGTACTGATCGCTTAAAGACGCGCGGCCGCGGAAAATTACCGGGGCTAAAGCGACGCGATGGCCGACCGCGGGATCGAGAGTGTCCGGCTCTTTTCGATTACCCCATGGCCGATGCTTGTCAGGAACGCCCAGCTGCGTTCGTCATAGACGCCCGGCGTCAGGTTGAGATAGATTTCCCCCGCTTCGGTCAGAACATTGTCTCGGAGATCCCTCAGAAGGAAGGACCATTCGTCAACGGTCCAAGGCGAACTCCGCCCCGCATCCATGGAAAAGCAGGTCATGAATGAGGTGACTAGGTCGAACCGACCCGACAGGCGCGGCAGCTCGACGCCAGCCACTATTCTATGGTCAATTTTGCGCACACCGAAGAAGTCGCAAAGATCATTGTAGAGATGAGTTTTTATATCAGCCGATTGTGACATCAAAGGAATGTCTAGTCCCATGGTTTCATGCTCAAAATATTCCGCCACCATTTGAAAGTGACCCGGTCCGGCGCCGAGGTCCAGGATGCGCATTGGCGGGGATCTGTGCAGCCCCAGGCGAACCGCGTGATCGAACTTCCCGCCGGCCCATGTTGGGGTATCGAGATATTTAAACCGATTGCCGTCACGGCCAACGGACCCCTCCTTGAGATGCGCCGTCTGGATGACCTGATAGAGGTCCGTGCTGAAGCGCTCTGGCAAGGCGAGGAAGAATTGCGCCTTGGCTTGACGAGCCCAATGAGGGTCTTCCTTCAGGGCCTCCGCCGCCGAGCGCGCAACCTCATCGAAACGACCGAAAATCGCCGGCAGCCACGCCTCCCTCAGGGTCGCGATCTGAAAAGGCGTCAATGGCCCAGGTCGCGTCTCGCTGCTCATTCCCGCCTTGTCGCGCGGCCACCGACTATCCACCCATCGGCCGGATGCATCATAGAACAAGGCGACCTTATCAGGGAGAATTGATTTCAGAATGGGGCCGCGGTTTTGGACCGAACGCGGCTATGCGTCGAACATCCACTCCAGGCTTCTCAGCGGCGATTTCCGGAGCGCGTCGCGCAAGCTTGCCAGGTTGGGAACGGCCTGGGCCAGATCGTCGGGCGTCGCCTTGTTGAACGCGGGTCGCGCCTTTTTGTGTACGGCGACGCCCAGCCAATCGCACACCTGTTCCACCGCCAGATCGCCGCCACCCTCCAACTGGCGGTAGTCGATATCCAATGTCCGGGTGGCGGGCGAAAAAGCGTTCAACAATCCGTCAGCGAACTGGGCGTGGGCGGCTACCTGCACGAATCGTTTGGGATCCAGCGGCTCGGGGCCCAAGGGCTCACGATCGCTGCGCACTCCCCAGACGCGGACGCCGGTTTGCTCCAGGCTGCGCGCGGCGTAGATCTCGGCGCGCAACAGCGAAACGGCGACCCTCAGGACGTTCACGCGGCGAAGCCGGATCAGGGGCACGGCTAGTTCCGCCAACAGATCGCTCATCTTCGCGCGGTCGCCGACCGACAGCATATTCTGTTTTGAGCCGACCAAGTCCGGGGCGTCCTCGGCGGTGTAGTAGGCCCGCGTCCAGGCAAGCTGCGCGTCGGGATCCCGCAACAGATTGAAGTTCTCATTCGCGAATTTGTGCGCCATCGGTCCGACGGCCTGGCCCAGGCTGTTGAGGAATAGATTGCTGCCCACCCGCCCCCAGGGCGTCATGATCATGAACGTCGCGCTGGCCGTCACACTCTCACCGTGGCGTTCTCAAAGCCCCCATAGAGGGTCAGCAGATTTTCGACGTATCGTTCGATACTGAACGATTGCAACGCAGTCTCCCGCGATCTATCGCGCGCGGCCCCGCGCCACTGATCGTCGGTCAGACACGCCACCGCCGCCTCGGCCAACGCCTCGGCAGTCGCCACCTTCACCAGACGGCCGGTAACGCCCGGCGAAAACGTCTCGCGCGCCCCGCCTACATCCGTGGAGATCACCGGCACTCCCGCCAACTGCGCCTCCACGAGGGAATTCGGCAGGCCCTCGCTCGCGGAGGTGAGCATGAACAGGTCAAAACAGGCCAGGTAGTCGGGGACATTTTTCACCTGGCCCGGGAAGTGAAATATCCCCTCCAAACCATAGGACGAAACCCGCCCGCGCGCCTCCTCCAGAAGGGCGCCGGCTCCAACCATGACGAAGTGGACGCCCGGCAAGGCGCGGTGAATCGCCTCGGCCGCATCGATCCACAGTAGCGGTCGCTTTACCGGATGAAAGCGGAAAACCGTTCCGACGATGAGCGCGTCCGGCGGCAGGTTCAGAGCCTTGCGCGCCTCGTCGCGACCGAGAATCGGGGAAGCCGGCTCGGCGAAGCCGTTGAAAAGTCTTCTGAACTTCGGCGATCTTTCCACCGACCACCAGTCCGCGTAGTCGTCGACGCAGGCGTCGGCGACGAACAGCAGTTCGATCTCCGGCCGTTCGAGCAGGCGTCGGTAGCAGGCCGGATAGGAGCGCACCAGCCTGCGGTCGCTCGAAAGGTTGATCGCCCGCATGTGGTGGAAGTGAATGAAAATCCGCGGACAGCCGGCCAGCAGGCCAGCAAAGGCGGCGACGATGCCCGGAAGGTCGTTCCACGCGTGAATGATGCGCGGTCGCTCGCGGACGATAAGACGATAGGCGTCCCATACCCGCCGGGCGAGCGAGGTCGGCAATAGCGACACTGGATACTCAGGCGACCCCTCGCTCGACAGCACGGTAATCTCGCTGGCGGTCGCCCCCGCTTCGGACAAATAAAAGGCTGACGCCTCGCCGACGTGGAACGTCAGCAGCGCCATGCGGACCCGCGAAAACACTCCAGCTGCCGAAACCGCCCTGTAGCTGTTGGCGAAAATCCGCTCCATGCCGCCGCCGGCCAGTGAGGTGCCGAACATCAGCAAGGTGTCCAGGGGTTCATAGGGCGCGCGCGCCGGCAAGATCACGTCCAACAGATAGTCGAAGGCAACCTCCGGCGTGCCGACCATGGCATAGAGTTGCGAATAGGTTGCGACGCCGGGGAGATTGGCGTGAGCATCCAACGCGTTTCCCGCGCCGACATGGTCGAAGACCTTGGCGACCGCAGCCGACCGCCAGGGCAGGGTCGTTTCGAGTTTCGCTTCCCACGCTCTCAAGAGGATCGGCGCGTCGCGGCCCCAACGGTCGCCCGACAGAGCCACGTCAGCGGCTTCACGCAGCGCAACGAGCTTGAAGCGACTTGATTCGGGCA
>Ga0182024_10001564_pt1 | contig 58689 bp, 48 predicted proteins | sample P32metaG_FD_120480 | JGI IMG/M metagenome (GOLD analysis project Ga0182024, IMG submission 120480) | Permafrost microbial communities from Stordalen Mire, Sweden - P3-2 metaG (Illumina Assembly) | ecosystem: Environmental > Terrestrial > Soil > Wetlands > Permafrost | place: Sweden: Stordalen...
CGAAAAGCAGATTCCCCAAGTTGTTGAAAACGCTGAAAAGTGAAGTGAAAGAATGGAGGACTTGGAACGGGAAGGTGTGCTTAGAAGGCAGACGCTCTTTCCGACTGAGCTACGGGCGCGATGTAGATCGTCCACATTCTAAGGCATTTTCCGGCAAAATCGAAAGCGACGCATTAGAATTGACGCTCCGTGGGTGTCTGCGAGGCTAAGATCGGTTGCACGCAGTTTCTGGGGGCTCGATGTTGGACCAGCTCGATGACCAAATGCCGCCAGATACTGAGCACGCTAAGAAGGCGGCGGAGCTCATAGTATTTCGCTCAACCGCCGGATGCCCTCGCGAAGTTCCTGCTCCCTCATCCGCGAGTAGCCGAGCATTAGCCCAGCTCCCGAGGGCAGTGTTAGGAAGTATCCCGATATTCCATAAATCCCAACCCCCCGCGCTGCAGCTTTTTCGATAACGGTATTTTCCGAGATGCGTTTGCAGGGCCACAGCACCACATGAGCGCCGGCGCCGTCACCGGTCACCTCAACACGGTCGCCCAAATACTCGTGAATGGCGTCGAGCAGCGCTTCGCGATGTGCAGCGTTCCTGCGGCGCACGCGACGCAAATGGCGCTCGTACATTCCAGTGGAGATGAACTCCGCAAGCGTTTCTTGTTCTAGCGTGGCTGTATGGCGATCGCAGAGCCATTTGGCCGATGTGAACGCCGGAACCAGCGATTTGGGCGCGATCAAGTAACCGATGCGAAGAGCCGAAAAGACCGTGCGTGAGAACGTTCCGATGTAGATGACGCGTCCCTCACTATCGAGACCCTGCAGAGACTCCAGCGGCTGTCCGTCGTAACGGAACTCACCATCGTAGTCGTCCTCCACCACGACCGCATCCTTGCTCCTGGCCCAATCGAGGAGCGCGAGGCGGCGAGCGAGCGGAAGAATCGCGCCGGTTGGAAACTGGTGCGAAGGCGTTACGAAGGCGATGCGCGCATCCTTCGGCAGCTTGCCGGGATTCAAGCCGTCGCGATCCACCGGCACCGGGAGCAGGCGAGCTCCCGCCGTACGAAATATTTCCCTTGCGCCCTGATACTGCGGATCCTCAATGGCGACGGGATCGCCGCGGTCTATCAATACACGCGCAACGAGATCTAACGCTTGCTGCGAGCCGTTAACGACAATTACTTGCGACGCATCGCAGATCACCGCGCGAGACCGGCGCACATGGACAGAAATGGCCTCGCGCAACGCAAGGCTCCCCGCCGCGGCGCCATAGTCAAGCTCACGAACCGGGGCTTTCCGCGCATGCCGCAGCAGAATGCGCCGCCACATCTGGTACGGAAAGGTTTCGACGTCGCTGCGTCCTCCATACACAAAATCATAGCGGAGTGGAATCGAACGGCGGCCCGGAAAATCCACGGTGGCCGCAACAGCGGCGGCGGCAGACCCGAAGCGCGACAGCGGTAGCTTGGCGGAGGTTTCTGGTCTCTTGTGTCCGCTGCGGTTCAAGCTTCCGGACACATAGGTTCCTGAGCCGCCACGGCCCACTACGAAGCCTTCCGCCAGCAGTTGGTCATAAGCCAGAAGTACGACTGTCCGCGAAATGCCGAGTTGCTCAGCGAGGTCGCGCGTGGAGGGGAGCCGGTCACCGGCAGGGAAAGCGCCGGAAAGAATGGCTTGCCGCAGGCCGAGGTAGACCTGCCGAAAGAGCGGCTCACCCTTCCTCGAAAGTGGTATCACGAATTGCATAGAAAGCGGACCTTTTAAAATATCACACAGTCCAGCATGCTCAAAGTCGCTGGCTCCCGATCAGCATTCCTGAACGGATTCGAATCGTGGAGCAAACAAGCAGGCTACCAGTTTGGAGAACGGAAGAATGAACTCACGGAGACATCTTCGGAACTGTTTTCTTGTGGGTACCCTGATTTTGCTCTCGTGCTCGATTTCGGGGTCGGCGCAGACAAATTCAGACCCAGCGAAAGACAAACCTCAAGAAACTGCCGCGCAACAAGATGGGCAACACGATTTTGACTTCAACATCGGTACTTGGAAGACGCACATCAGGTACCTCCACCAGCCGCTCACTGGCCCCGCCACGTGGGTCGAACTCAACGGCACTGTCACCGTTCGGAAAGTATGGAATGGCCGCGCCCAGATGGAGGAGATCGAGGCCGATGGCTCAACAGGTCACTTCGAAGGTCTGACCTTGTTTCTCTACGATCCCCAATCACACCAGTGGAGCCAAACGTTTGCCAACAGCAACGACGGCACCATGGCCGTCCCCATGATCGGCGAATTCAGAAATGGCCGCGGCGAGTTGGTCGCTCAGGAGCCATACCATGGCAGGACGGCGCTGATTCGAGGTGTGTGGTCGGACATCACTCCGGATTCGCACCATTTTGAAGAGTCATTCTCGAATGACGGAGGCAAGACCTGGGAGCCAAGTTTTATCGCAACGTTGACGAGAGAAAAAAACTGAAGGTAACGGAAAAAAGCGAACCGCGTTTGCCGAAGCGCGGTCCGGCATGATGCCAAAATCCAATGCTAACAATTCGTGAAGCCACTGACGCCGATGCTGCCCTGATCAGAAGACTGATCTCGGAACTTGCCGAGTACGTGAAAGAATCGGACCAGGTTCGAACAACCGAGGTGACATCTCGCGCGACGGCTTCGGCGCGAATCCTCAGTTTCGCGCCTTAATCGCCGAATGGCACGGACAGCCCGCGGGTTTCGCGCTCTTTTTTAGCTGTTACTCGACATGGCGAGGCGCTGGATTGTATCTGGAGGATCTCTTTGTCCGCCCCGATTTTCGCGGGCGCGGAATCGGCAAGGCGTTGCTTGCGCGCGTTGCCCGTGCTGCAGAAGAGGATAACCGCGTCTTCATTCGGTGGACTGTGTTGAGCTGGAATCAACGCGCCGTCGAAATGTATAAGGCGCTGGGCGCCGATTTTCTGGACGACTGGCGAAGTGTTCGTCTAGCGGGCGACGGTCTTCGGAAATTGGCGGAGAAAGATTCTTGATTCGCGCAAACGTTTGAGGTGGTATCGCCACTTCCATGGAAAGTGGCTCTATGAAAATGCCACAGGCCGCGCCATTCTTGAACGTACGGCGAAGCTCAGCATTACGCCTTGATGGGACGAGAGTGAGACTCACCTCAAAGAAGGAGACTCAGGTCATGCGGAGACACGTCGCAGTTGCGGCACTGATGATCGCGGGTTTGTTCGCGGGAGCCGCGAGTGTGGAGTCCCAGTCGGCGATATTGAATCTACCGCGCGCCAGCCAGCACGCGCGCTTCACGCAACGCATCGGCCTCACCGATATCACAGTTGACTATCACAGGCCGCTCGTCAACGGCCGAAAGATCTTCGGCGGGCTGCAGGCCTACGGACAGGTGTGGCGAGCCGGGGCCAACGACAATACGCTCTTCGAGGTAAGCGATCCCGTCACGATCAATGGCCAGCCGCTTCCGAAGGGTGTCTACGGTCTGCACATGATTCCTGGGGAGACCTCCTGGATTGTCATTTTCTCCAAGAACTCCACTTCCTGGGGCAGCTTCACCTACGACCAATCGGAGGATGCTCTCCGTGTCACCGTGACTCCGCAGACCATCGAGAACCACGAAGCGCTTAGCTACGATTTCGATGACCCCAAGCCCAATTCCGTCGTGATCAGCATGCGCTGGGAAAAAGTCGCGGTACCGTTTAAGGTTGAAGTCAACACCCCCGAAATCACGGAGCGAAGCCTGCGCAACCAGCTTCGCGCCCGCGCCCAATTCGAATGGTCACCGTGGATGGAAGCGGCCAACTATCTCCTCGCCAACAATCTGAGCGCGGAAGAAGCACTGAAAGACGCGGACACTTCTATCCAGAATGAAGACCGATTCGAAAATGAAATCACAAAATCGCGCGCGCTTACCATTTTGGGACGTAAGGATGAAGCGCTCGCCGCGCGCGACAAGGCAATCGCCCTCGGCACGCAGTTGCAGGTCCAAGTTTTTGCCCGAGGTCTCCAGGCGGATGGACGTCAGGACGAAGCGCTCGATCTCTTCCGCATCAATATCAAAAAAGATCCAAATACCTGGCTCGGACACAATAACTCTGCGCGCGTCGCCGTCTCAAAGGGTGATTTCGACACGGCCATTAAGGAAATGAAGCTTGCTGAAGCGGGAGCCCCCGATTCGCTCAAGGCTGCTCACGCTGACCTCGTCCGCCGTCTTGAAAACCATGAGGACATCAACAAATAGCGCTGTTTGGGGGGCAATCCTGGGGGCGTTCGCCGCCCTTGCGATGACGGCCGGCGTTGCCGGCGCCCAGGACGCCCCGCTGCCATGTTCTGCCATCCGCCAGTCGCTCGAGGATGCCTGGTGGACCGGCCCCATGTTGGCGAACTCGGCCGCAACTTTGCCGCGCGGACATTTCCTGATCGAGCCGTACCTCTACGATATCGCCGGTGCTCATTCGAACGGCTTCGGCTCGCGCACGTATGTGCTCTACGGTCTCGCGGAAAGACTGACGGTCGGGTTCATCCCCATTGCGGGCTTCAACAGCTTGAGTGACGCTCCGAGCAGCTCCGGCGTGGAAATGGGCGATCTCACCCTCCTGGCTCAGTACGGGCTCACACAGTTTCATGAGGGCAGTTGGGTTCCCGCCACCGCCATCGAGGTGCAACAATCGTTTCCCACCGCGAAGTACGATGGGCTCGACCGGCCGAGCGACGGCTTCGGCAGCGGAGCCTATACCACGATGTTGGCATTCAATTCCCAGAAGTACTTCTGGCTGCCGAATCGCCGCATCCTGCGCATGCGCTTCAACGTGTCGGAAGCGTTTTCCAGCAAGGTGAGCCTCGAAGACGTCAGTGTCTACGGCACCGCAGATGGATTCCGCGGCGACGCCCGGCCCGGCAGGTCCTTCTTCGCCGACGCGGCCTGGGAATACAGCCTGACGCGGAACTGGGTGCTGGCGCTCGATGTCACATACGGCCATAGCGGCAACACCCGCGTGACCGGATTCAACATCCTCGATCCCAACAGCATGCAAAATCCATCCAGCATCCTGCTGAACTCCGGCACCAGCGACGCGTTCGGCTTTGCGCCGGCCATCGAATACAATTGGAAACCCAACCTCGGAGTGCTCCTCGGCACGCGCGTGATTCCGGACGGCCATAACACGCCCGTCACGATCACGCCGGCGATAGCCATCAACTTCGTCCACTGAGCATCCACAGATCAGCAACGGAAATGGTTTCTGAGATTGGGTCCACCCCGGGGGGATACGTAGGCGTTTTATCAGCGCGTGTTGTCGAAACGCACCTGCTAACACACGCGAACCACGTCAATCGAGAGCAGCTTCGCGAGTTTTTCAAGCTTATTTCCGATATGGCCAACGCCCACGGCGCAGTGATGCGCCGGCCCGTGACTGTTCCAATCGTTTACAAATCGCCGTGCGCCGATAGGGAAGCGGTAGCGGCTGTTAGTGTTGCCAATTTCCAGAATTGGTCCCGGCTCAGACGCGCCCTCCGCCACCAGCAGCTTGAACCCCTTCGCTCGATCCTCGGCCACGGAGAGCAGCGTCACGGGTCCATACTTCACCGACATTTCCACGGACAGCCCCTTCCCGACCTTGCCGTGATACACGCCCAGAGGACGCACCTTGGTCTTGCCCTCCGCAATGGCTACGTGGCCGGGGCCATCGTGGCCCATCAGCACTTGATCCGCCGCGAAGTCTATCGCGTAGTATTCCGTGAACGATCCGCCCGCTCCAAAGCTGTCCATGATTTTCATAGCAATCGCGTTCTTTACCTCGTATTCGCCGGCAACCGGGATTCCGCGCGCGGTGAGCAGTGAAGTCCCGAGGATGACCGAACTCATCGTGTCTTCATTGGCGGGAATTCCAGAACCTTTGTAGTAGTAGGCCATCGAAGTCAGGTCATTTTTCTCAACCAGATGGTCGAGCGCCACGGAAGTTCTGGCCGAGCGGCGCAGTTCCGCCGGGTCGCAGTCTGGTTGCACGTCAAATCTTTCCTGAAAGAGGCGCACGCGCTGGTCAATCTCGCTCTCGGACACCTCTGCGCGAAGATGGCTTAGCTCGTCTACCTCCAGCAGCTCGACATGCCCGCCGAAGGTGATGCACACCTGCGTGAAGTCCGTCACGATGTCCAACATGCCGTTGTAGTAGTGGCCCATCAGGCCAAGACGGTTGTGGCTCAGCATCTTCGCCACCTGCGCTGCCGCCACCCATTCCTCCACTTCGCGCCAGCACTCGGGATCGCCGTGGAGGACGCCGGTCACTTGTTGAAACGGAATGCCCGCGCGCTGTAGCACATTCGCAATTTCCGGCACCGGGCAAGCCGAGCAGAACGCCAGCCATTCACCCGTCATCTTGGTGCGGTCCGCCAGACGATTGAAGCTCGCGTAGTCAATCGCCGCCTCGGGTTGCAGGTTCAGCACGATCACCGGCAGCTTCGCGTGCCGCAAAACGGGCAGAACCGTAGCCGAGAGCGCATATGTTGTCACATACAGAAAAATGATATCCGCGTCCGCTTGGCGTATCGCATGTCCCGTTCGTATCGCCGCCTGCGGAGAATCCACAAGGCCGAAATTGATCAATTCCGCGCCGCCCATCTTCAGTTTCTCAGCGACCTCGGCGGTGTAGCCCTCCAGGCGCTGCTTCAGTCCCTCGAATTGAGGCCAGTACGCGTCCAGACCGATGGCGAAGAGGGCAATACGCAGCGTCGCCGCGTCAAACGACATCACAATTTCTCCCTTTGCGCGCCCAGAGGGAGTCTTGAGCGCGGCGCATTCCTATTGCAAGAATTTCTCTCATGAATGTAATATGCCTCGGCCTCGGGCGCTACTTTGCCGCGCAGACTTTCCAATTTCTCCGCGGGTCATCTTCGCAGATTCGGAATGACGAAAGGAAACTGTGGGTCCAAACCCCTTCCTGGGCGTTTTCTACCACTGGCTCGGCGGTTTGTCTTCCGCCACGTGCTATTTGCCTTTTCGGAGAATAAAGCAATGGGCCTGGGAAACCTATTGGCTCTTGCAGGGGATCTTCAGTTGGATTATCGCGCCGATCGCGATTGGCATGGCGTTTGTGCCGGACGTGCTCGGAATTCTGCATCGCTCGCCGTCGCGCAGCATTGCCTACGCCTACATTTGGGGATTTCTATGGGGATTCGGCGGCCTCACCTTCGGGCTCGCCGTGCGTTTCTTGGGAATCGCGCTTGGATATGCGATCGCCTTGGGGCTTTGCACCGCGTTCGGAACGCTCATGCCCCCGCTCTTCGCCGGTGAAATTGGCACGATCGCCCACGAACAGTCTGGCCAGGTGATTCTGTTTGGGATTGCCGTCTGCATGGCCGGCATCGCCATCAGCGGACTGGCTGGAATGTCAAAGGAAAAAGAGCTGAGCGAGGAACAAAAGAAGAAGTCGGTGAAGGAGTTCAACTTTCTGAAGGGCCTGATGGTCGCCATTTTTGCCGGAGTGATGAGCGCGTGCTTCGCTTACGGACTGCAGGCGGGAAAGCCGATCGCCGGTCTGGCGAAGGATTATTTGCTGCAAACCGGGCGCGCCGATCTGTGGCAGAACCTCCCGGTTCTCGTAGTGGTGCTGCTTGGAGGTTTCACCAGTAATTTCATTTGGTGTTTTGTCCTGCTGTGGAAGAATAAGACCTCGCCGCAATTTCTTGGGCTTCCGCCGGGCAAACCTCCCAAAGAGGAAGACGCGGACGCTTCGAAGGCGCCCATGGGTGCGCGTCTGGAGCCACGAACGCTGCTGTTGAACTATCTACTTTCTGCTTCGACGGGGCTGATGTGGTATTTACAATTCTTCTTTTACAGTATGGGCCAAACGAAAATGGGGAAGTACGATTTCTCCAGTTGGACCCTGCACATGGCCAGCATCATCATTTTCTCGACGATCTGGGGCGTGTTGGTAAAGGAATGGAAGGGCACAAGTCTGCGGACGCGCGTTCTCGTCGGTGTTGGACTGGCGACGCTGGTGCTTTCGACCGTTATTGTGGGTTACGGAAACTTCCTGAAGGCGCAGGCGGGAGGGTAGTCTGCCCCTGCAAGAAAAAGACAGCGCGCACGCCTGTCTGCGCTGCCTTGAGCGGAAGTCGCCCGGCCCCGCTAGCCGCGCACTTCTCCCAATGATTTGTCCAGGAGCTTTGCCGCTTCGTCCACGTCCGCTTTGCCGATGTTCAGCATCGGTGAGAGCCGGATCACGTTGCCGTAAAGGCCGCCTTTACCGATCAGCAAGCCGTTGGCGCGGGCGCGTTCGAGCAATTGCGTTGTTGCTTCCGGTGCAGGCTCCTTGGTCTGGCGGTCTTTCACCAGCTCGAGTCCCAGCATCAGCCCCATTCCGCGAACATCGCCGATTAACTGATATTTTTCCTTGAGCTCATCGAGCTTTTCACGAAAATACTTGCCCATGGCGTGGCTGTTTTCGAGCAGGTCTTCTTCCTCGATCACCTGGATGGTCGCGCGCGCAGCGACTGAAGTCACCGGATTCCCGCCAAATGTCGAAATTGTCAGGCCCTGGAAAGCATTTGCCAGTTCCGCCGTGGTCACGGTGGCGCCAATGGGCACGCCGTTGCCCATGCCTTTTGCGCAGGTGATGACATCGGGCGTGACTTCCCATTGCTCAATGCCAAACCACTTCTTTCCAGTGCGGCCGAAGCCGGTTTGGACTTCATCGGCTATAAACAGGCCGCCATACTTCTTCACGATCTTGTAAACGATCTTGAAATATTCCGGCGGCGGCGTGATGAATCCGCCCACGCCTTGGATCGGCTCCGCTAGAAAGGCCGCGATGTGGCCGCTTGTCCCGGTCTGAATCAGATTTTCGACGTCATTCGCGCAAATGACGTTGCAATCCGGATATTTCAGCCCGTAGGGGCAGCGGTAGCAGTAAGGGTTCACGGCGTGCGAAATGCCGACGCTGACGACGCCCGCCTTGCGCCAGGGCGCTTGTCCGGTCACGCTTTTTGCGAGCGCGGAGCCACCGGAATAGCCGTGCCGCAGCGCCACGACGTCAAAGCTGCCAGTGGCCATGCGAGCGAGCAGTAGCGCGGCCTCGTTTGCTTCCGTGCCCGAATTCGTGAAAAAGCTCTTCTGCAGATGGCCCGGTGTGATTTGCGCCAGTTTTTCCGCCAGCGCTACGATTGCCTCATTCGGATAGAGCGTGGAAGTGTGCTGCAGCTTTTCCACTTGTGCGGTGATCGCGCTGGTCACCTTCGGGTTTGCATGCCCGACCGAAATCGTGAGAATGCCGCCGAAGAAGTCCAGATACTTGCGTCCTTCCAAATCCCAGAGATATTGCATCGCGCCGCGATCGGCCACGAGCGGCTGCTGGTAGAAAGTTGTCACCGCGGGCCAAAGATATTCCTTATGTTTGCGAATTACATCGGCGCTGCTCTTTAGTTCGGTCCGTGGGGCTGTCGTCATGCGGAATCCTTGCGGCCATACCGCTTCGTTCGCGGTACGCCCATGATTTTGGCAAAAAGCTGAGCGTCACAATGGCGCGCGCAGCCCGGCTAGGTAGTGGCAGTCTAGTACCGGCGCACGGTTCTCGACAAGCAGGGAAGAAGGCAAGTTGCTCATTGGAGAATTATCCGTTTTGATCTAAAGAATCTGTATAATCCGGGCAAGTATGGACTTCTTTTGGAAATGCCTGTGGGGAGCGGTGCGGCGCGTGTGGCCGCACTGCGTAACGCAGGCGCAAGCCGCAGCGTTTAACATGTTTCTGTCATTCCTTCCCATGCTTCTGTTGGTGCTCGGCGTGGTCAGCAGTTGGGACTTGCTCCGATCGGGTGTGGAAGAGATGGTGGTGCGTATGGGACCGCTGCTGCCGCCCGGCACCGTGGCGGTGCTGCAGGATTTTCTGCAGCATCATGGGGGCAACCCGGCTGCCTGGATTTCGCTGGGCCTCGGAGGCACGCTGCTGGCAGGCACGCAGATGATGCGGTTGCTGATCGAGGGCTTTCACATTACACACCACATCGAGCGTCCAGAGTATCGTGAGCAGATTGGGCGCGCGCTGTTGCTCCTGTGCGTGACGCTAGCTCCGACGGTGCTCGCTGTTGCCATCGTCGTGTTTGGAAAGCAGATGCGCATCACGATGACGCACCGGTTCGGTTCGCCTGTGTTTATGCGCATCCTGTGGGCCATCGTGCTTACGACGGCGGCGCTGGCGCTGGCCATGATCGTGCTCACGGTGGTCTATCGCGCGGGCACGAGCGGCGCTCACAAGTGGCGCCAGGCGATTCCGGGAGCTATCGTCGCCACGCCGCTCTGGTGGCTGGTGAGCTGGTGTTTCGGCGTATACATGCGGCACGTGCCGTATAGTTTGGTGTACGGCGGCTTTGCCACGGCGATCGGCTTGCTGCTCTGGATGAATTTCACTGCGATCATTATTCTGCTGGGATCCGCGTACAACGCCGAATACAGTGAACTTCTGCGGACAGAGGCCGCGTCCGGGCGCGTGGGCGTGCTACCGGCGATGTTCTTTGCACGAGATGCGCGTTGAATGCTATTCCGGGTACCGCGCCGAGGAGCGTCCGCTGCGGTTTACGCTCGGCGACCTGATGCATGAGGTTCTTGCCGTCGAAGGCCAATGGTATTCTCCCGGCGTTTCCTGGTTTCGCGTTCGCGCGGATGACGGCAACGTTTACGTGCTCCGGCATGACGATGCGCAAGACGTGTGGACGCTCGACGCGTACCGCGCTGGGGCCGCCTCAGGTTCCTGATTGTTTGTACCGACCTTGCGATTCGTAAATGGATTTGGGCGCGTGTGCGTGGCGTGCGGAATGTTGTTTTGACGGAGGGCTTTTCCATGGACCGGCGCAATTTTCTGGCTTCTGCGGGACAGGCGCTCTGCGTGGCCGGGATTGATCCTTCGTTGATGGCATCGCCGCGCGTGCGCAATGAGATCTTATCGGCAAAGCAAAGCGGAGCGGGCGAAGATCTGGACGCGCTCTACCGCCGCGCCATCGTCATTGACACGCTGTGCGCGCCCGTCCGCGATGACAAACTGCCGCTTCCGGCGGGCGATCTCGATCAATACAAGCGCTCCGGCATCACGGCCGTGAACTTTACGGTCTCTGCCCCTGGATTCGAGGATACCGTTGGGAACGTGGCTTTCGCACACGCGCTTGAAGACCAGTACCGGGACGCGTTCCTGATCGTCCGGCGCCACGCGGACATCGCCCGCGCCAAGCAAGAGAACAAGGTCGGCATCATGCTGGGCTTCCAGCATGCGAGTCCATTTGATAGCGATCTCGAGCGGATCGAAACCTTCCGGCGACTCGACGTCCGCATCATGCAGCTCACCTACAACAATCGCAGCCTGCTTGGCGATGGCTGCCTCGAACCCTCAAACGCAGGCCTAAGCCGCGTCGGCCATGCGGCTGTCGAGCGAATGAATGTGCTCGGCGTGGCGGTGGATACGAGCCATTCCGGAAAGCAAACCACCCTCGATGCCATTACGGCATCATCCAAGCCAATCCTCATCTCGCACGGAGGCTGCGCGGCGGTGCACCTGCATCCTCGCAACAAAGATGACGAGACGCTCCGAAAGCTGGCCGCGCGCGGCGGCTATTTTGGCGTTTACCTGATGCCGTATCTTTCCGCCTCGCCCGCCGTGCCCACCGAAGAAGATGTCTTGCGCCATATCGAATATGCGCTCGATGTTTGTGGCTCCGATCACGTGGGAATCGGCAGCGACGGCGAGATCGCCGCATTCGAACTCACAGAGGAGCAGAAGAAGGTTTTCTTCGACGATATGGCTCATCGCAAACAGGCTGGGATCGCCGCGCCGGAAGAAGACCGCTTTCCGTATGTGCCTGAGCTGAACTCGCCGCTCAAGATGGAAAAGATTGCCGAAGGTCTTCGCAAACGCGGCCAGCCGTGGACTGTAGTGGGAAAAGTGCTCGGCGCGAACTTTCAGCGCACGATTGGCGATATTTGGGGCGTGGCTTAGCCCTCTGCACCCGCGGCCATCCGCATAGCGGTGACGAAGCTGGCTTCGCCCTGCGACGCCCGTCGAGATAACGTCTTTCACGGAGCGCATTTTCGCGGTGCCTGGTGCGCACCGTTTCTTCATCACGTGGGACTTATCGGCCGGTCCCGCTATTGATCTTCAGGCTGCAAATCCCGCCCTGCAGCAACTTTTGTTACCCCCTAGGGTTAACATATATAGTCGGCGCGCGGCATCCCACCCAGAACCTGTCTGCGCCTGGCCGGCAATGGAGAATTGGTTTATGGCCAGCCCGAAAGGTCCCACACAAAGGCAAAACGGCAGAGGTAGAACTTCAGTCCACGGCGTTGCAGCCCTCACGCTTGCCGCTTCTTTTGTTTTCACCGTGCCGTATGTTTTTGGCGCCACGGACCAGAGCAACAAGAAGGCCTCGAAGAGCGCGGCTCCCGCAAGCAAAGTTTTGAAGGGGCTCCCTGTCACTGAGCTGAATGAAACGGAAGCGATCCTTCACGCTCTGAACCGCCTTGGGTACGGACCGCGCCCCGGCGACATCGAACACATTCGCCAGATTGGACTCGCCAAATGGATTGACGGGCAGCTCAATCCCGATACCGTAGATGACTCGCAAATGCAGGCACGGCTCGCCAACTTCCCGACGCTCAAAATGTCTTCCGCCCAATTGATCGAGCAATTCCCGCGCCCAAAGGTCGCCGCGCAGCAGCAGGGAATCAGCGTGGAAGAATACCGAAAGCAGATGCAAGAGCAGCAGCGCGACGCCATGCGTCAGATGAACGCGATGGGTGGCGGCAACGCGGCGCAGGGAGACGGCGGTTCAGGCGCAAGCGCCTCCGGACAAGACATGCAGGACCCAGTGACCCAGCAGCTCGAAGAACTCAGCGGCGAGAAGCCGGCTAAGCTGGGCAAACAGGGATATAACGGCGGCGATCCGAACAAGAGTCCATTGATGGCCTATCAGCAGCTTCACACGCCGCAGCGTGTTGTTGCTGAGCTCGCTATGGCCAAGATGGATCGCTCTATTTACAGCAACCGGCAACTCCAAGAGCAGTTGGCGGACTTCTGGTTCAACCACTTCAACATTTTTGCGAACAAGGGCCAGGATGCGTGGCTGCTGACTTCCTACGAGCGCGACGCTATCCGGCCGAATGTGCTGGGCAAGTTTCAGGACATTGTGACAGCCACGGCCAAAAGTCCCGCGATGCTGTTCTACCTGGACAACTGGCAGAGCGCCGATCCAGCCGCCGCGCAAAGACTCGCGCAAAAGCGTGCCGCGATGCTGGAACGCGCCGCGATACGGCGGGCCATGTACGGAATGCCGCCGATGGGCGGAGCGCGGAACCCGAACGCGCAGCAACAACAGAAGCGGGAAATGGGTCTCAACGAGAATTACGGCCGCGAGTTGATGGAGCTGCACACGCTCGGCGTGGATGGCGGTTACACGCAGGATGATGTCGTCGAAGTTGCAAAGTGCTTCACGGGCTGGACGATCAAGCAGCCGCAAAGGCAAGCAGGGTTTACTTTCAACGACGATTTGCACATGCGCGGCCCCAAGACAGTGCTGGGGCACAAGATTGACGCGGGGGGGATGGGCGACGGCGAGGAAGTGATTCGATTGCTCTCACACGATCCGCACACGGCGCACCACATATCGTTCGAGCTGGCGCAGCACTTCGTCTCCGACAATCCTCCGCCGGCGCTGGTGGATCGCATGGCGCAGACGTTTGTGGATAAGGACGGCGACATTCGTGCCGTGCTGCATATGATGATCTATTCGCCGGAATTTTGGTCGCGCGCGGCATATCGCGTGAAGGTGAAGACCCCGTTTGAGCTGGTGGTCTCCGCGGCGCGCGCCGTGGACGCGAATGTGGATATCCCGCTGCCGTTGGTGATGTGGACCGCGCGCATCGGCGAGCCGCTCTATCAGTGCCAGCCGCCGACGGGCTACAAAGACACCGCCGACGCCTGGGTGAATACGGGCGCGCTACTGAACCGGTTGAATTACTCGCTCACGCTGGCGAGCAATCGCCTGCGCGGATCGCACGTGGATATTCCTTCGCTGCTTCACGTGGATTTAGCTGCCGATCCAGACTCGACGCTGGACAGCGCGATCGCTACGCTGTTGGATAATGACGTTGCGCCTCAGACACGCGCGACGCTACAGAAGCAGCTCGTTGACCCGCAAGTCTTGCAAGCAAGCTTGGACGATCAACTGAAGCAGATTAATGTTGGCACGGTAGCGGGTTTGGTGCTTGGCGCACCGGAGTTTCAAAGAAGGTAGGGCCCGGCAGCTTTTACACAGATCCCGAAGCTCGGGAGTGCGCAGTAGAAAGGAAAAAAGGCCATGCAGATTTCACGGCGAATTTTCATCAAGGGCGGCGGAATCGCCATGCTGGGGATGAGCACGCTGCCTACATTTTTGCAGCGCGCCATCGCGTCCACGGACGCGGGTCTCGGCAAGAAGAAGCTTGTCGTGCTGTTTCAGCGCGGCGCCGCGGACGGCTTGAACATCGTCGTGCCGTTCGGCGAGCCGAACTACTATCGTATGCGGCCCACGATCGCGATCCCCGCTCCGCGCAATGGCGGGGACCTGGCGGCGGTGGACCTCGATGGATTCTTCGGTTTGCACCCATCGCTCGCACCGCTTGCTCCGCTCTTTCACAATGGCCAGCTCGCCATCGTCCACGCGGCCGGCTCGCCGGACACAACTCGCTCACACTTTGACGCGCAGGATTACATGGAATCGGGGACGCCGGGCGTAAAAGCGACCGATGACGGTTGGCTCAATCGCGCGCTGCAGATCATGCCGGAGCCGGCCGCGAGTCCTTTTCGCGCGGTTTCCGTCGGCCCGAATCTTCCGCGCATGCTGCACGGTTCAGCGCCCGCCGTGGCCGTGCCCGACGTGAAGCAATTCCAGGTGATGGCCGCATCGCCCATGGTCGAAGGCGGGTTCGAGGCGATGTACGCCCAAACCGTGGACGCCGCGCTACGCGGCACCGGCACGGAGACGTTCGAAGCCATTGACATGCTGCGCAAGGCAAACCCCTCGCGCTTCCAACCGGAAAACGGCGCCGATTATCCCAAGAGCCGTTTCGGCCAGAGCATGCAGCAGATTTCGCAATTGCTTAAGGCGAATGTCGGGCTCGAGGTCGCGTTCCTCGACACCGGCGGCTGGGACAATCACGTGAACGAAGGCGGTGTGCAGGGCCAGCTTTCAAATCTACTTAAGGATTTGGGCCAGGGACTCGCGGCCTTCCACCAGGACATGGGCGACCGGATGGAAGACATCGTCGTCGTGACCATGTCTGAATTCGGCCGCACCGCGCACGAAAACGGAAACCGCGGCACGGATCACGGCCATGCCAATTGTATGTTCCTGATGGGCGGTCCGATCAAGGGAGGAAAAGTTTACGGCAAATGGCCCGGCCTCGCGAACGAGCAACTGAATGAAGGCCGCGATCTCGCCCTCACCACGGACTTCCGCAGCGTGCTGGGTGAAGTGATTCATGGCCACGTCGGCGCGAAGGACCTGACCACCGTCTTCCCAGGCTTTGACAACGATCCGCGGAAATTCCCGCGCCTCTTGAAGGTATAGCTCCCGGGCGCGGCGGACCGAGAACTTTCCCGATTAGAGGCTTTGGTACGGCGCGGATTTTGCCACTCCGAATCGCGGTCTTGAACTTTTCGTAGTCGACCGTCACCCAGGTTTCGGACGTGTGCGTCTCCGCAAATCTGTGCGTGGATGCGAGAACAGGGAAGCAACGCAAGATCGGCCGCCATCAGCGCGACGCTGCCTCGATAGAAGCAGAAAGGAGAGACGGCCATCCGCGCCATCTTCAGCGGAATGAGTGACACGATCCGTCTCCGCGAAGCGGCCTTGAGAACATCGAGCGGATCGTAGGTCCTCTTGGCGGCGTCCCAATGCGATTGAGCGGAGCGTTTGACGGCTCGTCGGCGGCTGCGTCCGTATTCCCGGCGTTCCTGGGCGTTGTGTTGTGGATTTGGCTTCACGGCTGGAAAGTCACGGCTGCGAATCGCCTACGCAGTTGATTCAGTCTCGCCCGAGAGGCTCCTGAATTCCGCTTCTGCTTTCAGGCAATCGCCGCGGATGAGCAGCATGTTGTCGCAAAGCCTTCGCAATTCGGAGCGAAAATCATCATTGGAGAGAGTCGAATCGGCGCATATCAAGACCAGATCGCGATGCACGGCCTTGACCATCTCGAGCGCTCGTTCGATCGCAGCATTTTCCTCCAACTGTTGGTAGACGACCTTGCCGTCGTTCTTCACGGCGATCATGTGGCTCGCGCTGCCGTGGGCAGGAGCGGATTCCCTCGCCATACTCAGAACGTAAAGCGCGATCACTACGGTTTGGCGTAGAGACAATGCAGGATGGTGAAGGTTATCGGCCAGCATGCGAACGATGCTTCCGCCACCAAAGATGCAGCGGCTGCTCACTTCGTGAAGCGCGGCGCCCTCGGTATGCAGGAGCGAGCATGGCTCCGAACGCGGCTTCACCGCGATCAGCAGCTTCAGGAGCTTGGCCTCATGATTTCCCGGTTGGTAGCGAACTTGGCGTTTGTGCAACTTTAGCAGCACGGCGGAAATGATCTTCTTTGCGCGTTCGAGGGTGTGAGGCGACTTGTCCCGCACTCGTGCGATGATCTGCTCCATCGCCATTTCGAGCAGCGCGCTGTTTCCGGTGCCGGTGATCGCGAGCGTGCAGTCCGAATCTTCGAGTGTGCGAACCTTCTCTAGGGGGACCTTCACATAGCCCACGCCGGCTGTCTCTTCGGTGTCCGCGCACAAGATGACGCCGTCACTACAGACGAAACCGGCGGCAATCGTCACGTGAAATCCTCCTGCGGGAACCGGGGAACGGCTGCTTATACACCGATTCGGCTTTGGGCGTAAACAAAACGGGGCGGACCGTTAGGTCCGCCCCATCCTGTACTTGCGGGGAAGAAAATCGCAGTGATTCTACAGGAATAACGGCGCCATAACAAACGTTACCGTGCAGAGCAGCTTGATCAGCACGTGCAGTGAAGGTCCCGCCGTATCCTTGAACGGGTCGCCCACCGTATCGCCAACCACGGCAGCCTTGTGCGCTTCGGACCGTTTGCCGCCGAAGTGGCCGGTTTCGATGTACTTCTTGGCGTTATCCCACGCGCCGCCGCCGTTGTTCATGAGCGTGGCCATCAGGATGCCGGTGATGGTCCCGACCATCAATACGGCCGCAACGGCTTCGGCGCCGATCGTTGTGTCCTCTGGAGTGGCGAAAAACTTAAAGAAATAGCCGACAGCCACGGGCACGCCGATCGCCAGCAGCCCGGGGATGACCATTTCCTTTAGAGCGTTGACGGTCACAATATCCACGCAGCGGCCGTAGTCCGGCTTCGATGTGCCCGCCATGATGCCCGGGTTCGCCTTGAACTGGTGGCGGACCTCCTCGATCACCGAATAGGCCGCTTTGCCGACGGCTTTGATCGCGAAGCCGCTAAACAGGAAAACCAGCGCCGCGCCGATCAGCGCCGCGATAAACACCGGAACCTTGCTGATGTCCACATGGCTAAAACGGTAGGTCATGTCGCCGGTTTTCTGCTGGACAAGTTCGGTGATCTGGTCGAGATAAGCAGAGAACAGCAGGAAAGCCGCAAGTGCTGCCGAACCAATGGCATAGCCCTTGGTCAAAGCCTTCGTCGTGTTGCCTACCGCGTCCAGGCGATCCGTACGCTTGCGTACCTCTTCCGGTGCGCCGGACATCTCGATGATGCCACCGGCGTTGTCCGTGATCGGCCCGAATGTATCCATCGCCAGAATGTAAGCTGCGGTCGAAAGCATGCCCATGGTGGCCATCGCGGTGCCAAAGAGACCGGCGCCGGGCATGTCCGGCATGGCCGCGCGGCCGCAGTAATAGGAGCCCAGAATCGCGACGGAAATCGCGAGCACCGGCAGCGCCGTGCATTCCATTCCTACTGCAAGTCCGGTGATGACATTCGTCGCCGCACCCGTCACGGACGCCTTCGCAATCGAGAGCACCGGCCGGTACCGGTATTCGGTGTAATACTGCGTGATCCACACAAACACGAAGCTGTTCACGATGCCGATCACGCCGGCCGCGAAGAACCAAAGATTATTGTGCAGCAGGAATCGCACGGCGAGGTAAAACCCAATCATCGCCAGCACCGAGGTGATCAGATACCCGCGATTCAGCGCGGACAAGGGGTCTTCTTCTTCATTCTTCAGCCGGACGCACCAGATGCCCACGATGGAAGCCAGTAATCCAAAGGCGCGCGCCACGAGCGGGAAAAAGATACCCAAAATGCCGAACTTACTGAAGAGCGCCACGCCCAGAATCATCGCGCCGATGTTCTCGGCGGCGGTCGATTCAAAAAGGTCGGCGCCGCGGCCCGCGCAGTCGCCTACGTTGTCGCCCACGAGGTCGGCGATCACCGCCGGGTTGCGCGGGTCGTCTTCCGGGATACCCGCTTCCACCTTGCCGACCAGGTCCGCGCCGACGTCCGCGGCCTTCGTATAGATACCGCCGCCCAACTGCGCAAACAGCGCTACGAAGCTGGCGCCAAATCCAAAGCCTACGATCTCATAGGGCACACCCTTGGGATTTTGCATGCCGCCAAACGCCAGGAAGATCAATCCGACGCCAAGCAGCGAAAGCGCCACAACCGATAGCCCTGTGACCGCGCCCCCACGCAATGCCAGTTGCATCGCCCGGTTCAGGCTCGAGCGCGCCGCGCTCGCCGCGCGCAGGTTGGCCCGAATCGAAACGAACATCCCCGAAAAACCCGCCAGCCCGGAGCAGACTGCGCCGGCAAAGAACGAAATTACCGTTTTCCACGCGAGATCGCTGCCCTTCGTATAAGTGTAGAAAACGAAGAGCAGAATGGCCAACACGATGCTGAACGAATAAATCGTAATGTACTGCCGCTTCATGAAGGCTTCCGCGCCTTCTTTAATGGCCGCGGCGATATCCTGCATCGCTTTTGTGCCGGTGTCCGCGGCAAGCACTTCGCGCGTGAGCACCAATGCCATCAGCAGCGATACAATGCTGACGGCCAGGAAGAACCATACCCACCCCGTAACTGACATTATTCCATTCCTCCGCTGATTCAATTCCCTTCAGGAGACCTGCAGGCGTGACGGCCACTGATCGGCAAAGCGTTTGTTTATATCAGGGTTGGGATAATGGGTCAAGGTTGGCCCGGCAGGTGTGGATTCCTATGACGTTCCAGTGATTGATGCGTGAACCAGCGCTCGATGCGCAAAGAGGCTGCATTTTTGCTTGGTCACGGGGCCGTAGGCTGGGCTACCATCTGCATATGAAATTCAAGCAAGTGCTGGCAGCCTTCCGGACCGAATTCCGCAGAGTCACCGATTCCGTCACCCGGCTTTATCGAACCATCGAAGAAATGGACGCGATGGCGCTCCACATGTTGGGAACGCTCCTCGGTGGCTTCTGGTCGGATTAGAGCTGCCGCCCTAAAGATCTTCGTCAATTGAGTCCCCGCCCCTTCCTGCCCACGAACGCTGTCCCCGATTCTGGTAGAATCGCGCCTTCCGCTAGAGTGCAGGGCGAAACGCTTGCACCTGGCAGACGAGGTGCCCTCAATTATGTCCTCCCAGGTTTCGGAGGTTTTGCCGGTCGAGCTTAGGAACGATTGGACCGCCGGGCAGGTCGCTGAAATCTATTCGCTCCCGCTGCCGGAACTGCTGTTCCGTGCGCAACAGGTCCACCGCGCCTGCCACCCGCCCGACCGCGTGCAGACCTGCCGCCTGCTTTCGATCAAAACGGGAGGCTGCCCGGAAGACTGCAAATACTGCTCGCAAAGCGCTCATTACGACTCCGACTTGGAGCGCCAGGCGCTGATGAACCCCGGCGAAGTGATTGCCGCTGCGCAGCGCGCAAAGAGCGAAGGCGTAACGCGCTTCTGCCTAGGCGCGGCTTGGCGCGAAGCTCCGGAGGGCAGGGAGTTTGAGCGCGTTCTGGAGATGGTCCGAGGCATCGCCGCCGAAGGACTGGAAGTCTGCTGCACGCTCGGCATGCTGACCGATGACCAAGCGGTGCGCCTGAAAGACGCTGGCCTCACCGCGTATAACCACAATCTCGATACATCGCCGGAATTCTACGGGCAGATCATCACCACGCGCGTTTACGAGGACCGTCTGCGCACGCTGGGAGCGGTCCGCAAGGCGGGCATCACGGTTTGCTGCGGTGGCATCCTCGGGATGGGCGAAACCGAGCGCGACCGCATCGGCCTGCTGCACCAACTCGCCAATTTGAATCCGCACCCGGAAAGTGTGCCGATCAATATGCTGGTGCGCATCAGCGGTACGCCGCTCGGCGATGTGGAGCCGCTCGACCCGCTGATCATGGTGCGCACCATCGCCGCCGCTCGCATCCTGATGCCGCAATCCATGGTGCGATTGGCAGCGGGACGCCAGCAGATGTCTCGCGAAGCGGTGGTGCTGTGCTTTCTGGCGGGAGCCAATTCGATTTTCGTCGGCGAAAAGCTGCTGACCACGCCGAATCCCGGCCCTGGCGAAGATGCGGAGCTTCTGGCGACGCTTGGCATGCGTCCGCTCGAAGCCCACGCCGGATGACGCGTTCGATCCGTCACGACCGGGCGGAAGATTCGCATTCGTAGGGGCCACCTTTTTACCCTGTTACAGGGCTGGTGGGCTGATGCTGTGGCTCTCAATGTTAGACAACCGTCCAATTATTGACCGTATCCTCGAGTCGGAGCTCAGCGATCTTGCCGCGCGCGATCAGTTGCGCTCGCTTGAAGTTCCGGCCGGCATCAATCTCTCCTCGAACGATTATCTCGGTCTCGCGACCCATCCGGCTCTGCGCCAGGCCGTGCTCAATGCGGTTGCGCGCGCGGAGCGCATGGGCGCTACCGGCTCGCGTCTACTCAGCGGGCACTCGCGGGAGTGGGAAGAGCTCGAAGCGGAGTTTGCGGAATTCGCTGGCGCGGAAGCTGCGCTGTGCTTTAGCTCGGGTTACGCCGCCAACGTCGGCTTGCTCAGCGGTTTGCTGGGCCGTGGCGACGCGGTTTTCTCCGACGCGTTGAACCATGCCAGCCTCGTTGACGGCATTCGTCTCAGCGGCGCGGAACGAATGATTTATGCGCATTGCGATCTCGAGGCACTCGAAGTGGCCCTGCGAACACACACTGGTAAGAGTTGCCGCAAGCTCATTGTCACCGAGAGCGTGTTCAGCATGGATGGCGACTTCGCGCCGCTCTCGGGAATTACCGCACTCGCGCAGCACCACGGCGCGGCGGTAGTTGTGGACGAAGCCCACGCGCTCGGTGTTTTCGGTCCCGAAGGCCGCGGCCGCATGGCGGAATTGGGTCTCGAGCGCGAGGCGTTCGCGATCGTTTATCCGTGCGGGAAGGCGCTCGCGAGCGCCGGGGGCGTGGTCTGCGGTTCCGCAACGCTGAAACAGTTCTTGATCAATCGCGCGCGCACATTCTTATTCACCACGGCGCTGCCGCCTTACTTCGCAGCGCAGATTGGCGGAGCGTTGAAGTTGGCTCGCGCAGCCGATGCCGAACGAGCGCGGCTTGCCGCGATGGCCGCGCAACTGCGCACGTCGCTTAGCGATGCCGGATTTGACACGGGCGCGAGCGCTTCACAGATCATCCCCATTCTGCTCGGCGAGAATGCGGTTGCGCTACATTATGCCGCTGAGCTTTCCCGCGCCGGATTTGCGGCCCGCGCGATACGTCCGCCGACCGTGCCGACGGAAACGGCGCGGCTCCGGCTGTCGCTCACGTGCACGCTCAGCGATGGCGACGTTGCCCGCCTCGCGCAAACGCTTTCCTCCATCCGCGTGCATGCCGCGGAATCCCTACACGCCAATTCCGCCTCGCGCTCTTGAATCCCGCCATGCGCCAGCGGCAATTCTTCATCACCGGCACGGACACAGCGGTAGGCAAGACCGTTCTTTCCGCGTTGCTCTGCGCTGCGCTGCACGCGCATTATTGGAAGCCAATTCAGACGGGCGCAGATGAGGATTCGGATAGCCGCACGGTGGCCGAGTTGGCCGAGTTGCCGCCCAAGAGGATTCTTGCTGAGGCCTATAAGTTCGGGCCGCCCGTTTCGCCGCATCTCGCCTCGCGCCGGGCGGGCGAGTGCATTGATCTCGCGCGAATTGCGATTCCGGACGCACTCCGCAGCCAACCGTTGATCGTTGAAGGCGCGGGCGGGGTGCTCGTGCCGGTGAACGAGAATCAATTCATGCTCGACCTGATGCACCGTTTAAAATTGCCAGTAATTCTGGCCTCGCGCAGCACACTCGGCACGATTAATCACACGCTGCTTTCGCTCGCCGCATTGCGCGGCGTACAAGTCGCCATCGCCGGAGTCGTGCTCATCGGCGAACCCAATGCCGATAATCGCGAAGCCATCGAACGCTATGGCCAGGTACGCGTGCTCGGCGAAGTCCCAAGGCTGGCCCCATTGAATCGCGCCGTACTACTCGCCACATTTTCGACCCGCTTCGATCGAGATTTCTTCGCCGGCGGCGAGCAGGCCCAACGTGCATGAGTGACGCCACAAGGCCACAGATGAATCATCACCAAGCACAGGAAGGGCTCAAGATTTGGCATCCGTTCACCCGGATTGGCGTGGACGCCCCGCCGCTGCAAGTGATCCGCGGTGAAGGCCCGTGGCTTTATACCGCGGATGGCCGCCGCATCCTCGACGCGATTTCTTCCTGGTGGGTGAACCTCCATGGGCACGCGCACCCGCGGATCGCCGCAGCCATCGGCGAACAGGCGCGGAAGCTCGAGCACGTCTTGCTCGCGGGCTTCACGCACGAGCCAATCGAGCGACTTGCGCAAGAGCTACGCGCATTGCTGCCGCCGTCGCTCAAACACATTTTCTTCTCGGACGACGGTTCCACCGCGGTCGAGGTCGCGTTGAAGCTTGCGCTGCAGTATTGGCGCAATTCCGGGCATGCGGAGAAGCGGGAGATCGTTGCGCTCGAGCACGGTTACCACGGCGATACGGCCGGCGCGATGTCGGTGAGTGATGACTCGCTTTTTACGGCAGCGTTCGCCCCGATGCGCTTTCCGGTGCATCGCGCACATGCCGCTTACTGCTACCGCTGTCCGGTGGGCCTTAAGCGCGAAACTTGCCATATCGAATGCGCGGATTCGCTCGAAAAGATTCTCACTGCGCACAGCGGCCGGATTGCCGCAGTGATCGTGGAGCCGTTGCTGCAGGGCGCGGGCGGCATGATCGTGCATCCGATGGAATATCTACAGCGCGTGCGCGCCATCACGGAACGCCACAACGTTTTGCTGATCGCCGACGAAGTGCTCACCGGTTTCGGCCGCACCGGCAGGATGTTTGCCACTCAACTCGCGGGCGTCGTCCCCGATCTGATGTGCCTTTCGAAAGGCTTGACCGGCGGTTTCCTGCCGATGGGCGCCACAGTGCTCACCGGGCGCGTGTTCGAAGCGTTCAATAGCACCGATCCAGCGCACGCCTTCTGGCACGGCCACTCTTATACCGGCAACCCGCTGGCATGCGCTGCGGCCCTGGCGAGCCTGGAGATTTTCCGCACCGAGCCCGTTTACGAACGCATCGCCGCCATCGCCAGCGTCCACGCCGAGCGATTGCCGCGCCTTGCGCAGTTCGAAAACGTCGGCGACACGCGCAGAATCGGCACCGTGGCCGCTCTCGAGCTGCGCGCGGATGACTCCGGCTATCTCTCGTCGCTTCGCCCCAAGCTCTACGATTTCTTTCTCAACCGCAACATCCTGCTGCGTCCTCTGGGCAATGTGATCTACGTCCTGCCGCCGTATTGCACGCCCGTTGAAGAGCTTCACCGCGTCTACGACGCCATCGAAGAGGCCATCCGAACATTGGCTTAACCGGAACGCTTCGAACCCTACCATTCGACCCTTGAATTGCGCTATCCGCTGTAAATTTGCGCCGATCGGCTCTCTTCCATTGATTTATCAACGATTCGGAGGTATTTTTTTAGCGGAATGAAACTGTCTCACCAAATCGCCACGATGCGCTGCATGTGCTGCGCGTGTTGTTGTGCGTGTTGTAACACACCATCTGGCGAAGAGGTGCAGGCCGGCTAAGATACTCAGCACAAGAGCTTTAGCTGCCAGCGAGCCCACCGCCAGAAAGCCTGGTTGGTGGGTTTTTTGTTTTCTCGATCATTCACGGACGCCGCAGGGAACAGAAGAGGGATCATGGCGGAAGCAGAAGTCGTAGAAGTCAGCCCGGCTCGCGAAACCAAAGCGCAGCATGCGGAGCGCCTGAAGCGTGAGAAGAACCCTTGGGAGCATCTGCCCGAGCTGCGCGAATACGCCCGGCGCGGCTTCCACGCGATCCCCGCGGAATGGATCGGCACTTATCTGCGCTGGTGGGGAGTCTACACGCAGGGCGACGGCGCCGGCGTGCTCGGCGGCCAGAACGGCGAGGGACATGCGGTGCCGTTTTTCATGGCGCGCGTGCGCGTGGCCAACGGCCTGCTGACCGCGCCGCAGTTTCGCGCCATCGCCGATGCAGCCGAGCGCTACGCGCGCGGCATCGCCGATATCACCGTCCGCCAGAACATTCAGTTTCACTGGATTGCAGCCGAAGCGCTGCCCGATTTACTCGACACGCTCTGGAACGCGGGCCTCACCACGCAAGGGTCGTGCGGGGACGATACGCGCAACGTCACCGGCTGCCCGCTCGCGGGTCTCGACGCCGCCGAACTCTGCGACGCCTCGCCGCTGGCGCACGAGCTGACACACGCGCTGGTCGGACAGGCCGACTTCTACAACCTGCCACGCAAATTCAAGATCAGCATCGCGGGTTGCCGCTCGTGGTGCACATACCCCGAGATTAATGATGTCGGCCTGACGGCGGTTGCGCGCAATCGCGATGGCGTGGACGAGGTTGGCTTCTCGCTCCGCATCGGCGGCGGCCTTTCCGCAGAACCGCATCTCGCGGAGAGTCTCGATGCGTTTGTCCGCTGGGACCAAGTCGTCCCGGTAACGCGCGCCGTGGCTGAAATTTTCCGCGATTCAGACATGCTCCGCCAGAATCGCAAGCGCGCGCGCCTCAAGTATCTCTTTCTCGAACACGGCTGGACCGCCGAGAGCTTTCTGGAAGAGCTGCACAATCGCCTCGGCTTCCGCCTCGATCCGGCCGAGCCCGACAATCCGCCCAACGATGTTTTTCGCGACCACGTCGGCGTGCACCCGCAGAAGCAGCCCGGCCTCAGCTACGTCGGCGCGTCCGTGCTCCGCGGGCGCATCACTCCGGAGCAAATGCATCTTGCGGCCGATCTCTCCGAGCGCTTCGCCGACGGACACTTGCGCACCACCACCATGCAGAATCTGCTGATTGCCAACGTCCGGGCCTCGGAGGCAGTCGCGGTCGCACACGAGCTACACGGCGGGGGCCTGCACACGGACGCCTCCGCATTCCGCCGCGGAGCCGTAGCCTGCACGGGCACGGAATTCTGCAAGCTGGCCATCACGGAGACGAAGGGCTTCACGCGCTGGCTCGTCGGCCAACTCGAGGACCGCCTGCCGCAGTTTGCGCATGACCTCAAGCTCAACGTCACCGGCTGCCCGAATAGCTGTGGCCAGCACTGGATCGCCGATATCGGCATCGAAGGCAAGAAAATCCGCCACGAAGGCCGCATGCAGGACGCATATTACTTCTGTGTTGGCGGAGGCGTTGGACGCTTCGCCGCCATCGCGCGGCCCGTTGGCTATCGCTGCCTTGCGCAGGACGTGCCGGATGCAATCGAGCGCCTGCTGCGCAGTTACGAAACTTGGCGCTTCCCGGGAGAAAGTCTGCGGCGCTTTTTCGCGCGGCACAGCGATTTGCAACTGCGCGAATTCCTGGCGGGCACTTCGGACGTAACCTTTGCCGCGCGTGATCTAGCGGCTGGTCCAGTCCCTCATGGTGTAGAGGGTTAAGCTCGATGTTCGATCCGGTGCAATCCGAAGTCGCGCTCTTCCCGATGTTCCTGCGTCTGGAAGGCCGCCATTGCCTTGTCGTCGGCGCGGGTGTGATCGCGGAAGGGAAGATCACCGCCCTGCTTTCGGCGGGGGCGCGCATCACCGTCGTCGCGCCGCACGCCCGGCGGCGGATCGCCTGCGGGGCGCGCCGCGGGCGCATTGAATGGCACGCCCGGGAATTCCAGGTGCGGGATCTCGCAGGTGTTTTCCTTGTCATTGCCGCCACGTCTTCGCCGGAACTGCACCAGCGTATCTGGCGCGCGGCCCGGCGCCGCGGCGTCCTCTGCAACGTGGTGGACGATCCTCCGCGCTGCGATTTTTATTATCCCGCGATCGTGCGTCGCGGTCCGCTGCAGATCGCCATCTCGACGAGCGGGCAGAGTCCGGCGCTCGCACAGCAGCTTCGCCATCAATTGGAGGCGCAATTCGGACCCGCCTATGCGACGTGGGTCGCGCAACTCGGTCGCGCGCGGCACCGGACGATGCGCGTGGAACCGGACATCACGCGGCGAAAGAAACTCGCGCACGACATGGTGCGCCGCGATATCTCGCGAATGCGGCAGCCCGCTCTTCGCCGCGGGCTCGATCGGCCATGAGCGAAGGCTTCCAAGTCGCGGGCAAGGTCTATCTGGTCGGCGCGGGTCCGGGCGATCCCGAGCTTCTCACCGTTCGCGCTCTGCGCCTGCTTCGCGCAGCAGACGCCGTGCTCTACGATGACCTCGTTCCGCCGGAGGTTTTAGCGCACGCTCGTCCAGAGGCAATCTTCGAAAATGTGGGCAAGCGTTGCGGCTCGAAGAGCGTCACACAGGATGAAATCAACACGCGCATGGTTGAACTAGCCCACGCGGGCTTGACGGTTGTGCGCCTGAAGAGCGGCGACCCTTCGCTCTTTGGCCGCTCGGGCGAGGAAACCACAGCCTTAGCCGCGGCCGATGTTGCATATGAAATCGTGTCCGGCGTGACCGCTGCTTCCGCCGCAGCCGCTGCTGCCGGCATTCCGCTCACCGACCGCCGCGCGTCTTCGCAACTGATTCTGCTTACCGGACACCGCGTCGCCGATCTTGCTCAGGAAATTCCCGCGCCAGTGCCAATGGGCCGCACGGTGGCCGTCTACATGCCGGCAGGTCCCTATAGCGAACTGGCCGATCTCTTCCGAATCGCCGGCTGGCCGGAAACCACTCCATGTGTCGTCGTTTCCGCGGCGTCCACACCGCGCCAGTGCGTTCAATACGCGACGCTCGCGGGGTTCTTTGGCTGCGAACGCCTGCCGGCGCCCGCGTTGTTGATTGTCGGCGAAGTCGCGGCGCTGGCGCCGAAGCGCGGTCCACAATTCGTTAAGGAGCCCGCAAGTCAAGACGCTGCTACAGCAGGCCACGCATCCGCCGGCGATTTGATTGAAACGATTCTCTTCCTTGCCAAATAGGTTTCCGGGAAAAGCTGCGCGTTGCGCCCTAAGCTACATTTCGCAGATCGTGCCGCGCTGCTGTTAAGAAGTGCGGGCCAAAGCAGTTGCTCCAAGCCTCTGCTACAATCCGTGGCCGCGTCAGCTTCCGTGCACGATGGCGGCCACCGATGGGCGGGACCAAACTTCTTCACTGGGCGCAAGCGATAGTCGCCTCCGCGGGCGGCCTAGGGCTTTTCCTGATCGGCTTCCTTGATTCCTCCTTTGTTCCGTTCCCGGTTATCAATGACCTGATGGTGGCTGATCTCTCGATGCAGCGGCCCGCGCTGATGCCTTACTACGCCACGATGGCGACTCTCGGCTCGGTGGTCGGCTGCGTGGTGCTGTATTTCATTGCGAAAAAGGGAGGAGAGGCACTGTTTCACAAGCAAGCCGGGCCGCGCGCCGCACAGATTCGCCGCTGGATGGACCGCAACGGCTTCGTGAGCGTGCTGGTTGCCGCGCTGCTGCCGCCACCCACGCCGTTCAAGATTGTCGTCCTGGCCGCGCCGGTTTGCGGTGTTCCGCTGCGGAATTTTACTTTGGCTCTGCTTCTGGCCCGGTCACTCCGCTATTTCGCGGTGGGGATTTTTGCGGTGCGCTACGGCGCGGCGGTGATTCCTTACATGTTGCAGCACAAGTTTCAGGTTAGCGGCGTGTCGCTGGCCGTGGTAATTGTCGTTTACGGAATCGTGCATTTCCTGTTTCGCGCGCCGAAGCCCACGGCGACCACTCCATAACCTCCCTTCGTTCGACGTGATCAAAATGCATTCTCGCAAACGTTTGAGGGGCGCCCTTCACTCCTGCGACTCGCTGGCGATCGAACCGAAACGAAGCTCTTCATTGACAACCTGTGATTGTCCATTCAGCTCGATGACCGCGCTGACCCGATGACTGCCGGATAATTCCTGGTCGAAGCGCATGTCCATGAGGACGACGCGAAAGCCGCGATCCGTTTTTTCGACCTCGGCCCATGGAAATCGCGCGAAACTCAGGAACGTCGCGGCGGTCTTGGTGGCCCGCGCCGCATTCAATGCGGCTGACGGATCGGGCTTGTAGAAAACCCGCGCGCTCAGCGGATCGAATTCACCGGGAAACAGAAGCGGCACGGACAGGGTTTGCAGCGTGTTCTGCGTATCCACGACGCCCGCCCAACTGAAAAGCGCGGTCGCTTGCGGGAAAGCGCCCACGGTGAGCGGTGTCTCGCCATGGAAAAGTCGGGAACGCAGCAGGGCAAGCGCATGCTCATGTTGCTGCCACCGCCAGCCAACGTAGAACATGGCCAGCCCCAGGACGATCGACGCGGTTGGCGACGCGGCCGGGTTGGCTTTGGCGCCGATTTCCTCCGTGGCCAGCCGAAAAATCCACGGCACCAGCGCACCGAACGCCAGCAAGCCGAGCAGCCAAATATCGAGCGGCGCCAGCAGGTCCGTTGCCAACCATCTTTGGCGAAAGGGCCATAGCAACTTCACGCCGTAACTGTTCGTGAGATCGAGCAGCACGTGGGTCGTAGCCGCGGCTCCGCAAACGACGAGCGCGCGCCAAAATCGCACCGGCTCCGAAGGCCGCCTGCGTCCCCACAGCGTGAAGAGCGCCGCCGTCACCACGGCGATGACCGCCGCGCCGATGAGGGAATCTGTCGCTGTGCGATGCCACTTGAGAAAGGACGCGGGTCCCCAATAGGCGCTCAACCAATCTGCGTCGGCAGCCACTCCTGCGACGATGAGCATTGGCATCGCCAGACGCGTGGTTTTTGCAAGGCCGGCCCGGCCGATCGTGACGCAGGCGAGCGCGTGTGTGACGGCGTCCATGCAGGGTGATGCAAACCTCCGATGATTGTGCCAAATGGCTTCCGCGGATGGCTACGGAGCGGCGAGCGCAGCTTCCGGCACGTTCCCACCCGCCGCCAACCGCGTCGCTACAGCTTCGGGCACGACCAGCGTCAGCGCGGCAGGCACAACCTCAAACTGCACTGGCAACTGGCCCGCCGGCTCCCCGTCCACTTGCGAGTACACGGTTCCGGCTCCCAGCGGCTCGCAGCGCAGCTCTTTCGTTCTCAGGATGTGCACATCGGGCAGCTTGGCCAGCGTGCCCATCCAGGTAGCCGGCAAATAGGAAAGATAGCGCAGCGCGCTCCGCGAAGTGAACAGCGCAATCTCGAATTCGTCGCGGAAAAGATTGGCTCCGGCGGTGATGCAAAAGGGGCCACCATAGTTACGCGTACGGCCGATCACGGCCAGCGTCGCTTCGATTTCGCGGCCCTCTGTAGCCACGCGAAAACGCGGGAAATCATACTGGAAGAGCTGGCGTACTCCTTCGAGCCAATAGGCCAGAATCCCGACGCGCAACTTGAGCGACACGTCCAGCGCGTGTACCAGCGCCGCATCAGGTCCCGCGCCGCCGACGCACAAAAAATAGCGGCTCGCGCCCGAAGAGCCCGAAGAAGTCATCCGGCCGAGCGCAATGCGCACAGCGACGCCGCGCGCGATGCATTTCGCTGCCCGCGGAATGTTCCACGGAATGCCCAACTCCTTGGCGAGAACATTAGCGGTGCCGGCGGGCAGCACGGCCAATGGAACCGCGCGATCCGCGAAGCCGTTTGCGTGGCCGCCCTTCAAGCCATTAATGATTTCGTTGACGGTGCCGTCGCCGCCGCACGCGACGATCATCTGCGTGCCCTCCGCGACAGCGCGCGCGGCGAGCGGCCCGCCTTCCCCGGGGACGCTCGTGGGTCGCAGTTCCGCTTCGATTCCCACCCGGGCCAAAATCTCACGCGCACGTCCGAGGTCGTGCTCCCGACGGGCGTGCCCGCCTCCGGCGACCGGGTTGTAGATGATCGTTGCTGTGCGAATGCCTTGTAACATTGCCAATGGGCTCATACCGCGGCGCCAGGATGACGCGTGCGCCTCGAATGCCGCATTGTATAATACCCGCTTCGCTGAGGCTCGCATGCCATCCAGTAACTCGGCCGTTACGAAAATCGAAAAGCTGCGCGACGAAATCCGCCGCCACGAGTATCTCTATTACGTCCTCGACCAGCCGAAGATTTCTGACGGAGCGTTCGACAAGCTGGTGCTCCGGCTCAAGGAACTCGAAGCGAAGCGCCCCGATCTTGTCACGCCGGATTCGCCGACGCAGCGGGTCGGCGGTGTTCCCCGCGAGGGGTTTCAGCCGGTGCGGCACGTGCGGCCGATGATGAGCCTCGACAATGCTTTGTCCTTTGACGCGGTACGCGACTTCGATCGCCGTGTCCGCGAGCTGACCGGACGGGAAGCCGCCGACTATGTGGTGGAGCACAAGTTCGATGGGCTGAGCATTTCGCTGACCTACGAAGCGGGAGCTTTGGCCCGCGCGGTTACCCGCGGTGACGGCACGACGGGCGAAGACGTCACACTCAACGTACGCACGATTCGTTCCGTTCCGCTGCGTGTGGATGCCGCCGCGCTGAAGCAGCTCGGCATCAGCTCGAATTTCGAGGTGCGTGGAGAGATCATCATGTCGCACCGCGCGTTTGAGGACTTGAACCGCCAACAGGAAGAGCAGGGAGGCAAGCGCTTTGCCAATCCGCGCAACGCCGCAGCGGGCGCGGTTCGAGTGCTCGATCCTTCGATCACTGCCTCGCGCCACCTCGATTTCTACGCCTATTTCTTCTCGGCCGCGCCCGCTGCGGGGCGGCCGCCGGTCCGCAGGCACTCTCAGTCGCTCGAGATTCTGGCAAAGCTCGGCTTTCGGATCTTTGCCGGTTGGAAGGTGTGCCATTCGCTCGACGAGGTCCTTGCATTTTGCGACAAGTGGGACACGCAGCGCGAAAAGCTGCCCTATGAAATTGACGGCATTGTGATCAAGGTGGACGAGTTTGGCTTGCAGGATGAACTCGGCTTTACCTCGAAGGCCCCGCGTTGGGCCATCGCCTACAAATGGCCCGCCCGGCAGGAAATCACGACCGTGAATGACATTCAAGTCAACGTCGGCCGCACGGGCGCCCTTACGCCTGTGGCATTTCTCGAGCCTGTGGCTGTCGGCGGCGTCACCGTCAGCCGCTCCACACTGCACAACATGGACGAAGTCGAGCGGCTTGGGGTGCAGATCGGCGACAAGGTCCTGATCGAGCGCGCCGGCGAGGTGATTCCGCACGTGCTCAAAGTCGTAGAAAAGGGCAAGGACCGCCGCGAATTTCAGATGCCGGAGCGGTGCCCCGAATGCGACAGCCGCATTCACAAGGCGCCCGATGAGGTTGCTTATCGCTGCGTGAACGCTTCGTGTCCCGCCAAGCGCAGGGAATCGCTGCTCCATTTCGCTGGCCGCCACGCCATGAATATTGATGGCCTGGGCGAAAAGCTGGTGGATCAATTTGTGGAGCAGCGCATTGTGAAGGATGTTGCCGATCTCTACAGCCTGAAGCTGGAAATGCTGGCGAATCTCGAGCGCATGGGTGAAAAATCGGCACAAAACCTGCTCGACGAAATCGAAGCGAGCAAGAAAAGCAGTCTTGGCCGTCTGATCTATGCGCTGGGCATGCGGTTCGTCGGTGAACGCACAGGGCAACTCCTCGCCGATCACGTCGGCGATCTGGCCGCGATCGAGGACGCCAGCGCGGAGCAGCTCATGGAAGTCGGCGAAGTGGGACCCAAAGTGGCCGAGAGCATCGCAGAATTTTTCTCGGAGGCGGCGAACCGCGAACTGGTGAAGAAGCTTCGCAAGGCCGGCGTGAAGATCACCGAAGAGCGGCGGAAACCCGCCGAGAACCGCCTGCACGGCCGCACGTTTGTCTTCACCGGCTCGCTTGCCCGGCACAGCCGCGAAGCCGCAGGCGAGTTGGTAGCGGAATACGGCGGCAAAGTCGTCGGCTCGGTGAGCAAAGCCACCGATTTCGTGGTGGCTGGCACAGACGCAGGCTCAAAGCTTACGAAGGCACAATCGCTGGGCGTGACGGTGCTGGACGAGGACGCTTTCGAGCGGATCATCGAAAAGGGCCTCCCTCCACAAGAGCAGGCGCCCACCTCGAAGCCGAAAACCAAGAAGAAGCCGCGCGGCGAGAAGCAAGCTTCGAAAGCCTAGCCCCAACCTCGGCGGGACCGCCGAGAGGGCGTCGCCGGGCTGAAGGAATCCTGTTCAGCACTGCGACGGCGCGTCCCACATTCGGACACCGAGTTCCGCGGCCCTGGTGCCGAACGCGAGTAAGTGCCTTGCTTACAGTTGGTTAAGAATCGCACGATGAAGGCCAGCACCGTGCAACTATTGCGGTGCTGGCTCCGTAAGTAGAGATAGGAAAACTCTTTCATGGCCACTGCAAATGTCACGATTGAACGGCCCCGCGTGCTGATCGCCGACGATCAGCCCCACGTGGGTGAAGCGTTGCGCCTGGCCTTGCGCGACGAAGGCTTTCAGATCGAGCTGGCCGGTTCGCCCGCGGCGGTGGTGGACGCCATTGGCGCACGGCGTTTCGACCTGGCGCTGCTCGACCTCAATTACGCGCGCGACACCACCAGCGGGGCCGAAGGCCTCGAGCTCATTAAACAGGTCCGCATCATTGATGGCGATCTGCCGATTGTGGTGATGACCGCTTGGGGCAGCATCGAAGTGGCCGTCGAGGCCATGCAGCGCGGCGCAGGCGATTTCATCCAGAAGCCCTGGGATAATTCCGCGTTGCGGCGCATCCTGCGCACCCAGCTCGATCGGGGACGCGTTCGCCGCGAAGTGCGCCAGCGCGAACTCCGAGATGAACGCGAGCGTACCGAGGCGCGCGAAACGCAGCTTGGACTTCTTCCGCGCGAGCTCCCAAACCTTCCCGGCTTCGAGTTGGTAGCGGTGTGCCGTCCGGCGCGAACTTTGTGTGGTGATTATTACGACGTGCTTGCACTCGATGCATCGCACGCCTTGATCTGTATCGGTGACGTCTCCGGCAAGGGCGCGGCGGCAGCGCTGGTAATGTCCAATCTGCAGGCTGCGGTAAAGGCCTACGCCGGTGAGAATTGCACGCCGGTGGAGCTCTGCCGCCGCGTAAACCGCATCCTTCGCGGCAATTGCGAGCCGGGACGCTACGTCACCTTCTTCGCAGGTATGCTGGATACGGACCGCAGCACGCTCAGCTACGTCAACGCCGGGCATAATCCGCCGCTGGTTGGGCGACGCAACGGAAGTGTGTTGAAACTATCCGATGGCGGCCCTGTGCTGGGTGAATTCGAGGATTGGTCCGCGGCGCAAGGGGAAATCGTGATCGAGTCAGGCGATCGCGTGGTGCTCTATACAGATGGCATCACCGAGGCCGCAAACGCAGAAGGCGACGAATTTGGCACCGAGCGGCTCGCCGATCTGCTCTCGCGTGAACGCGCCAGTTCGGCCAGCGACCTTCACGCGCGCCTGCTCGCCGCAGCCGTGCGTTTCGCCTCCGATTCCTTCAGCGACGATGCGACGCTCCTCGTCTTAGCCGCCATTTAAGCTGGACCGCCGCTACCGTGGTGCCGGCGCCCCTACTGACTTCCCGGCAACACCTTCATCATTCTCTGAATACTTCGCGTACAATGGACACGGCGGGTGGGCCGGGCGATCGCTGGCGCAATGCCGCAAGGTATGGCGCGGGAGGAAAGTCCGGACACCGAAGTCGCGAGCCGCAAGGCTTGGCGACGCAGAGCAGCGCGCCTGGTAACGCCAGGGGGCAGCGTCCGCGAGGACGCGGCTACGGAAAGTGCCACAGAAACCAGACCGCCGGTGCGCTCGATAAGTGTTGCCGCCTCAGTGGCAGGCCGGAAGGGAAACCTTTCGCCCGCAGCGAATGGCAGGCGCGCTTGCGAGCCGCGCAGGTAAGGGTGAAACGGTGGGGTAAGAGCCCACCGCGCGAGCAGTAATGTTCGCGGCATGGAAAACCCCGCGCGGTGCAAGACCAAATAGGAGGGGAGGGCTGGCTCGGCCCGTTGCCTGTGCTTCGTTTTTTGCGGAGCATGGGTAGCTTGATCCGCAAGGATCAAGCATCAACCCTCGGGTAGGTCGCTCGAGCCGCAGCGCGAGCTGCGGCCTAGAGGAATGATCGCCGAGCGCAGCCGCGTGTTACGCCGCCTTCGGGCGGTTTGACGCTGCGGATGCGCTGCACAAAATCCGGCTTACAGGCCCATCCGCCACTAACTGTTTTGTTTTCAACGTTAATTTACGAAGATCAGCATCACCTAACCAGCGTACCTAACCAGTCAGGCGCCTGGGAACATCGCAATCTTGCGTCCCCGAGTGCTCGCCAATTTGGCTCGCTCCTCGATACCCAACCCGTTGTCCATCTTCGCTTGCGCGGCATCTCTGGCCGCGGGCACAAATTGAGCGTAATGCTTCTCGACGGTATCGACCGTATCAGCCAACATCTTAGCCACCTCGTAGATGCCTTCGCCGCGGGCTAGCATGTAGGCAAACGTGTCACGAAAGCAATGAGGGGTAACGTGCTTGACGCCAGCGCGGATGCCGAGGCGCTTGGCACGTTCATATAACCTGTGCCGGCTAGAGAACGGCTGATCGGTGTCAGGGTTATAGAGAACCAGATCGTCTGGAGGCAGCTTCCGCTGCTCTGAACGCCCCTGGTAGACCTCTTCGATAGCATTCCGTAGCTCTGTCGAGAGCGGGATGATGGCTGTCTTGCTGCGTTTCTGAGTTAGAACTTCGATTTCACCGTTAACGCCCCGATCGAGGTGCACGTTCTGCCATTGAAGGCCGATAGCGTCAGAGCCTCGCAAGCCGGTCCAGCGCAGCAGCAGAAGCATGAACAGATCTTCTCGGGCGACTTCACGACTTTTGTAGCTCATCGGCCGTGAATGGTCGAGCCCCGTTCTTAGGATTTTCGCCGGGCTTCGATTCATTCTTAGCTGAATAGGATTGTGGCTCATCATCCGATTCGAAACTGCAAACGCGAATATCCGATGCAAGATGGCAATGTCTAAAGCAATGCTCGATCCGCCGCGACTCTGCTTCAATTTCTCGATCTGCTTTTGACGCTCAACTTTGTACATCTGGATCATCGGCGCGGTAATCTCGTCCAGAAGAATGTTCTTCCCTAAAAAAGCCTTGAAGTGGCGGATTGTCTGTTGATATCGGCTGCTGGTGCTCTCCGACATCACGCCTTCGTTACGCGATGCCCCACGTAGTTTGTTGGCGATCAGTCTCTTCATTTCCAACTCGAAGATCTCGCACAGGTCGTTCCAACTCCTACCGAATGTTCTGGCTGATCTGACATATCCAACGCTATTGGCAAAGAAACCGAAACGTCGATACCGGCAGGGATTCCTCAAGCTCGGACCACAGAGGGGAATTAGGACCGACAGCACACGCCGTTTTGAGTTTTTCAACGCGACGGATCGCTACCTTTTCATCTTCCGTCCCGAGCGCCAGACGGACACGTGATTCATCTAGCGCGCCGGTAACAGAATAGGTAGAGATGCCAATGAATTTCTCGGCGCCTTCAAATTTGTGGCTGTTCTTGCGCCGGACCTTGACAGCAACATGCTTAATTTTCAGTCGCATTCCGCCTCTTTAGGAATTCGGTTATAGCTTTTCAAATCAGATAAGAAACCGATCGGACCTTGCATGTCAAGCGGCAGCGCTCTCGGGCATAGCCTGCATTCTAGACCTCTCAATTCGCTCGACTACTTCGGCCGGCACGTTCCACTTGGTCGTGCCTTTGCCCTTGTGAGACGTATTGAACAGTTTCGACGCTGATTCCCGAAGGATGTTGTAGACCGTGCCTCGGACACAGTTCCAGCGGTCGGCCAGTTCAGGAATTGTGTAGAAGGGCTTCTTGATGGCGCCGCGATTTTTCTCGATGGCAGAGATTACAGCCGAGGCAGGGAAGCCAAAAAGATCGGCGAATTCGGAAATTGTCAGGCGATCGGTCTCTCGAATTGACGTAAAAACAGAAACTACAGAGGAGACTCCTGGGGACTCAACAGGATGTTTCTTAGCCATAACCCACTCCGAAAGGCGCACTTGCACCTTAGTTTCGGAATGGTCCGGCTATTACCGGCCTTCACCAGTCTCAGGCATCTGGCTCGCCGAAGTACACTCTCCGCACCGGACGCCCGAATGCTGGCGATACAACTCGCCCTAACCGGCTGCGAAGTTCGACATGACTACAACTCAGGTAACAGGTTATCTTCCGCTGCAATACCTTGAGCGGCCCACCTGGGTCGAAAGTGCCTCCAGGAAAACCGGGCCAAATTACCACAGTTTGAGAAAGCAACAACGCCACCGTGATGATACGAAATCTAGTATCTGGATGTCAATGTGCACTTGTAGATAAATCCGAAATATCACTCATGCTATCAGATACTTACGAGTGGTCTACGGCGCGCCCGCCGGCGGCTCGCCCAACGAACCCCGAACGCTCTACGCCAAGTTCCCGGTACGGCGTTAATCAGGCACTGAGTCCATTTTTTTGACGGGGAATCCCACGGCGGTCCGGCATGTTGTAATGCGCAGCAGCCAACCAGCAGAAGGGCTTGGTTTCAAGCTGGTTCGAAGGCCGGCGGATTCGCTGTCTTCTGCGGAACTGCTTCCTGTTGCGCCACGTTCACTCGATTCCGCCCGCTCCTCTTCGCCTCGTAGAGCGCTTGGTCCGCTGCCGCTATCAATTCTTCAGGCGAGCTATGCGATTCCAGCGTTCCTGTCGCGACGCCCACACTGACTGTCAGGAACGGGGCAACCGGCGACGCAGGATGCGGCAGCTTGAGATTAGCGATTGCCAACCGCACCGATTCCGCAACCCGTTCGGCCCCGGCGGCGGCTGTTTCCGGTAGAATCACGGCGAACTCCTCGCCGCCATAGCGAGCCGCCAGGTCAATCTTGCGCTTGGCGAGCCGCGTAAGTTCCGATCCCACCAACGTAAGATACTCATCGCCGCGCTGGTGTCCCTGGGAATCGTTGAGTGCTTTAAAGTGATCGATATCGAGGATCAAGAGCGAAACCGCGAAAGCCGTTCGCTTCAGGCGTGAGCATTCCCTGTCGAGTGTTTGGTCAAACACTCGCCTGTTCGCCAGCCCGGTTAGAGAATCGATGGACGATAGCCGTAGCAGATCTTCATTGACCCGCCGCAGATCCGCCGTTTTTTCATCCACCAACTTCTGGAGTTCCTGCTCCCGTCGTTGTGCTCCCAACATCCGCAATCGAAGGACACCCAAACCTGTCGATACGGGGATCAGCGCGCATATGCCGACAAACCACCACGTCAAATACCACGGAGTCAGAATTTTAAATGGAAACTCAGCACTGTGACCACTCCACACTCCATCGCTGTCTCGGGCTTCTATCTGCAGCCGATATGCTCCCGGCGGAAGTGCTGCAAATTGCAGTTCTCTTTGAGCCGTCTCGGTCCACGTTGAATTCGCGCCCCCCAACCGATAGCGGAAAACAGTCCCGCTCTCGCGGGGAGCATTCGGCGCGGCGTATCTTGCGATTAGAGAGCCTGAATGAATATCGAAGGATGGGTTGCGTCGCCCGGAAACATCAGTCGGTCCCATGACAATCTTCGTGAAAACGACCTCGGGCGGTGCTTCGGGCGCGAGCTGCGAACGCGGATTGAAATGAGAAAGTCCACCGCTCGTCCCGATCCAGACCGTGCCATCAGCCTCCGCGGCGAACGCGTTCAGGTTGCAATCGTCCCACGCCAAACCGTCCCTGGTGTCATAATGGCTCCAGTGGGAACCATCCCATGTGTCCACGCCTCGTTCTGTCCCTGCCCAAAGGCGACCCGCTGCATCGAATTCCAGGAAATATACGAGTCCGTCGGTGCCAGGTCTCTGGACGCCTTTCTCGATCGCTATGCCGCCAGGCTGCGGATGGATACGGTCGATACCGCCCCCGTAGCGATAACCGATCCACATAGTGCCATCCACGCCGGCGCCCAACGAAAGCACTTCCTGATTGCTTAAGCCATCGGCGCGTGTCCAATTTCTCCAGCGCCCGGCTGAGTAACCGAATAGTCCGCCCGCACCGCCAGCCCAGATCGTGCCATCTGTTCCCTCAGCAATTGCCCAAAAGCGTGTGGACGGCAATTCCGTGATTCGCGAAAACCTCCGGTACGGAGCTGTTGCCATAAATAGGCCAACTTCTGTGGCGGCCCAGAGCCTCTGTTCGCGATCGAAGCGCAGGGTGTACGCTGCGCTCCCCAAAAGACCTTGGTCCTGACCAAACCACTGCACAATGCCGGTTGGCGTATGAATGCGAGCAACTCCACGCGTTTCAGTGCCGGCCCATAAATCTCCGTCGGGAGCCATTTGAAGGCTGTGCACCGGGAAACCAACCAGTCCCGCAACGCTCTTCCACGCGAGGCCGAATTGTCGGCGCGTCCCGCGAAGCAGCCCTCCTTCGGTAGCTACCCAGAGCGATCCGTCGGACTGCGGCAAAATTTCGTACACGATATCGCTTGCCAGCCCGCTTACGGACGAGTAATTCTCCCATTCCCGGTACCCTCGCCATTCGGTGAGCCCCCGGCCCGCCAACCCGATCCATAGAGACTGCTGCCGATCCTCAAAAGCTGAGTAGACTGCTCCGTGAAGGCCGACGGATCGGTCGATCTTCTGCCAATCCTTTTCGTCCCGGATCAGCAACCCATCGGGTGACGGAATTAGAATCCGCCCATCGGCATCAGTTGCGACAAGTCCCATCTCGCTTCCTGGGACAGGAGCATCTGGCCTTCGAAATTCGGTTTGACCGGCTGGCAACACGAATACACCCGCATTCTTCGCTCGCACCCAAAGATTGCCTTCGTGGTCTTTCTGAATCGCTAGCCAGGCACGATCCGGAAGTCCGCTGTCTCGACCTAAAACCGTTGTTCTATCCGGTTCCATGCGGCACAGTTCCTCTCCGCATCCGTACCATAGGGTGTCGCCATCCACTAAAACGCCGTAGGCTTCCGGCCCGGATGTTCCGGGGGCTTGGGGAAACTTCCGCTCCGCAAACGCATCCTGCCCGGATTCGGAATAGAGCTCCACAAGACCGGAGTCCGTGCCGATAAACGTGTGCCCTTTCCCATCCGACTGGATGCCTTGCGCCCAACTGACCGTTTTGAATTCGACTGGAAGCTTTTTGAAGCGACTGCCCGAAAGTTGGTAAAGTCCGAAGTCGCCTCCAACCAAAAGAGATCCATCCGGGGCGTCACCAAACGCCGCACCCGAAGTGGACGGAATCCCCTGTTCCGGTCCAAATGTTTCGAATCCTTCTCCGTCGTACCTGTAGATACCGTTTTCCGTGCTCACCCAAATGAAACCCACGCGGTCCTGGTAGATTTTTCGGATCGCGAGGTTGTTAAGGCCTTCTGTGACCCCAAAGTTGCGGAAATTGTATTCCTGAGCGCACAAGACTCCCGACGTCAGCACGAAGAGTGCGAACACACCAACACTTCTTAGTGACCGGTGCGGTAGAGGTCTGAGCGCGGATATATCGCGGGGTTCTAATGCTGGCGGCTCGATGGCAAAGGATTTCATCTAGATTCCACGCTGTTATTTACAGTGTCCGGCCGATTGACGGTCAGCGATGTCGCATAACAAACCCTGTGTCGCGTTGGGTACTCTCCTGGTATTTCGTACAAAGGTATCGACGTCACAGGCCACCGGATTTCGATTTACAACCTGCCGGATGACTGAAGGATTTTCAGTCGCGGTCAACTCCTGACAAGTCGGATTCCCGGACACCTGCTGTTCCAGTACTCCATTTGTCCGGGAACGGCGTTTATCTGGAGTTACGCCACACCGTCGCCTTCAAAGAAATGATCGCCTGAATTGGGTGGATCTCCTCGGCTGAAGTTTCAGCCCCTTCTGATTTTCGTATTTTACTGATAACCATAATCGGTGAACTACGCCTGCCTTTATCGGATTCACGTCCTGGTGTTTGACACTTCGACTATTCTATAACTGCGTTCTGTTTCAGAAGACCTGAGTACGCCTGCGGGAAGAACAAGGTGTGTTTGAATCTACGAAGCAGTGCCCTTTTTCGAACAGGGCCGGTTGATAAGAACTCGACGATCTGCTCAAAAACCTGGTGCTAGTTAAATGTTGGACGCCTCGGTGAGAGCGTAGAACGCCGGGTATATTGGTTCATGAGGCTGCCGGCGTTGCTGGAATTGTGACTTCTGCCCAGCGCCCACATTCACCCTTTACGCGAACTGTAGTCGCTGTAGGGGCTGTATCGCGTTGCTGCGGGATGCTTGATTCGTGAAGTTGACCACATTTGCATAGCCACGAAGTTCAAGGAATCGTGTCCGGAAAGATCGTCGTACTTAGCTGAAAGTGTCCTCTTTGGCACAGTTTTCAATCCAATTCCTGGCGACAATTGTGTCGATTTGTCTTCGAACGCGCCATGATTCGGAATTACGTCCACTGGCAATTATTGCTACATATCCGCTAAGCCCGTTGGCTGAACTTCGAGAGGGCGAGCCGCCGCCAAGGGAGCGCTTCATTAGAGTTCACAACGCATCCGAAGTAGATCAACTTAAAGTCCGGAGGCTCGGCCAATGAAACTCCGTGCGAGCGGAATCCGGCGGTTTCTGCAAGTTTCGAGCGGCCTGATTATTCTGGGCCTGCTCGTGGAAATTGTTAGCCTCCTTTGGTTTCATCCGCTCTCGTTTGTGCTCTTTGCCTTCGTTGGCGCAGTCCTAATAGGACTGGGAATAGTGGTCTATCTCATTTCGCTCGTCTTCGCTGTTTCCTCACCCGCCGAGAATCGCGGATGAAATGCGAGGACGGAACACATAATTGAAGGAGCCGGAGATCAAGGAGATCGGCGCCCGCATCTGCGAGCTTGGCGACAAGAGTAAGGACTTGGCGGTGCGCACGCCGGCGTTCCGCTGCCGATTCCGGCGAGGGCGTGGCAAGGAGGAGTTGTGCTTGGACTGACCGGAGTCGTCGTCGCATTGGTCGTGCTGACGATCATGCTGGCCGGTGTGTTTCTCGTGCATCCCTCGATCACAGTGGGAGCCACGGGCAAGATTCTCGCCTTTATAGGCCTGTGCATTCTTCCGACACTGTGCATCGGCACGGGCATGTCCTTTCACATGCAGCGTTCCCAACAGACGGCATACTGCATTTCGTGCCACAGCATGGAAAGCCACGGACAAAGTCTGTACGTGCTGAATACGAATTACATCCCTGCGCAACATTTTCAGAACCACCTCGTGCCGCCGGACAAGGCCTGCTATACCTGCCACACGAACTACACCATGTACGGCCCTTTGAAGGACAAGCTCAAAGGCTTAAGGTACCTTCACATGGAGTATGTGAGTACACCGCCCAAAACAATCCATCTAGACGGCGAGTACAGCAATTTGCAGTGCCTGCACTGCCATGCGGGCAGCCGCGACTTTGAGGCAAATCCCATGCACATGGCGCCGATGGGTTCGACGAATCAGATATCGTGCATTTCGAGCGGTTGCCACAATACGATTCACAACGTATCCGAAGTAGATCACCTGAAAATGTGGACTGAGGGCGTTGCGCCAACTTCGGTCGCTACCGGAGCTGCGCCAGCCACAGCGGAACCGGCTGCGACAGCCGGACCATCGAAAGCGCCAGTCGGAGGTTCGGCAGGCGATGCAACCATCGTGCGCGGGAAGAGCATTTTCGATTCCCAACGCTGCGGTGCATGCCACGGGGCGAGTGGGGGTGGCGGCCCTGGGCCAGCGCTGACTCATACTTCCAGCCAATATCCGCCCGCTCAACTGACAGTAGTTCTGAAAACGCCCACTGCCAAGATGAAAGCTGCCGGCATGGTCCCGTTGGCTTTGAATGCTGCTGATATGAAAGCACTGGTTTCCTACGTAAGCAGTCTCGGGGGAACATCGGCCGCCCCTGCAGCGGTACCCCCGGCTGCCGGACCGTCCTCCCCTGCGCCAACCGCGGCGGGACCGGCTGCGACAGCCACCCCGTCGAAACCAAAGTCTAAATTGAGAGCGATCCTTCGATGGCTTTTCTCGCCATGACCAATCCGGCCGGTGCCACAGTCACAGCGGAACCATCTCCGACAGATGTGCCGTCGAGAGATCACCGCCCGCGAATTTGCAAACGGCGCGCGTCTCGCACCGGGCGAAATGTTTTCTTCCACAGTGAGTTCTTAGCCATTCACTTGTTACCCCCTTCGTGGGCGTTGCTTCGGCGCTAGCTAAGGAAGCGGACGAAAAACTCTTTTAAGTGATTGGAGATGTCTGCTCAAAAAGTGTTTGACAGGGCCGACATTGTTAGAGATGTCCGGTAATCCGACTACGCGTCCAGTGCCCACTGCCCTTGCTGCGCAGCCTAAGAACCGCAGCCCTCCGCACGCGACACGAACTCGGCGATGCGCTCTGCGAGTTGTAGCCTCAATCCCGGCGGCAGGCCGTGGCCCATTCCCTCGATCACCACGAGTTCTGCGCCGGGAATGGCTTCAGCGGTTGCTCGCCGCTCACGTCGCACATTCGGTCAGCCAGGCCGTGGATCACGAGCGTGGGCACCTCAAGATGTCGCAGGAGTTCGGTCCGATCACCTGAGGCGACCGACGCGATCGCCTGACGAGCGACGCCGATCGGATCGTGGCAGCGGTCGTAGGCGTAGCCTGCTCGCTCGGCGACTTCATTCTCGTCCGCAGGATATCCGGGCGAGCCGACGGTGCGGAAAGCCCGGAGGGCCTGCTGAATCACCTCCTCGCGGGTGACTGCGCGCGCCGTCGAAGATTTTGCGAAGCGCGTCCGGCGAGGCTTGTCCGACTGACATGTTACCCGTCGTCGACATCATCGAGGTGAGAGAGCGGACGCGGTCCGGATGCTCGATTGCCATCGTTTGCGCAATCGCGCCTCCCATGGACGCGCCGACGACATGCACCTTCTCGAAGCCGAGCACGTCCAGCAATCCCACCGCGTCGGCAGCCATATCCGAGAGCAGGTGAGATCGTCCGCTGTATCAGTTCAACCCCGCGGGTGCTACCACCGTATACATGATCACCACCTCCATCACGAACAACTTTGGAACGGTGAATCTGAGCACCGGAGCGTTCACTTCGCTGGGCACTACGGAGGTTGGCAGTACATACGAACCGCTCCAGGGCCTGGGAGAGACCGGCGGCGCGCTCTATGGCGGCGGCGGCGCCAATGATGACACTTTTTATTCGATTAATACGGCTAACGGAGCTCTCACCTCCATCGGAGCATCTTCCATATCATATGCAGGCTTTGGCTCACCTTGACCGGGCTGTACGCCCTGAGTACTACCGGCGGTCTTTATTCCGTCAATTCCACGAATGGGACGACCACATTGATCGGGTCCGGCGTGACTTTCGGCGGTACTTTGGGTCTGTCCACAGGCTCGAGCACCCTGTACCTCGCTGAATACTTCAACTCGGCATTCAACCTTTACACTCTCAACACGTCGACCGGCGTCGCGACCCTGGTTGGGCCCACAGCAACACCGATCGGAGCGCTATTGTGGGATGGCGTATCGACGCTGTATGGCGTGCAGGACTCTCCTGACACTGTCAGCGTGGACACGCTCAGCACAGTTAACGGTGCGGTTACAGTTGGCCCGGCGACAGGCACCAGCAATGTCGGCGGCCTTGCGCCCATCCTGTCTACTACTACTACTCCTGAACCAGGAAGTTTGCTGATGCTTTGCACCGGCTTGGCCGGCATTGGCTTCTTCCGGCGGCGGCGAGCAGGCGTCAGCACCAAATAACTGCCTAGAAACCTTCGCGAGCAGGCAGGGACATATAGGGCAGGGACGCTACGGCGTTTCTGCCCGCTCTCTTTTTGTGAGACACATGGCCGGAAAGATCTTTCCAATTTGGTCTCTGTTCAAGTTCCGAAGGTAAACCGCAGGTAAACTCCAAGCCCTCTGGTCGATGCTCGCCGTTTGAGAAACCTCATTTTGCAAGGAGCAAGTGGCGCGCCCGGAGGGATTCGAACCCCCGACCTTCTGCTTCGAAGCCAAAGCACCTCCGCGCAACCGCCGCGCAACCAAATTAAGCGATTTGGGCAATTCTGGCGAATCAAGCGTTTTGCAAATGCAATAACTTACGCGTTCTCGATCCGAGCAGTCGGTTCGATTCCCACCGCCGGCACAAGCTAGTGTGATCTACCGGCGCCAGATTCGGGAGCACCAGCGCGACTCGAATCACAGGCCAAGTGAATTCCCGTCGGATAGCGGATTATCGCCACCCGGTATTGACGCCACGTTAGTGTCCCCGGGCGACGCCTCCCCGTCCTCGTGATGCGGCACGATTGATGCGGCGGAGAAAATGCGCCGCAGATTCATTTTTGGTAAAAGACGTGCCGTGGGGCGACCGCACTCCGGTACCCCCGCTGGCCCTCCAAATTTATTTTCGGCTGGACCGCGACGGCTCGACGACTTCTCGATCGAGCGACCAGACTTCAACGACGGCTTCGGTCAGGTCGAAGCGGAACCGCGGCAAGATCAGATCAGGTTGTTGTGTCGCGTTGCAGGTTGCGGATGGTTCGTCGGATTCTCTTGACATAACGCATCGAAACATGGTAACGATGTATAAGAAGATACCGTTAATGAGCGAACTTCAAGCGTTGAACCAAAAAGAAATGCTCGCTGTACTTGGCGTCGCGTCTGAATCACGGCGAGCCCACGCAATGATTCTCCTGGCTTTCAAGCATGGGCTTCGAGCGTCAGAAGTCTGCGCGCTGAAAATGTCGGATATCGACCTGAAGAACGGTACGATCATCATTCGCCGGCTGAAAGGGAGTCTCAAATCTGCACAGGACTTGCTCGACTTGCCAGGGCGCCCGCTCGTCAGCGAGAAGAAAGTCCTGCGAGCATGGCTGGAAGAGCGCGAAGGATGGCTCGACCGCTCCGATTGGTTATTCTTATCGCAGAAAGGCGGACGGCTCGACCGCTCGGCGTTCTTCAGGATGTTCCAATCCATCGCCACTCGCGCCCGCTTGCCTGTCGATAAACGGCATCCTCATTGTTTGAAGCACTCCTTGGCGTTCTTCATGGTTGACATGGGCGTCTCTTTGCCTTCGATTCAACAGCGATTAGGCCACAAGTCTCTGTCCTCGACGGGTGTCTATTTAAAGGTCACCGACGAGCGCGCCAATCGTGATACCGCCGTCGCATTCGCCAACGGCTTCTAGCTCTCAATCCGATCCGGCCCGTCTTCGAGCCCATCGTTCGCGGGTGGGCTCCTTCATTTTCGGGTAGTTTTGAGCCCGCTGAAGAACGCACCACATTACCAAACTGATGTGTATTCTCGAGAATCGCGGCTGCAAGTCGTTTGTTTCGTCAGGGGTACTTGGACTGAAATTCTCGGTATTGATGCGTTTCTGATGTTCGGGTTTGACTGTGAGCCCGGGCCGCGGAATCTTCAGAAAGCGGCGGCTCACTGATGACACGGTTTCCCTTTTCCGCTAATAGGGCAGTCGGTCGGTGACGCCTTGCGGCTGGCTCGCGGATCCCGCTCCGACCGCGCGACACCTGCGCGCTGGAATCCTGAAAGCCAGGGTCAAGCCCGAACCAGGTGACGCAACCATTTGGGTTTGTATTGCATTCGTTGCGGCGGACGGTCAGAAACACAGGGCTTGCTGTTGCGGCGCTGCACCGCCGCCCGACGGTAAGGTTGCATTCCACAAACCCGTCCCCTTAAGTCTTTTGGGGACAGTAACCGTTTAAAGGTCTTTGGTGGTTCCAGAATCAGATGTTTGCTGAATAGCCCAACCGAGCCGCCAGAGGTAGCGACACCGCCTACGGCTCCGAGGTTGGACACTTCGTTAAGCTGCTGGCGCAATGACGACGCCCTCCGTCAGACAGGGTTACAGGCTTTGGATTTCAGCGCGAACCTGGGGCGACGCTGTTCTGGGTCCGCGGCGGGCGCGCCGGTGGTGCCGATTAAAAGAGGCCAAGAAAATAATCCAGCAGCATAAAAAGTAACGGGCAACGCCCGGTGTAATCAGCACCGAGCGTCACCTCGGAAATGTCGGCGACCGCAAATGACGAGAACAATTCTGCACTCTCGGCTCTTCGTCTTGCTGAACATGAACTGTTCAAACACTTCATAGGCCCGTTTCGCGTCGCTTACTCACACGGTCAGGAAGCTACAGTCGCCGCACGCCCAACCGATGTACAGCGGAGGCTTGCCGCTTGGGCGAATTGCGATCAGTTTGTTGGCCACCATGGCCACGTCGAATAAGGACCCAAACTGCACGAAAGCGAGTCATTAGGCAAAACCACCGGCGGCTCATATATGGCCCTTGTTCCGCCATTGCAGCTGCATATTCTTTAAGCCCGCCAGGGTATCTGACTTTGAAATTTATTGTTTCGAGAACGGAAGCAAACGACGCTAAATCGTCTGCGGTGAAATGTGTGCGCCGGACTTCTCTCTTGCGGATGCGAGTTGCCGTTATTTTCTCGGAGGCAGCCTGAGACCAATCCCACATTCCATGCACAAGAGCATTTCTGAAATCATGATAGGGACGCATGGCTTTGTACTGTTCGTGTAAGACCTCTTTGCTTTCGCCCACGGCATTATTGACAACATGGACTTCCCAAAGCGCTAACACTTCGTAAAACTGAATATTATTCAGTTTTTTGGGAATCTGACTATTTGACAGGCCACGGAAACACATCAGTGTCTGGCAAAATATTTCGTATTCGAGAGAACCCCAGAGGGCAACGATTCTACCTATAGATAAAAGTTCTCGTTCTGAGAGTTCAGTGTGAATTCCGACTTCCAGTTCGTTTGGATGGTTTTCTGTCACTTCATTACTCATGGTGTAATCTCCGAGGCGGGTAGCGCACACTTTGGCATCATGCCACCCTTCCGCGCTGGAACATCGGCAAAATCCGCACCCTTCAGAAGACGAAAGGATGCGGCACCCGAAAAATCAAAGGCTCGCTCGGCGGCGCTGCGGGGTCGGCCGCCCGCCCTTGGGTTATTTTATCGTGTTGTGCGAGTCGCAAATATGCCACACCTTGGGGTCTGGGCCGATAAAGTAAAAGCAGTATTCCATTCGATAGTCTGTCCCGAACGAGTCGCCATAACTGGCAAGGCCAATGTAGGAGAATGGCGTTCCCCGGTTTGCTCGTGATCTGGGCGTAATTTTCACCGAATGCAGTCTTCGTCGTTCCGTGGGATTGATGTATTCTGCGATGAAGAAAAAAGAGGGTAAAGCACTATGGATGCCCGGCCATTACTCGACCGAAAACTGGCTTACGTAATGCTCCGATTCACTCTGGGATTGGGCATTCTTATGCACGGAATTGTCCGATTGCCCCATCTCAGTGTATTCGCCGACGGCATGGTCAAACAATTTGCAGAGACAGCATTGCCAGCGGTTGTCGTGCGCCCTTTTGCGCTAAGCCTCGTTTTTGCAGAGGCGATTATTGGTTTGCTCCTTCTCCTGGGCTTATGGACACGCTGGGCTTTGCTGCTCGGCGCCGCCTTGATCTCCTCCCTTGTCTTCGGCACGGCCTTGCGATCGGACTGGGACACGCTTGCCATTCAGATGCTTTACTCACTCATTTACGCCGCGTTGATCGCGGGACGCGAGTACAACTCTTATTCCGTTGATGCGCTAATTGAGCGATAAGGCTGGGGTGGGCGCTTTGGTTGCTGCCGCGTGAGCAATCCTTTGTAACTTGGAGTGATTCCGGCGCGTCCCCTCCGGTCGGGAAGCCGGAAGTAATTCGGTAACTAATGGGACGGTCCGCCACTCGGGAACAATTGCCACGCTGTCAGGAATGACCGCATCTCCGGATTAGCCAAGTTCTACAGAGAGACGCAATAGGCACCGGAACTGCGTTTTAGACGTAGAATGAAGAGTCTCGCTGCGAGCCGTAGGTGAACGAGTCCTCGGCTACCTTGGGACGTGTGACAGCCACCAAGGTTTGCGCAAAAAGACCATAATAAATGGCATTTATATGGCATTACCGGCTGGCGACGGGAGTGGGGAAGAAGATCAGATCCCCAAAGGCGAGGAATGCTATGAGAACGATTAGGATGAGCGACGAAACGTCGTACATACACCACACGCGCAGAATGTGCCCTTCAATATCCGTGAGGTAGAGCGCATAGACGAATCCGATACCGGCCGAGTAGACCGTGAGCACTCTGCGGCGCAGCAGCGCAAGCACTACCAGTAGCGCGAAACCCGCAATTCCGAGAACGGCCACAGGAACTCCATGGACTTCGGCATCAGGGCTCTGATTCACGTATGCGGAATTCCAGTTTGAGCCCGAGCGCAGGACGTCGATTTCCTGTACGGGCTCAGCATAGTGCGCAACCAGAGCAAGGAATGACACGCCAATTCCAGCGATTCCGAGGACCGCGATGATGTAGCGCACCTTTCACCTCCACCGTGTTCGGTTCCATAGTGCGTGCGATCAGCATGTTTCTTATGTGATGAGGATCACGCTCTCGCATCCTAGGATTGGGTTGGGCGGAAGGATGAGCTTCATAGAAGCACCTTTCAAAATGGGACTGGTGCCATTCGCGAACCCGATTCAGAACAACTCAGTTTCTTCCTTTTTTGTTCTCTTTATGGCGCATTTTGGTGTTATCAACATGACTCTGGCATGACACCGCGCTCCTGCTTTGGCCATCTGCTCGGGACGAGTCCTTAGCCGAGACTAGAGGCATTACCGCGACCTGTCATTCAAATAGTGTTTGCGGTTCAACTAATTTCAAGGGCGTCGGTTCCGGAGCTAGTACTGCTGTCGCTTTCTCGGTCACTTTTGTTCTCCTTGTATGCCGCCGCTTGGTGGTGCGCTACGACCGCTCGCTCACGATCTATCGCGCGTTCTTTCACATCGCCTGCTTCATGACCGTCTTACGGAGGGTTGTGCAATAGCTTGTAGTAACTAACTGGCACCGTCTTGACGTGCGATCCCGTTAGCGCGCTATGATTACCTAAAAGGAGGGCGGTCTCAATGGGTCGACGCAACACTAGCTCAAAGCCCACTTATAGGGCTCTACGCAGCTTAATTCGGTCAAGGGCGTTGATGCAGACAAAACACTGCCCTGTTTAGGTTCTGATTGCGTACAGCCTTACAGATCGATTCCCTAGAGGAAAGTATTGTGGGATCAACTGAATAGATGGTGTTGCATCGACCGGTTGAGCTGGCAAGGATCTTCGGATAGTTAGTGCAGAACGCCCGTTGATAGTCTGTTCCCAACTGACCGGGTTTTTGCGAGGCTGGTTGTCCGGATCTAGCATTTCTTTTAGCAGGGCCCAGGCTTCTGCAAGGGCGGTGGAGGAGGATAGAATGTCGCAACGCGCTCTCGTCGTGGATGATGACCTTATTACGTGCAAGGTGATCGAGGCGATTCTACACTCCGCAGATATGGAGGCTTTGATCTCGACGGACAGTGCTCACGCCGTCGAGCTTCTACGGAACCAGAAATTTGACGCGGTATTTCTCGACGTGAATATGCCTTCTCCTGATGGGATCGAGCTTACACGACTTATTCGCGCTTCAGGCTCCAACCAAAAGACGCCGGTCATCATTGTCAGCGGAGAGGAAGACCCGTCTGTGCTTGGTCGTGGATTTCAGGCTGGTGCCACTTTCTTCCTGTTCAAACCAATAAATAGGGAGCGTCTATTAAATCTAGCGCGCGCCACGCCAACTACGGCTCCGCGCGAGAGACGCCATTATCAGCGTGTCGTAGTGGGCCGCAATGTTCAAGTCCTGTTAGAAGCAGACGTTTTAGAAGGTGAGACTATCGACGTAAGTTTGAACGGCCTGTTGATTCGAGCAGCTCGAACGTTTGCAGTGGGTTCCCGGGTGAGTGTTCGCCTGTTCCTGTCTCCCGATACGCAACCGGTCACCGCGGATGGCACAGTCGTTCGCTTGGCTGGCCCACATATGGGGATTCATCTCGAATATATCGCGAAGGATGACGGCGAGCGGCTACAGCAGTTCCTGCTGCCTTTGATCCTGGCGCTATGATCCGCCGACTGAAGGGCTCTCTTCACACAATCCAGCCCCTCTATCAGCATCACGGGCAGCAATTGCTCGAAGAAACGGCATCGGTAAAAGATTGGTCGCGCAGACGTCCGGCGGACAGCTAGGATCACGTGTTCACTTCACTTGCGCAAGATTGGAAGAGGCCCGTTTCGATGGAGAAAGCTATGGACCTGGCAAAGAGGAAACTCGCGGCCTTGGTGGTGATATTAGTCATCCCCATCCTGGTTTTCTGGTGCCCTGTGCGTGTTGGTGGCTGGGACGGAAGAAGGAAGCTTCCGGTGGATTTGCCACCAATCCTGATTGGGGTTTCCAACGTTCAATCGGGACCATCAGAGTTCCTTGGCCAGAAGCTACTGCAGGGATCAATGGCGTACTTCAACCTGGTGAATGAGAGCGGTGGAGTCCACGGCAGAAAAATCTCAATAATCCTGAAGGATGACAAGTATGAGCCGGATCCCGCAGTTCAGAACACAAACGAACTCATCAGCAAGAATAAGGTATTTTTTCTCTTCGACTATGTAGGCACGCCGACGCTCACGCGGGCACTCCCTCTGCTGAGGTATTACGAGAACGAAGAGATTGTCAATGTGGCGCCGTTCACTGGGGCCGATCCGCAACGCATGCCCCCGTATGACAAGTTCGTGTTCAATGTTCGCAGCTCATATCGCGAAGAAACCCGTGCTTTGGTGCGCTATCTCCACTCCAAAGGCTACCATCGGATCGGATACCTGGGCCAAGCCGATTCCTACGGCAAAAGCGGTGAAGTCGGCGTGACCGAAGCGCTGGCCGAACTCGGGCTTGGGATCGTAGAGAGAGTCAGCTACCGGCGAAACCAGCCGTTTGAAACCGATATGACGACACAAGTGAAAATTCTGCGTGAGGCCGGCGCAGACGCAGTGATTGCCGTGGGAGTGTATGGCCCCTGCGGGGCTTTCATTCGCGACGCGCGCATGGCCGGCTGGAATGTTCCCGTGGCGAATGTCAGTTTTGTGGGCCCAGAGATCATGCTGGCTGAGCTGAACGAGACATCGAAGAAGCTCGGCAGGGACCTAACCACCAACCTCATCAACAGCCAGGTCGTGCCTTCGCCGGACGATTTGCGCTATCCGTTGGTTGTCAACTTTCGAGCTCACATCGAAGCGAAGAATTACGGATTCATTACCCTAGAGGGCTGGCTAAACGCGCTTGTGGTGACCGAGGCGCTGCGCCGCGCGGGTCCCGGCGCCTCGCGTGGAGACTTTATCCGTGCCATGGAATCCTTGCACAACTGGGATCCTGGATTGAACCTCAAGCTGGACTTTTCCCCGTCAAACCATCAGGCACTGCACAGGGTTTGGCTCACCCATACGGATAAGGGCCGTTGGGTACCGACCGAGTACTCACAAGGCGAATAATGAAAAGCATTTCGGCGAAACTGATCAGTCTGCAGCTCATCTGCGCCGTCCTGGTTGTAGCCGTGCTTTATGGGCTGATGGAGCGGCAGCTGTCCCGTCGCATGACAACCAATTTCCAGACTCGCGGCGAAATCGTTGCCGAAGCGCTCGCAGAGTCGGTGGAACACGCTATGGTCGATAGGGACCTCACCTCGGTGCAGTCCAGCCTCGATGCTGTCTTGACCGTCCCGGATGTTGAATGGGCCTTTGTGGCAGGACCCGATGGTCGCGTGCTAGGGCACACGTTTGTCCCGAAGTTTCCTGACACGCTAAAGAAACAGATGCAGGGTCTGAAAGAACTCTCGGTCATAACGCTTTCGAGCGAGAACAAGTCCATCATGATCATCCGGAAACCAGTGCTGACGGGCATCGTGGGCACCGTGTGTATCGGGTTGAATCAAGCGAATTTGGTTTCTTCGATTCACATGATGGAACTGGTGATTCTGTCGAGCATCGCGGTGGTCATGTTGCTCGTGACAGTGATCATTGCTGTAGCGACTGGACGCATCGTCGCGCCGGTGCGGGCCCTGACGAGCAGGGCTCAAATGCTTACGAGAGACGCGACCGCAGGATTCGAGGCCCTGCCGGTCCGTTCGGATGACGAGATTGGCGCGCTGACGCGTACTTTCAATGAGATGGCCAGCGAAGTTCGGGAGCAGCGCGAAATCTTAGAAGTGCGCGTCCTCCAACGCACGCAGGAACTCGTACACGTGAACGAAGAACTCGGGGTAGAAATCACCGAACGGAAGAAGGCAGAAGCGGATCTGCACCAAGCCAAAGATACAGCCGAAGCGGCTAACAGGGCCAAGAGCGAGTTCTTGGCAGTGATGAGCCATGAAATCCGGACTCCCATGAACGGCATCATAGGCATGGCCGACCTGCTGTTGGATGCCAGGCTGACCTCTGAGCAGGTGGACTACACGGTGACGTTGCGCCATTCAGCCGAGGCGTTACTTGTCATCATTAATGACATCCTCGATGTCTCTAAGATTGAAGCAGGGAAGATGATCATCGAAGTAATCCCCTTCGACCTGCACTCAACGGTGGAAGAAATTGCCGAAATATTTCGAAGCCGGACTCAGGAGAAGGGCCTCGAACTCATTGTGCGCTACGCTCCCGATCTTCCCCGCCGGTTCATCGGCGACCCCGGCCGCGTGCGGCAGATCATTATTAATTTGTTGGGAAATGCAACGAAGTTCACATCCCGAGGTCATGTCTACCTCAACGTGGAAGCGCCTGACAAGCCATTGGGAAACGCGACAGTCCAGTTTTCGGTGACAGACACCGGAATTGGCATTCCTTCCGACAAGATTGACACCATCTTTGAAAAATTCACGCAAGCCGATGCGTCGACCACGCGGGAGTATGGGGGGAGTGGCCTAGGCCTCACCATCAGCAAGCGCCTCACCAGGTTGATGGGCGGCGAAATGGGACTACGGAGTACGGCAGGTGAAGGCTCGACGTTCTGGTTCACGCTGGCCCTCCCACAGGACCCATCTGAGCCGCCGAAGACCACACCCGAAGTAGAACTCCAGGGGCTGCGCCTATTGTGCGTGGATGATAATCTCACCAACCGTTTCGTCCTTCGAGAACAACTCAACCACGCTCAACTGCGCAACTCCGAGTGCAGCTCAGGAAAAGACGCGCTTGGGGCTCTGCGTACGGCGCGGGCCGCGGGCGACCGTTTTCACATAGCCATTGTGGACAACGAGATGCCCGAAATGAGTGGCGGGGGCCTCGCCCGCGCCATCAAGGCCGACCCCGAATTGAAAGACACCGTACTGGTAATGCTGAGTTCCTCTGGCCAAAGCGGCGAAGCCAAGGAAATGGAGGAAATCGGGTTCTCGGCCTATCTCGTCAAGCCCGTGCGCTTCTCAGAGCTTCTCGAAATCTTGAAGAGGGTTTGGGCGCTCTCCCGAAGCAACGGTGAGGCTGCGGTGCTGGTAACTAAACACACGCTGGCCGAACCCGCCGCCGTGCCAACGAGCCCTATTCGCACCGAATCGGCAACCCAGTGCCGGTTACTGGTCGTCGAGGACAACCGCGTTAATCAAAAGGTCGCACAGAACTTGCTGGAGCGGCTCGGGTGCCGGGTGGAACTTGCGATAAATGGAGAGGAAGGAGTGCGCATGGCGGAATCGGGCCACTACGACATTCTCTTCATGGATTGTCAGATGCCAGTTATGGATGGCTTTCAGGCAACGGCGGAAATTCGGCGTCGTGAGGGTCCGGGCGTCCATCGCATTATCATCGCCTTGACTGCGAACGCGTTGCAGGGGGATCGCGAGCGATGCCTGCAGGCCGGCATGGATGACTACATTTCCAAACCTATGAACAAGGCGGAACTGATCCGGGTTCTCGAACGCTTCGTGCCCTCCTGGGATCAAGCCGAGGGCGTCCTGCACTCGGTAACAAAGAGAGGGGAATCGTGACAAGTAACCTCTACTGAAATTACAGGTCGTGTTCCGGCCTGGGGAGTTTCCATGGAAGACACGATTAATTCGCAGGAGCTTTGGGACCGTCTCGGAGATGACCGAGCGTTGCTTTCCGAACTTCTAGACGATTTTCGTCAAGACTACCCAGCGCAGATTCAGGCTGTTGGGGAAGCCTTAGCTTGTGAGGATTCGCCAGGCGTTCAACATGCCGCTCATTCATTAAAAGGCACTCTGGGAAATCTCGCCGCGACCGTTGGCTACAGGCTTGCCGCAAAGCTTGAAGACATAGGTCGCTCAGGTCAACTTGCACAAGCAAATTCTGTTCTCACTGAACTCGAACAAGAGTTGAGTCGCGTCACCACCGCGCTCGATATTCTCTGCCATGGGGCAGATACCCGAGTGGGCCATCTGCGGAGTTCTTCCTGAAGTTCGAGTTCGAGATAGAGAAACTGAACCGGCGAGTCGAGGAGCAAGCTTGCGAGCGTCCCGGCGCACGGCTAGTGATGACCCAGGAGTAGGCCTGCATTTACCCATTGGCGAAGACCGAAAGGGCTTTTCCCCGCTGGCCTGTCCTGCATGATATTCTGGGCAAGAATTGCCATGAGCTCACAGCCAGCGCGATTGCTGATCGTCGACGACAACACTATTAATAGTAAACTGCTCTCGCGATTGCTCGCGAAACAAGGCTATGCGATCTCCCTGGCCGAGGGCGCGCAAGGGTTGCTGGAGCGCGTCCGGCGGGACGCCGTGGACCTGGTTCTTCTGGATATCGATATGCCGGAAATCAGCGGTCTCGACGGACTGCGAATGTTGCGCGAGGTGTATTCTGCCATCGAGCTGCCGGTCATTATGGTGACCGCGAAGGATCAAAGCGAGGACATTGTCCGCGCGTTAGAGCTTGGCGCCAACGACTACTTGACGAAGCCGATTGATTTTTCCGTCACTCTCGCACGCATCCAGACGCAGCTGTCGCTGAAACGTGCCGAGGAGGCATTAAGGGAAAGCGAAGAGCGTTATGCATTGGCGGCTCGCGGCGCTAACGACGGACTTTGGGACTGGAATCTGCGTGCCGATACGCTGTATCTGTCGCGCCGCTGGAAAGCCATGCTGGGTTATCAGGAAAACGAAATTGGAGAGAAACCGGAGGAATGGTTCAGCCGAATTCATGAAGTCGACCGCGAGAGAGTGCTGGGCGAGATCCGCGCTCACCAGCAGGGAGCCGCTCCCCTTTTCGAAAGCGAGCATCGCATGCTCCACAAGGATGGGTCCTTCCGGTGGATGCTCAGCCGCGGTGTTGCCATTTGCGATGCCTCCGGGAAGCCCGCGCGCATGGCCGGTTCGCAAACGGATATTACGGAAGGGAAACTGTCGGACCCGTTAACTGGCTTGCCGAACCGCTTGCTGCTCATCGACCGTCTGGACCGGCTGATCGAGCATACGAGACGGCACAAACAATATTTATTCGCGGTGCTGTTCATAGATCTGGATGATTTCAAGATAATCAACGACAGCCTGGGTCACGTTGTGGGCGACCAACTGCTGATCGCCGTCACCAATCGCTTGCAGAAGTGCCTGCGCGCCACCGATACCGTGGCCCGTATCGAAAAGCCCGTCACGATGGCCCGGCTGGGCGGAGACGAATTCGCCATCCTCCTCGACGACATCCAAGACCCAAGCGACGCCACTCGCGTCGCCGAACGAATCCTTCAGCAGTTTGCATCGCCTTTCCTGAGCGAAAGAGAAATCTTCACATCGGCAAGCATCGGCATCGCGTTGAGCAGTTCCGGATACGACGCGGCGCAAGGCTTGCTGCGGAACGCGGGCACGGCGGCGAACCGCGCCAAATCGCTGGGCAAGGGCCGCTACGAGATGTTCGACGCCGAAATGAGGGTCACTGTGATGCGGCGCTTGCAGCTCGAGACCGATCTGCGCCGCTCTATCGAACGAGGCGAATTCGAGAATTTCTACCAGCCCATCGTGTTTGTCGATTCCGGCCAGGTTGTCGGCTTCGAAGCGTTGCTGCGCTGGCACCACCCCACTCGCGGGCTGGTGACTCCGGCAGAATTCGTCCCCGTCGCCGAAGAGACGGGCCTGATTTGCGAATTGGGCGAGTGGAATCTGCGCGAAGCTTGCCGTCAGATTAGCATCTGGAATGCGGACGCTGTCTCCGACAGCCCCTTGGCCGTCAGCGTGAACTTGTCCGCAAAACAGTTTCTGCAACCCGATTTGGTCGATCGGATCGCCGGCTTCCTGCGCGAATTCGCGATTCCACCGGGAATTCTGAAGCTCGAAATCACGGAAAGCACGGTGATGAAAAATCACGCCACAACCGCGGAAATGTTGATACGAATGCGGTCGCTGGGAATTTCGATCTCACTTGACGACTTCGGCACCGGATATTCTTCTCTCAGCTACCTGCACCGATTTCCCGTGGATACCCTCAAGATCGACCGTTCGTTCATCATTGGCTTGGGGAAACAGGGGGACAGCGTCGAGATTGTCCGCACCATTTTGTCTCTGGCCAATCACCTGCGGCTCGATGTCGTGGCCGAGGGCGTGGAAACCGCGGAGCAGTTGGCGTTGCTCCGAGAACTACGCTGCGATTACGCACAAGGCTATTATTTCGCGAAACCGCTGCCCGCCCAGCACGCCTGCGCCCTTCTCGGCCATGCAATCCATGACGCGTGATGAGTTACGACACGTGGCAGCTTTTGGAAATGGCAACAACGACCGGATGTTATTGAAGGCGGTGAAGGAGGGCGCCGGTTTGGCGGTGGCCGTGGACAACGGTGAAGGCTGCGCCGTCGATGCCCTTGTGAACGCCCACCTCTTCATCGTAGGTGCTGCAAACGCGCTCAATCTCCTGCTGGAACCGCGAAGCTGCAAGGCAACACTGAGGTTTTGAAGTCTGGCATAGGGCGATCGACGCGGGAGCACCGAAGGACGAGGTCAGACGCCACGGGCGTTTCGGCACGGGAGCTGTGAAACGCGTGGCGTCGAATTGCCCGATGCCCCAGCGAATTGGTTGGGTGGTTGACCTAGGAATAGGTCTTGATATGCTCTGTGTAGTGGCGAAGGAGTTCGCCCTCTAACCGCTGTCCCTTTAAGCCGGGACAGATGATGACTCCTGACAAGGATCTTGTCGGGGAGTCATGTCCCCGGCAACGATCACATACCTAAGATGACAAGCTCGGGCCAATGGTCTTCCAGCTCCCGTTCTTCAATCGAGTATCTTCAGGACCGCCGATGATTTCATTGTCCGACTGAAGGCTTTCCTGCCAAAGCTGCCTGCCGACTATAAATTCACAATCGAGATTCGAAACAAGGATTGGCTGACCGCTGAGTTTGCCGATTTGCTCCGACAATACAAAGTCGCCTTGGTGCTTTCCGATAGGCCCAGAATGCCGTTGCCGTCTGAAATGAAGATCGACCCGATTACTACGACTTGGACTTATATACGCTGGTTGGGCGACCGGAAAGGCATCGAGGGAATCACCAAGACATTCAACAAGGTTGTCGTTGACCGAAAAGAGGACATGCGGTGTTGGGTTGACGCCTGCTTCCAAATCAAGAAACGCGTCATCTTGATCTACGCCTACGCAAATAATCACTACGCAGGAAACCGGACCAGCGACCATCGAACAGTTTCGTGATCTGTGGTATGCATCTGGTCTGCCGGACCTGGAGCGCGGAAGACGGATGCGGTTACAAACATCGCTTTTCGACGACCCGCCGACGCGATAAAGCAGGATCATCGTAGCTCGGTTTTGCGATTACCAAGCAAAGGGTGACCGGGGTTGCGCCTTCCACTTGGCAGGCATTTCGAGAACGTGTGGCTCGGCTTTATGAGCAAAATGCGCCACAGGGGAAATCCTGCGGCGCGTTAGGCAATACGTTCAGCGCTGGAAGCAGTGGGTGCTTAGTGGTGTGGCAGTTGGCGATGCGTTCAACTTACCAGAGATTGGCCCAGTGGCTTCCGCGTCCTCACCGCTGCCAACGTCCCGAGCGCCACTAGCCCGATCAGCATGAGGCTGATGCTGGAGGGCTCGGGCGTACCTGTAACCGGGACTGTGCTGATCTGGAAATAACCCGAGCTGGCATCAGCAGGGAAGATGAATCCACGAAATCGAACCTAATCGCCGCGATCCAATTCGAAATCCGCCGCCATGACTGGGAGACGTTCGCGGAGGATGGAATAATTGTGCCGGGCTGCTCAACCTGCAAGAAAAAGCTGTATACGATAGGGCAATTTATGGATCATCTTGCGGACAACATTCCAGGACTGATTAACAGGCTGTCAGAATCGAACCAGAAGATCGGGAGCGGACCGGATCGCTAGCGGTTCACCATTTTGCAGGCCGTGTAAAGCAGCGTGTCGCGGTCCTGTTGATTCATCTTCGCCAGAAGTCTACGGAATTTATCCAACAGACGAGCGTTCTTGCCGGAATCTCCGAATTCATTCTTCTGCGGTTTCTTGCGA
>Ga0182024_10001565_pt1 | contig 58654 bp, 47 predicted proteins | sample P32metaG_FD_120480 | JGI IMG/M metagenome (GOLD analysis project Ga0182024, IMG submission 120480) | Permafrost microbial communities from Stordalen Mire, Sweden - P3-2 metaG (Illumina Assembly) | ecosystem: Environmental > Terrestrial > Soil > Wetlands > Permafrost | place: Sweden: Stordalen...
CCATGCGCCAACGTTCGGGTTCACGGCGGCGGCGAGGAGATCGCCAAGGATTCCGATCGGGGCGGGCGGCGACGTGATGTACCCGAAGAAGCGCGGATGTCCGTTGAACAGCGAGTGATCGAAGAGCAGCTGCGCGGTCCGTTCCAGGAGCGGCGCCGGCTCCATGCCCACTTCGGGGAGTGGGCCGGTGAGGTCCAGCGCTTCGCGCACCGCCGACGGTGCCTCACTGCGGGTCACCGGACCGAGCGGCAGGCCCTCCAGAAACTGGGCGATCTGGTCCACGAGTCGATGCCCGAGTGCGCGAAATGTCGCGGCGTCCAGCGCCAGTGGCGAAGCGCGACGCCCGTCGATCTGACTCATGTCCGAATCCCCGCGCCAATGTAGCACCAGGGCGGCCGGGATCGGAGGAGGCCGTCTCATTGAAATGCGAGAATGCTCCGGAGGCCCGTGCCACGTGGCCATGGATGGCGCTGAAGTGAGGGTAGGACAACGTGGATCTTGATCGACGGACGTTTTTCAAGCTGAGCGGCGCGACCGCCCTTGTGGCGAGCCTTCCCGCATGCAGTCGCTCGAATCAGTCGAGAGGATCGCAGCCGGTTGCCCCTGACTATGCGATTCGAATCGCCGCCGGCCTGGTCGAAGTGGCGCCCAATCGTGTAATCGCCACGACGCTGTATAACGACCAGTTTCCAGGCCCTCTGATCCGGCTGCGGGAGGGACGGCCGGTCGTCATTGACGTCCACAACGACACGGACATCCCTGAACAACTGCATTGGCACGGTCAGATGCTTCCGGCTGACATCGACGGGACGACGGAAGAAGGCACGCCCTTCATCTCCGCTCACGGCCACCGTCGACTCGGTTTCATGCCCGGACCTTCCGGCCTGCGCTTCTACCACACTCATGGTTTCGCCGGCTCCGATCTCCGCGCCGGCCTCTATGGCGGCCAAGTCGGCCTGGTGTACATCGAGCCCAAGGGCAACCCCGGCGCCTACGACCAAGAAGTCTTCTTGGTCCTGAAAGAATTCAGTCCGTCCCTGACTCATCTGGACGACATGATCAAGAGTTTTCTCGCGCCCGCCGAACGCGACAAGACCCTCGAAACGATTGGCGAGACCGCGTACATGGCTTCGTTGGCTCAGGGCATGCCCCACGGGTTTGAGGTGGCGTACGCCGACCCAACCATCAACGGACGAAGCCTCAGCTATGGCGAGCCGATTCGGGTCAAGACCAATGACCGCGTCCTGTTCCACGTCTTGAACGCCAGCGCGACCGAGATCCGCGGTCTCGCATTGCCAGGTCACACCTTTGACATCCTGGCGCTCGACGGAAACCCCGTCCCCGTCTCGGCCAGTGTGCCCGTCGTGTGGCTCGGGCCGGGCGAACGTGTGTCGACGGTCGTTCGGATGTCGCGTCCTGGCGTGTGGATCATGGGCGACGTGGACGACGACCGCTATCGTGGCATGGGCATCATCGTCGAATATGCCGGCGCCAGTGGCAATCCGCAATGGCTCGACCCACCGTCGTGGCTCTGGGACTACACGCGTTTCGGGCAGAATCCTTCAGTGCCCTCCACGCCTGACGAAACCATCGACATGGTCTTCCGCGAGGAGAATGCCGCGATCCACGGGTTCAATCGATGGCTGATCAACGACGTGGCCTTCTCGATGGCTGATATGACGCCGCGCTTCCGTCTTCGGCGGGGTCGCCGCTACCGCCTGCGGATGCGCAACGCCAGCGATGAGATTCATCCCGTTCACCTGCACCGGCACACGTTCGAACTCACGAAGGTCGCCGGTCGGCCCACGAGCGGCGTGTTGAAGGACGTCGCGATGATCGGCCCGTACCAGGAACTGGAAATCGACTTCACCGCCAACAGCCCGGGCCTGTCGTTGTTCCATTGCCATATGCAGTTGCATATGGATTACGGATTCATGGCCCTGTTCGATTGTCGGTGACGCGGTTGTGGTCCGGTCCTACCAGGTCACCCGGCAGCCCAGGCGGCGGCAGGCCGCACAAAGCAGAGAATGCACCTGGGTCCCGAGCAGCATCACTGGAAATCTGCAACCGCCATGCCAGGCTGCGCGTGGCAGCCTATTTGCAGCAGGGAGCCACACGGGAAGAGCGCCGTGCAGCTACTTCGCGAACAGTCTACCGGGTCGGCTCAGAAGTGGGTGTACAGCTTGCTGGAGGCGGCGGGTTCACTCCTCTCGTCGTGAGGAGCCCCTGAAGAATCCATGAAGAACATCATGCAGAAGAGCAAGAACCGCGGCAAGAGCATCCAAAGGAACGCCCAGAAGGTGCAACCGACCCCCCGACGGTCAACGGGCGACGGCGGCGGGCTGGGTCCGCAACCCTCGGCCAGTGCCGTCACTGAGCCAGCACCCGTGCGCGACGCCTCGGGAACCGGTGGCGCGAGCGGAGGATTCAATAGCTCCGTGAGTGGTGTCGCCGAATCATCGATCGACCGCCCGCCGAAGCGACCGCCAACGCGCAAGGTCTGATAGGTCGTCGGCGCGGTCTGTCCGGTGGCCGACGCCGTCATGCTTGCCGGATCGGTGAGCGTACCGGACAGCGAACCAGAGAGTTTCCCAACACACTTCTTAGGATCCTTCCAGATCGGGACGGCGGCCCACCGGTCGTAGGCGGCGCCGCTCGCCTGATTCGCGTTCAAGAGATTCGCGCGGCCGAATGTCAGACCACCGTCGTGAATGACATGAATCGCCGGGCGCAGGATCCGTCGCGGCCTTTGGCGCCCGCATCGCCTTTGGCGTCCGCATCCGGCAGACAGATCAGCCGCTGCTGTTCCGCCTTGCTGTCGGTATGCTGGAGGAACACGGCGAGCAACTTCAGCACGTCGCGATGGGTCTTCAGGTCGGATGCCCCGGCAGGCTCGAGACGAATCGACCTATGCTGGCACGTGCCGCCGGGGGGCGTCTTGGCCAGCTTGATTCACGCGATCCGTTGACGATGACCGAATCGACGCCTCTCACGCACTGGCACCCCTCTTGCCGTCGCCTCAACGGCGAGATCGAATCGTCGCGGAGGGACGTGGTGTGAGGCAGCACTCGACACCGAAGGTGTTCGCCGATGTCGGCTGATCCGCTGAGGCACCGCGGACGACCGCGTCGGTCGCTGGCTGCGCTCCTCATCGTCTGCACGGCTCTGTTGCACGTGACGGCGCAGGAGCTCGCGCTCCCGAACGCGCCCGATTCGGTCAAGTTCGCCGTGATCGGCGACATGGGCACCGGCGAACAGGAACAGTATGATGTCGCCCAACAGATGACGCGGTTTCATGCGAAGTTCACCTTCGGCCACGTCATCACGCTCGGCGACAACATCTACGGCGGCCAGGGGCCGGAGGACCTCGTCAAGAAGTTTTCCAAACCCTACAAACCCCTGCTCGACGCCGGCGTGAGGTTCTACGCGGCGCTCGGCAACCATGATGATCCCGCGAACGTGTCGTACCCGTTGTGGAACATGGGGGGCCAACGCTACTACGCGTACGTCGTCAAGAACGTCGCCTTCTTCGTTCTGGACAGCGACCAGCTCGATCCGAAGCAGGTCGATTGGATCACGAACGCGTTGAAGACGTCCCGCGAGGCCTGGAAAATCTGTTACTTCCACCATCCGCTCTACTCGGACGGCCGCACGCACGGATCTTCGGTCGACTTGCGCGTCGTGCTGGAGCCACTGTTCGTGGCCAATGGTGTCAACGTCGTCTTCTCCGGCCATGACCACATCTATGAGCGGACCACGCCGCGGAAAGGCATCACGTACTTCGTCTCTGGTGCGGCCGGCCAGCTCCGCAAGGGGGACACCAATCCGTCCGCCATGACGGCCGCCTCGTTCGATCAGGACCGAAGTTTCATGCTCATTGAAGTCGGAGCGAACGACCTCGCGTTTCAGGTCATCTCACGGACGGGCGTCACTGTGGACAAAGGGACGATTCACCGTTCGGCCAGGGCTCCGGAGTCGGACCTGCCATGAGTCGCGTCGTACGATTTCTTCCCGAGTCGATCTGGGCGTTGCCGATTGGCGCCGCGCTGGCGCTCACATGGGCCAACGCGTTGCCCGAGAGCTACTATCTCTTCGCGCACGCGTCCAGGTTCGTCGTCAATGACGTCGGCCTCACGTTCTTCCTTGGCATCGTCATGAAGGAGGTCTGGGAGGCCATGCGGCCCGGTGGCTCGCTGCACACGTGGCGCAAAGTCGCCCTGCCGCTCGCCGCGTCGATCGGCGGCGCCGGCGCGTCGGTCGCGGTGTTTCTGCTGTATGTCCACACGGCGGGCGACCGCATGCTGGCGCCTGGCTGGATCACACCGTGTGCGGTGGACATTGCCAGTGTCTATGTCGTCGGACGCCTGCTCTTCGGACGCCACGCCGGCGTGTCGTTTCTCCTGATGCTGGCGATCGCCATGAACACGATCGGCCTCGTGGCGCTGGCGGTATTTGGTCCGGTCGACGGCGCGCACGCGGCATCAGGCATCGGCCTCATGGCGCTCGCCCTCGGCACCGCCTTTGCGCTCCGGCGGGCGCGCGTCACGAGCTTCTGGTGGTACCTCCTGGGACCGGGCGTGCTGTCGTGGTGGGCCCTCTATCTCAGTGGCGTTCATCCCGCGCTCGCGCTCATGCCGATCATTCCCTTCATGCCCCACGCACAACGGGACGTCGGGTTGTTCGTGGACGCGGCGCCCCAGGCCCACGACACGCTCACGATGTTCGAACGCTGGTGGGGACGTCCGGTGGAGGGCATCCTGTTCCTCTTCGGGCTGGTCAACGCGGGCGTGCCGATGCACGGCTTCGAGGTGGGGGCGTGGGCGGTGCCGGTGGCGGTGATCATCGGACGGCCCATCGGCGTTCTGGTCGCCTCAGCGCTTGCGGTTGGGGCGGGATTACATCTCCCGAAACACCTGCGTTGGCCCGACATCGCTGTGATGGGCTGCATCTCATCCATCGGCCTGGTCATGGCGCTGTTTTTCGCGTCGGCGACCTTCGCGACCGGGCCCTTGCTTCAGGAACTCAAAGCGGGCTCGTTGCTCACGGCTTTCGGCGCGGTCGTGGCCCTTGTCGCCGCCCGGGTCCTCCATGTGGGGCGATTCGCCCGTTGACGCACGTCGCTCGCCCTGCGGCTGGCGGGCACACGTGACATGGCGTACACATTGCGCATGCCAGGCATACGACCATGAAGCTGCGTGTGCAACCTGATACGGGGAAGCCGCGGTCGCCCACGAGGTGCAAGTGCATGCCCTCATTGCCGACACCAACCGAGGCGGTTCGGCTCCTCGGCTTGGTGCACCGCCCTCGGACCGTCGGGCGGGACGAACGCCGGCCGGCGGCCCGAGGCGATCTGGCTCGTCAGATCCGGCTCACATCCCGTTGGGGTGCCCGCGTCGCAGGGCGGCCATGAACGGCCGGGTCGCCTCCGGAGCCTTGCGGCCATCAGTGAGAATCACGGTCGCCGTGACATCGTGCCCGTACAGGTCGCGGTTGGCATCAACGTCGGGTCGCAGCACGCCTCCCGAGACATCGATCCCCGCAAAGAGGCCCTGTGCACGCGAGTACGACAGCACCTCGGCGTTCATCTTCGCGTCGGTCGAGGCCGCCGCGTTGCGACCCACCGGGCCCGCCGCCAACGACACATCCGCGCCGAGCGTCGTCTTGTCTCCGAGCATCTTCCTCATCCCCGACGGGTTCATCACCAGGAGGACCAGGTCGATCGACTCGCCGCCAATTTGAAAGCCCCAGCTCCCCTTCTCGAGTTCCATGAACACCGGAGCGCCAAACTCGCCGTGCTCCCGGCAGCTCATCATGCCCTTGCCATATTCGCCACCGAAGACGAAGGCGGCTTTCTTGAGGCCCGGGACCACCACGACGCATTGCGCTTTGTCCCACAGATCCTGAGGAATGTCCTTGTCCGGTTCGCCGCGCACGTCGGCGAGTGCGTCGGCCGACGCCCGAATGCGGTCCGCTTGCCCATTCGACACCTGCGCCTGCGGCCGAACCGTCATGGTTCCCGCCACGAGGAGCGTCATCGCGCCAATCACTGTTCGTTTCATTGCTTGCCTCCATAGATGCGCTGGCGTGCGAACGGGCCGGGCGCAGCCAGAGAACAACTGCCGGCGTGACGTTCGACACCGCCCGCGCTCAGTCTGAGCGCGACCTGTCCCCAATCGCGCCCGCGTAGGGCCACTTCGGATTAGGGCCCGAAGCGGAACGCCAGGCCGATGTCCAGGCGGAACGCGTACGCCGTACCGCCGCCGTTGTGGTAGATGTCATAGTGACCCTCGATGCGAAGCGCCGTGCGATAGCCGACGGGCGCGTCGACGCCGACGCCAGGCTGGAGGGCCAGGGCGGTGGACGCGCCGACCTCCGAGCCGCCAGCGCTTCCGGACAGCCGGGCTCCGCCGAGCAGGATTTCCGCGAACGCCCTCGGCGCCACCCTGCGGCGGTACGGCCGCCGGGCCATGAACCGCAGGCCGCCCGTGAAGGTGAGATCGTCTGCCCCACCGCCGACCGAGGTATGGCTCTCGGCCAGCTCGCCGACCAGCAGCGTGCCCCGTCCGGTCCATTCGCCCGCCGAGACGAAGACGCCGGTGGGCAGCGAGAGGCCCGGCCCCCCGTTTGGACTGAAGAGGTACCCGTAGTTGTAGCCGAGCGCGACGTTGCCGCGCTCGTCTTGAGCGGCGGCCGCGCGAGGCATCGTCAAAGCCGTGAGAACCGCGAGACAAACCAGGAATCGCCGAGGTATTGACCGCAGGATCCGAAACTTCACGACAGCCTCCTCAGTCCCACCTCCAGCGGTGCTGCCGCTGGATGGCGTGACGCAATTGAATGGAATCCGCCGCGACCCAGATCCGCAGGCAGTCGAGCCCGCGCGCGACGACCAGCACCGTCACGAGCCCGACCAACAGCAGCTCCAGCAGCCACGGAATACCCAGGATCCAGTACACGGCGCCTTCGTCGGTCTGTGGCATCGGCCAGCCTCCCGGGGAGCCGCCCCGTCGGGCGTGCCGCCAAGGTGAACCAGCAAGAGCCGCGCCAGAGGCGATATCGCGGCGGTTGGGGGAAGAACAAGCCTGGCGCGCCAAACTGATGGGAAGGCTAGGGGGTCTGAAAGGGTAACTCGGAACGCTACCGCATCAGGATGTCTCTGCCCGCAGGACGGCGATCGCTGGCACGGAAGTTGAGTCTGCACGTGCCATGGTGGTCGCCACGCCACCTGAGTCTGTTCTTGCGTAGCTCAGCGGCCGACGCCGCGCCCCCGGTCACAATATGCACGCCGGTTTTCTCAGCGCCCCTGTTCGTGCACCTTATCGACATCGACCGTACGTGCGACGATTTGGCTGGGCGTGCCCGGGAGGAAGCATGGCATCGGGACAGCAGATAGCCAGACGCAGGCGTCAATGTTGACCCGCCGGCTGCCGATTGGCGCCGAACCAGTCGGGCAGGCGGGTACCCACTTCCGCGTGTGGGCGCCGGACGCGCGCGGGGTCGCCGTCGCGCTCGTGAGCGACACCGACTCAAGCCGACAAGCCACGCGATCACTTGGCGCGCCCGTCCCCCTTGAGGATCCTGATTCGGATGGCTACTTCTCGGGCACCGTCGCCGCCGCCCAGCCTGGCTCGCGCTACTGGCTGCAACTGCCCACCGGCGAACGCTGCCCAGACCCGGTCTCGCGGTTTCAACCCGACGGCCCGCACGGGCCGTCGGAGGTCGTCGACCCCGCCTTTGCCTGGCGCGATACGGAATGGCCCGGCGTCACGCGTCCCGGGTCGGTCGTGTACGAGCTGCATGTCGGCACATTTACACCGGACGGCACCTTTGCGGCGGCCACGCGGGAATTGCCGGCCTTGGCCGATCTTGGTATCGCGATCATCGAACTCATGCCGATCGCGGAATTCCCCGGTCGTTTCGGGTGGGGCTATGACGGCGTGCTGCCCTTCGCTCCCACCCGGCTCTATGGCCGGCCCGAGGACGTGCGCGCGTTCGTCGACCACGCACACGCGCTCGGCCTCGCCGTCATTCAGGATGTCGTCTACAACCACCTCGGGCCCAACGGCAACTACCTGCGATCGTTTGCGCGCGCCTACTTCAACGACACGGCGACCGAATGGGGGGACGGTTTCAACTTCGACGGGCCTGCGTCGGGTCCGGTGCGCGAGTTCTTTCGCGCCAATGCGAGGTATTGGATCTCGGAGTTCCATTTCGACGGGCTTCGCCTCGATGCAACACACGCGATTCACGACCGATCCCCGCGACACATCATCGCCGACCTCACCGATGAGATTCGGAAGAGTGCCCCGGGGCGGCGCACGTGGACCGTCGCCGAGAATGAGCAGCAGGAAGCGTCCCTGCTGCTGCCAACCTCCGAGGGCGGCGGTGGACTCGATGGCCTTTGGAACGACGACTTCCATCACGCGGCGGTGGTCGCGCTGACGGGCTGGCGCGAAGCGTATTTCGGCGACTATGCCGGCCGACCCCAGGAATTCATTTCAGCGGCCAAGTACGGCTTTCTCTACCAAGGCCAGCGGTCCGGCTGGCAACAGAAGAACCGCGGCTCGGCGACGGCGGGGCTGACGGGCCGAAGATTCGTGACCTTCATCCAGAACCACGACCAGATCGCCAACTCGCGCACCGGCGATCGCCTGACCGCGCTGACGAGCCCTGGTCGGTTGCGCGCCATGACGGCCCTGCTCCTGCTCGGACCGTGGACGCCGATGCTGTTTCAGGGCCAGGAGTTCGCCTCGTCGTCGCCGTTTCTGTACTTCGCGGATCAGCAGGGCGACTTGGCGGCCGCCATCCGCGAAGGCCGGCGAGCGTTCCTCGCACAGTTCGCGAGTTGGAAGTCTCTGACGACGGCCGATTTCCCCGACCCGGCCGACGAACACACGTTCCTGGCGAGCAAGCTTGTGCCGCAGGAACGGGCGCGCCACTCCTGGGCTGTCGAGCTCCATCGGTCGCTGATTGAGTTGCGACGACAGGACTTCGCGTTTTCAGAGGCCGACCGGTTCTCGGTCGATGGCGCCGTCCTCGGCCGCGCGGCGTTCGTGCTGCGTTACAGCTCGGAAGTCGTCTCCGCACACCGCGACGATCGTCTGCTCGTCGTCAACTTCGGATCCCACGTTCAGCTGTCCGCCCCCTCCGAGCCGCTCCTGGCACCGCCGCGGCCATCGCGCTGGCGGACGATCTGGTCAAGCGAAGCGCCCGCCTACGGCGGCGCTGGTGTTTCCGATCCCACTACAGACGACGGCTGGCAGTTGGCGCCGGAATCAGCGATCGTGCTTGCGCCGGAGCCCAAGTGAGCCGCGAACACGGACTCCACCGAACGCTGCGGTTCAATTCATCGCAGTCGGTGGATCGGTCGCTCGAGTGGCTTGTCACCAATGGCATCGGCGGCTACGCCTCGGGCCCGGTCGGCGGCGGCCTGAGCCGTCGGTTCCACGGCTTACTCGTCGCCGCCCTTCCAGCGCCAGCGGGCCGGATGATGTGCCTCAATGCCATCCGCCTGTCGCTCCTCACAGAGGACGAAACGGTCGCCATCAATCCCGATCCGGATGAGCCGCCGAACGGGCCGTCGGCCACATTGCTGGAATTCACCCTCGACCACGGTCTGCCGGTCTGGCGCTACGCCTGCGGCCCGGCGATCCAGTTCGAGATGCGGATCGTGATGGACTACGGGCGTAACACGACGCACGTCCTCTTCCGAGCGGACGGAGTGCAGGACCACGCCCGAGTGCGCGTGCAGCCCGCGCTTCAGGTCAGACCGCACGAGGGCCTCGTCACGATTCCTCCCACGCCGCCGCGGCGACTTCACGTCGCCGGGCCCATCGTCGCGCTCGACCTCGCGCCGGACTTGCCGACGATGCACTGGATCGCGACCGGCGCCGATGTCACGACAGACTTCGGGTCGGCCGGGACAATCCCGGTCGTTTATGCCATCGAAGCCGCGCGTGGCTACGACCACCGGGGCACACTGTGGACGCCCGGGTGGTTTGACATCGGCATCGCGGATCATGGGCTCGCGGCGTTCTCGGCGACGATGGAGCCGCCCGGTGCAATGCGCGGCCCGTCGGCCGTGGACGCCTGGTCAATCGAGTTGGCTCGACGGGCAGACCTGCTCGCCATCGCCGGCGAACCGAGCGACCCTCTGGTGGCCGAGCTGACGATCGCCGCCGATCAGTTCATCATCACGCCGGTGGGCCGCGCCGACGAGATCGCCCGCGTGCGCGCCGCTGGCGACGAACCCCGGAGCGTGATCGCCGGCTATCACTGGTTCACCGATTGGGGCCGCGATACGATGATCGGCCTCGAGGGCCTCGCGCTCGCCACGGGTCGGCACGACGAAGCCGGGTGCATCCTCAGGACATTCGGCCACTACGTGCGGCATGGACTCATTCCCAATCTGTTTCCGGAAGGCGCCCAACGCGGGCTCTACCACACGGCCGATGCGACGCTGTGGTTCTTCCATGCGCTCGATCGCTACGTCCGGGCGAGCGGCGACCATGCCACGCTCACCACGCTCCTGCCCACGATGATTGACATCGCCGAGCATCATGTGCGGGGAACCGAGTTCGGAATCGGCGTCGACAAGCAGGACGGTCTGCTCCAGCAGGGCGCCGAGGGATATCAACTCACGTGGATGGACGCCAAAGTCGGCGCCTGGGTCGTGACGCCGCGACGCGGCAAGCCGGTCGAGATCAATGCTCTGTGGTACAACGCCCTGCGTCTGCTCGCTCAGTGGCTCGTCGCGACCGGTCACTCGGCCAGCGCGCAACGATGGGCCGACAGCGCCGCCGAGGTCGAGACGACGTTCAACCGGCGCTTTTGGAATCCACGCGCGGGGTTTCTGTTCGACGTCGTGGACGGTGAAGCGGGCGACGACCCCGCCTGCCGGCCCAACCAAGTGTTCGCCATCTCGCTCGATTACCCGGTGCTGCGGCCTGATCGGTGGGCGGCCGTCCTCAACGTCGTGCACGATCGGCTGCTCACGCCGGTCGGCCTCAGATCGCTCTCGCGGGATCACCCCGAGTACAGGCCCACGTACGATGGCGACGTGCGGGCGCGCGACGCCGCCTACCACCAAGGCACGGTGTGGGCCTGGCTCATCGGTCCCTTCCTCGATGCGTGGCGGCGTGCCTTTCCCGACGATCACACCAGCCCGCGGCAGTTCCTCGCGGGCTTCATCGGAGAGATGGCCGGCTCAGGCGTCGGCACCATCAACGAGATCTTCGATGGGGAGCCTCCGTACACCCCGCGAGGCTGCATCGCGCAGGCTTGGAGCGTGGCGGAGGTGTTGCGCGCCTGGCGTTCACTCGACCGTCCCCCACGTCCAGATTCCCACGGGCAGGTCTGACAGGAGCTGGCCTCCGGCCAGGCCGGCGACCCCGCCGATCGTCTCGACCGCGAACCGCTCACCGGTCAACACGTTGCGGAGCGGGCATCCGTCCAGATCGGACGGCATGCGGACCCGGGTGCCCTGCCAGGCCTCGCCACCGAGCGGCCACGTCGCTCTCTCGTCGTTGCTCATCAGCGACGCGACGAAGCGCGGTGCCGCCACGAGCAGGCCCGAATCAGGGCGGCGCCGGAGGAAAGCCACAATGTCGGCGGTACCCTGGCGATCCACGACGAGCGGCTCATACCCCGCCGCCAGGAAGAGATCGGGAGACGCCCGTCGCAGCCGCAGTCCGGCGGCCGTCACGAACAACTTGATGCGCCCGCTCGGCCAATCGTCGAGCAGATCTCGGAGATCGCGACGAACCGCGTCGTCCGGCTGCCCGACCCGTGCAAGCAGGGGCTCGAGCCCCCGAAGCAGTTCTTCGTGCCGTGCGAAGTCGACCGCACGCCGGTTGTCGGGATCGACCAGGGACAGGTTCCACAACTCTGCGCCTTGGTAGACGTCGACCACGCCGGGGCTGCCGATCTTCAACACGAGCTGCGCGAGCGCGTTCACGACGCCGATGCGCGCCACCCGGCGGGCGAACGGCCGAACCGCGTCGCGGAACCGCTGCGCGCGAGCCGCGGTGAGCGCGCCCTCGACGAACGCCGAGAGCGCGTCTTCGTACGCCGCGTTCGGATTGATCCAGCTCGTGTGCCGCTTGGCCTCTCGAGCGGCCTTGCGCATGTAGTCCGAAAGCCGGGTGACATAGTGGGGCCAGTCCCCGTCGATGGCCGCCCCGAGGTGCTCGGCCGGCCACGTCCCCACGAGCGCCTGAAAGAACCGGTATTCGTCGGTGACGTCGGGAAAGCCGGACGCGTTGCCGACGTCCTCGCGATCACCGGCGGAGCCGCGCGTGCGCAGCGTTTTCGTCAGGACGCGCCAGCGCCGCACCTGCCGGCCCCACTCGAGAGGCATTTCCGACAGCACGTTCAGCCGCGCCCGGGCGTCCTCGCCGAGCTTCGTGTCGTGGGTCGAGCTCGCGACGAGACCGAGCGGGGCCCGCTCGGCGCGCCGGCGATTGTCTTCGTGCAGGTCGAGGGGCGGCCGGGATGGGTGGGCCGGCGTGCCGCCGACTTCGTTGGCCGAGAGCAGCGCGGGGTGCCGGTAGAACGCCGTGTCTTCGATGCCCTTGGCGACGACCGAGCCCGTGAACTGCTGGAGCCGTTCGGTGAACCGTCGGCGATCGTTCGCATCGGCCTCGTCGGCCGCCGGGTAGCCCGTCCCCCCCGGTACCCTCCCGTCGAGCAGGACGGCCTCGAGGAACGCGAACACCGAGGCCTCGAGATGTTCGTTCCGCTGCCTCGCCCACCGGATCGCGCGACGCACGCGGGCGATCTCCTGATCGTCGGCCGTCGAGGGCCGAAGATACGTGCGGTAGACCGGCAGGCTGGCGATGAATTCGACGAGCGCCTGCCGCAGGCTACTCAGCGTGAAATCCCGCGATCGGCGATGGCGCTCCGAGATGCGATTGAGCGCGTGCGCGAGCATTTGCACTTCGCTCGCGAGCGTCGTCTCCATGATGAGCTCCTTCGACGTGTACGCTTCCGCGTCGAATGTGGCGGAGCGACCGGTCAACCTGACATAGAGCCGCTCGAGCGCGACACTGCCAGCCGGAGCCACGAAGAGGCCGTTCAGGCGCGCGAGGAAGTCGTAGCCGGTCGTGCCGTCCACGGCCCAATCGGCCGGCAGCGATTCGCCCTCGCCGAGGATCTTCTCGACGACGATGTGGAGCGGCCGACCTCCGGTCGCCTGGAGACACAGGCGTTGCAGCCGATCGAAGTACTGGACGGGGTGCGCCAGCCCATCCGGATGATCCACGCGGATGCTCGTCACGACGCCCCGGCTGATGAGCGCGGCGAGGAACCGGTGTGCGTCCGAGAACACCTCCTCGCGCTCCATCCGGACGCCAACGAGACCATCAACATCGAAGAAGCGCCGGTAGTTGATCTCGTCCGCCGATGTGCGCCAGTACGCGAGCCGGTAGACCTGCTGCTCAAGGAGGTCGTGCAGTTCGTCGGCCGTGAGTGTCTGGGGCTCGAGACCGTCCCGCACCGTGCTGGGATTGAGGGGCAGCTCATGCGGCCCGTACGTCACGACGAGGTCGCCGCCGGCGACTCCTAACCGGATGTCGCCGTCGTCGAGCGCCGCCCCATACGGCTTGCCAAGAATTGGGAGTAGGAGACGATCGCGCAGTTCCGGTTTCGTCGGCGCCCAGTCGATGTCGAAGTATTCAGCGAATGCCGATCTACGGCCGTACCGGAGCACGTCGCGCCACCAGCGGTTGCGAACGGCGTCCGCGCCCATGTGGTTCGGGACGAAGTCGATGATGTGGCCGAGCGACTCGCGCACCAGAGCGGCCGCAAACGCCTCGAGACCGCCCGCACCTCCAAGTTCGGGCTGCACGGCCTGGTAATCGCAGACGTCGTAGCCGGAGGCGCTGCCGCGGGTCGCCATCAGATACGGCGAGGTGTAACAGTCGGTGGCGCCCAACTGTCGAAGATACTTCAAGGCGCGGCCCGTGGCCTCCAGATCGAAGCCAGCGCTGAGCTGCACTCGGTACGCATTCACCGGGCGCCGGACCGGGGCGGGGCCGGGGATCGTCGATGGATCCGTCATGGGGCACGCCGATCTCGGATCGGAAGGAACCTTCAGCGTACCACGCTGCTCACTCGGGCCACGGAAAGTCTTTGGATTTGGACGAACTGTGGGAGACTACGACGCTCCGGGAGGCTTTCATGAGAGTCATTGCCACAGGCGTGCTTGCGGTCGCGTTCGGTTCGATGGGCCTTGCGGCCCAGATGTCCACGAACGCGGCGAATCCGGTCAGCGATGCCGCCCGCCAATTGCTTGCGCGCGACTCGAAGAATCTCGTCGCCTCGGCCGAGCTGTTGCCCGCCGAGAAGTACGGCTATCGCCCGACGCCCGCCCAGATGACATTTGGCCACCTCATCATGCACGTCGCTCAGTCGAACGTCGCGCTTTGCGCCGCCATCTCCGGCACGCCTCCGGCGCCGCTAGGAACGCTGGCGGAAACGGACGCGAAGGAGACCCTCGTCACAGCCATCAAGCAGTCATTCGACTACTGCACTCAGGCGCTCGCGAAGGTCACCGATGCGCAGCTCGGCGACGAGGTCACGGTGTTCGGCACCCGCAAGGTCACGCGAGGGTCGGCCCTGCTGACCATTGCCACTGACTGGGCGGACCACTATTCGACCGCGGCGGCCTATCTGCGGCTGAACGGCCTCTTGCCGCCGACAGCGCCGCCAGGCAAGTAGACCGCGACGCCCCGGCGTCGGAGCCTTGAACGCGCCCGGCGTCCTGTTCGTCTCTTCCAGGATGGAGGATCGGATCATGACAAGACGTCTCTGGTTCACGGTGCTCGTGCTGACGGGAGTGGCCGCCGGAAAACCGGCCCTACCCCGCGCCCAGGCGCCCACGGCCGACGAGATTGTCGCGCGATATGTCCAGGCGATCGGCGGGGCCGACGCCCTCGGCAAAGTGACGACGCGCCGCGCGACGGGCACCGCCACGGTGTCCACACCGGCCGGCGAGGTGTCGGGGCCGATCGAGGTGCTCTCGAAGGCGCCCAACAAGACCCGCGTCTCGATCACGCTCGACCTCTCGGCGATGGGGGCCGGATCGGTGGACATCGTGCAACGGTTCGACGGCACGTCGGGCATGATGTCGAACTCGATGCAGGGCGACGTCGAGGTCACCGGTACGCAACTCGAGAACATGCGCAACTCGCTCTTCCCCACGCCGTTCCTGCACTACAAGGAGAACGGGACGACGCTCACGGTCCTGCCGAAGGACACAATCGACGGCAAGGCTGTGCTCGTCGTGCAAGCCACACCCAAAGCCGGTCCGGTGGTCACCGTCTATTTCGATCCCGATACGTTCCTCGTGGTGCGCACCCTGGTGCGCGTGAACTCGCCGCAACTGGGCGGGGACATCGACCAGTACCAGGATCCGTCCGACTATCGCGATGTCTCTGGCGTCAAGGTGCCGTTCCGCGTCGTGGACTCCGGCGCCGGGCAGAGCGTCACGATCGTCTTCAGCAAGGTCGAGAACAACGTCCCGATCGAGGACAGCGTGTTCGCGAAGTAGGCCCGAGTCTCGGTACTTAGTTCGCTAGTGCCGGTGCGCGAGATCCCCTCGGCGGATCCCATCGCAGATTGCAGTCGGGCTGAGGTCGCCAAGGAAGCGTACGCCCGGTTTCTCGAGCGCGGCGGCTACGTCTCTGACGTGAGGCCGCGCCCGTCAAGATAGGACGCGAGCGTCGTGGCGCCACCTCTGGGATCGACAAGGGCAACGTAACCGTCGGGCCGCACGAGATACAGGGCATCGCGCCGCAGTCCCGTCCGACGCATATCCGGCCGCCACGGGAAGACGTGCAGCGGCAATTTTCGCTCTCGACAGATCGTCGGAACGTCAGGTGCCGGCTCGCCGTATACGTGGACCTGCCAGTCGAGTGAACTCAACGGCGTGAAGTTATCGGCATCGTTCGCGTCCGCCATGACCCACGGCAGACGGTCGCCGCCGCACACGCCGCCGGCGCGGCCCTCGCTCAAGGCGCTGCCGCGGTAGTGCACCGCCGTCTGTGAGACCGTCCGAAACATGAAGCGCCGCACGGCCGCAAATGCGAACAGCCTCGGCAGCACGAGCGGGACGATGTTCAGGCGTACGATCCGAGCGATCGCGCCGCTGCTCGTCACGCCTGTGAACGCCTGATCCGTCGTCGCGACGAGGCGTCGCGCGAAGGCGACGCGTTCAGTCTCATAGGTGTCCAAGATCGATGGCGTCGCCCGCCCCTGCAGGACGGCGGCCAGCTTCCAGGCCAGATTTACCGCGTCGCCGATGCCGGTATTCATGCCCTGTCCACCGACGGGACTGTGGATGTGCGCGGCGTCACCGAGCAAGAACGCCCGACCCTTCCGGAACCGATCGGCAACCCGATGGTGTACGTGATACGTCGAGAACCAGTTCACGCGCAACACGTCAATGTGCATCCACTCGATCACGCGCGTGCTCACGTCATTCCACGACCAGTCGTCGTGCGCGTGCTCGGCGTCGGCGCGCATGGTACCGATGAGGCGCGCCCGTCCGTCCTCTTTCAGCGGAAACAAGGCCAGAAAATCGTTCGTGTCCAGCGCGGCGTGCAATTCGCCGTTCATCGCCGCGCCGCGCGCGTCGACGTCGGCAACGTAAAAGAGGTGATCGTACGTGCCGCCGGGAAACCCGATGGCCAACGCCTCGCGCACAACGGAGTGCGCACCGTCGCAGCCCGCAAGAAAGGCGGCCTCGCACACGTCCGTCGATCCATCCGCGCGTTTGAAAGTGGCGCGCACGCCCTTGGCGGTTTCCTCATACGCCAGGAATTCCGTCCGGCGCTCGACCTCGATGCCAGCCTCGGTCAGACGATCGATCAACAGCCGCTCGTGCTCGTCTTGGGGAAAGATCAGGGCATAGGGAAAGGGACTCAGACCTGTGCCCATCTCGCCGAAGACGGCCCGCGCAGCCTTCTTACCTGCCACCCACAGATTGATGGCCTCCATCCGCCGCCCGCCGGCGATAACCGCCTCGGCAAGTCCGATCTGACGGTACAGCTCAAGGGTTCGGGCCTGGACCGCGAGCGCGCGCGACGTCGTCCCCGGCTCTGCCGTCTTGTCGACGATGCGCACGCGCACGCCCAGCCGCGTCAGCCACAGCGCCAACGCCAAGCCCGTCGGCCCGGCGCCGACGATGACGACGTCGGTCTCCATCACGGTTCAGCGCCCACCGGCGACGACACGGCGGAGGCGGGATCCGGGTCGCCGCTGAAACCTTCCGACAAGACCTTCACGGCAACATCGCGGTCAAGGCGCGTGTCCTTGGCCCGGTAGACCTCGCCCATTCCGCCCGCGCCAATTGCCGCGACGACTTCGTAGGGACCGAGCCGAGTGCCTGGCGCCAGTGACATGAGCGGGCGCGGGGATCTTACATTGCCCGCCTACCCTCGAAGTGCCGTGATGGGCGCCACCTTCGTCGCGCGCCTGGCGGGAATCCAACTGGCGGCGAAGGCCGCGGCCACGAGGAAGCCGAGGGCGCCGACGGTCGCGAGCGGGTCGAACGGGTTCGCCTGAAACAGCAGGCTGCGCAGCCCGACGGCCGCGAGTACCGAGAGGCCGAGCCCAATCGCGAGGCCCACGACCGTCAGCACGGCGCCCTCGCGGATCACGAGCGACACGACGCTCTTCGGCGTGGCACCGAGCGCCATCCGAATGCCGATTTCGCGGGTCCGCCGCGAGACGATGTACGCCTTGACCCCGTAGACGCCGATCGAAGCCAGCAGAAGCGCCACTGCGCCAAACATGCCGAAGATGGCCGCGCCGAGTCGGAACACCGCGAGCATGAAATTACGGGCGGCGTACTGCGCGCGGGTCTCGAGATGCAAGATCGGCAGCGACGGGTCGACCTCGCGTAGCGCCTGACGCAGGATCGGCAGCATCGCGGTTTCAGCCTCGGGCGTGGCTGCGAGGGTGCGCACGTGAAAGTACACCTCCGCGCGGAAATCCTGGCTGAGCGGCGTGTAGATGTGCGCCACCGCCGCCGCGTCGGTCAACTGGTGCTTGAGCCCTGGCACCAGACCCACGACGTCGAGCACGATTGGGGCGTCGCCGTCCTGGCGGCCCTTGTACTGCACTTGTTGCCCGACAGGATTCTCCTTGCCGAACAGCTTCGCGGCCAGGACGTCGTCGATGATCGCGACATGCGTGGCCGTCGGCGAGAACACCTCGGACGGACTGAAATCGCGGCCGCGCGTGACCTTCAGACCCAGCGCATCGAAATAGTCCGTGCCGATGGTAGTGGCGATGGCGTCGACGAGGTTGGCCTTGTTCTTGTCCGGCGACCCGCCGCCGAGCTGCATCGACGTGCCGCCGGCCTTCGCGCCATCAATCGTCGGACCTGGCTTTTGCACGCTGCGATCCTCCGTGATCTCGCCGAACGGCATGATCGATCCGAAGCCCGCAGCCGCCACGCCCGGCACCGTGCGCAGCCGCTCTTCCACGCGCTGGTAGATCAGCCGCGTCTCATCATGCGACCGGCCGGCAAGACTCGCATCCATGTTGATGAGGAGGCCGCGCGTGAACGTGAAGCCGGGATCGACGCCCGCGGCTTCGAGCGCGCCGCGCACGAAGAGACCGGCCACAGTCAGCATGAGGAGCGACAGGGCCAACTGCCCCATCACCAGCACATCGCGCATCGCGACGCGCGACCGTTTGCCGAGTTCGCCCGCCTGCTCCTTGAGTTCGGGGACCACGTCGGTGCGCGCGAGCCGAAGCGCGGGGCCGAGGCTGAAGACCATCGTGCTCAGCATGCAGAACAGGAACGTGGCGCCGATGATGCGGTAGTCGGGGGTCACGTCAAATGCGACCGTGATCGGTATCAGCGGCGCCATGGCCGCGGTCATCCACCGCGTCGCGCTTTGCGCCAGCAGCAGGCCGCCAACGCCGCCAAGGAGCGAAAGCACTAGGCCTTCGGTGACGAGCTGCCGCACCATGCGGCCTCGGCTGCCGCCGATCGCCATCCGGATCGCAAACTCCTTGGCGCGCGCGCCGTTCCTGGCGAGCAGCATGTTGGCGAGATTGAAGGACGCGATGAACAAGACCACGAGCGACATTCCGAGAAGAGTGGCCGACATGGGCATCAGCTCGCCGTCGTCTTGCGGCGAGGTGCTGATGCTCATCCGTGACATCGGCGTGGCCATCGTCTCGCGGTCCTTGAGGTTGGCGGGGTCGCCCATCGCCAGTTGGGCGGTCGTCGCCTTCAGGGCCTTCAAGGCGGGCGCGATCGACGCGATGGTGGCGCCAGGCCGCAGCTGGGCGACCAGGAACAGATTGAAGTGGCGGGGGTCGCTCAGCTTCGTCGTCAGGCCGTCGCGCGCGAAGTCATTCTGCAGCGAATCGTACACGCCCGTGGGCACGAAGGCATCCGGCATCACCATCACGATCGGGCCGCCGAAGCCGCGCTCGGCGACGCCGACGACGGTGAAGGCACGGTTGTTGAGCGTGATGGTCTGGCCGAGCACGCCGTCGCTGCCGCCGAGCCGCTGCCACAGCGGGTAACTGAGGACGACCACGGGCACGTCCGCGCCAGGCCGCTCTTCCTCGGCGGTGAACCCCCGTCCCTTCATCGGCGGCGCGCCGAACGTGCTGAAGTACTCCTTCGTGACGATGTCCACGAACAGGCGGCGGGTCGCGCCGTCCTCGCGGAGGCCGACCATCGCCAGGGTGTGCGCGGAGAGCGAGGCGAAGAGGTCCGGCCGTCGGCGCAGATCGTCGAAGGTGGCAAACGAGAAGGCGCGGTACGAGTCGGGCTTGGTGGTGTCGCGGTTGAAGAGGCTTACGAGCTCGCCGTGCGGCGCGCCCACGCGAGGCTTCAGCAACATGCCGTTCACGATCGTGAACACCGTGGCGTTGGCCCCGATCCCCAAAGCCAGCACGAGGGTGGCAATCGCCGTGAACCCGCGGTGTTTCCACAACAGCCTCAGGGCAAAGCGGATGTCGCCAAGAAAGGTGGCCATGTGCAATAGAACGGCCACCGGGGGCGGATAGTTCCTGGGGGGTACGTCGGTTGGTGGCTACGAATCGGCGTTTCAGACTACGCTGGCGTTTTCCCCAAGGGACTTATGCCACGAGCCGCCGCAGTATCGGTGTTCGCACTGGGCGCCGTGGCTCTTGCTGGCACGTCGCCGCTGCGTGGCCACGCGCAGGAAGTGGCTGGTCTCGGCCGTCCCGACGACGCGCCGCGAGTTCGCGGCGACGGACCGGGTCACCGCCATGCTGTGGGTGTACCAAGGCGCCCGGGGCCCCCTCGCGCCCGTCACCTTGTCGACGCGCATCGTGAACGAGAAAGACGAGACGGTGTCCACGACGTCCGAGACACTCGCGGTTGACCGCTTCGCCGCGGGCCGGCGAATGGAGTCGTCGTTCGAGCTCCCGCTCGATCGCCTGCCGCCCGGCGCCTATCTGCTCACGTTCGAGGCGACGATGAGCAAGGTCAGCGATCGACGGGACGTGCCGTTCAGCGTCCGGTGAGGCGGCTCTCGTTCCCGGCGACCCAAGGAACCTGCAATCTGATCTCGTTTTGAACCGGCAACGGGGCACAATACGGCTGCTGGAGGTTGACATGACAGCCGATGCTGCGAGGCCATGGAGCCTCAAGGGAACGGTCCTCATCGCGTGCAACTGCGACTTCGGCTGCCCATGCAACTTCAATGCGCTCCCCACGACTGGCCAGTGTGAGGGTGGATGGACGTGGCACATCCAGGAAGGCTCCTTCGGCGAGACCAAGCTCGACAGCTTGACCTTTTCACTCTTCGTCAAATGGCCTGGCGCGATTCATCACGGCAACGGTGAAGCGACCCTCCTGATCGACGAGCGCGCAACCGATCGCCAGGAGCACGCGATCTCCACTTTGGTGGACGGGAAAGTCGGCGGACCGTGGGGCGTTCTGGCCTGGACGTGGCCGACGCTTCACGGACCGACACGGGTCGCCTACGAGCTCACCCTCGATGGGATTCACTCTCGGGTGAAGGCTGCCGACGCCCTGTTGCTGGAGTCGACGACGATCAAGAACCCGGTGAACGGGGCGAAAGTTCATCCGGGCGTCGTCTTGCCCGAGGGTCTCATCGTCAAGCGCGCTGATCTCGGTTGCTCGGCAGCCTTTCGCGTCAGCGGAGCGATTGAGCTGAATCACCCGGGCAAGTCCACGGCCGTCGGTCCGTTTGACTACGCCGGCCAATAACGGGACACCTCTCGGCCCGCCGCGCCGTCGGTTGGGTCGCGCGGCTTATTAGCTCTCCCCATCCATGACCGACATGACTGCGGCCGTGCGGCGTGATCGTGCGGTCCTTGTCATCGCTATTACTGTTCTGACCGTTCTCGCGTGGGCGTACCTTCTGCACCTCGCCGCGCAAATGAGGCCGTCCGAGATGATGCCCACACCGGCCGATGGCGCCATGGGAGGCCTGAGTATGCCCGCTCGGTTTGTCACCGGTTACCTGTCGATCTGGGTTCTCTTCAGTCTTGCCGCCACGACCGGGCAGTGGACGTTGACGAAATTGGCTTTGCTCACGCCAATGATGGCCAGCACGAGCAGTGTCTTAGGCGGCATTCTCCTGATTGCCGCGGGACTCTATCAATGGTCGCCTCTCAAGCGGGCGTGCCTTCGGCACTGTCAGACGCCACTGAACTTTCTCATGCAATGCGGAGGCTTCCGGCCGAGCCCGCTTGGCGCCGTCAGTCTAGGGGCGCGTCATGGCCTTCACTGCGTCGGCTGTTGTGCGCTCCTCATGACGCTGCTCTTTGTCGGCGGCGTCATGAATCTGCTGTGGATCGGCGGCCTGTCGATCCTCGTCCTCCTCGAGAAGGTTTGGACCAAGGCGCTCGTCACGCACGTCATTGGCGCGCTGATGGTAGCTGGAGGCGTGTTTCTCCTCGTTCATCCACGCTAGATCACGTTCACGCTACTTGGGCTCGACCGTGAATGAATGAAATGCCCGGCCCGCTTGATTGACGAATTCGACTCGCGCTCCGTGCGGATCGACGGTGAGTCGGGCGTGGCCAGAGTCCGACCAGGACCGCGCATACCCCGTCAGGTCCGACGAAAAGTGCCATGGCGCACCGAAGCTCCCCGGCAGCGCGTAGTGGATGCCGTCAACGACGTCATCGACGAAGACGTGATCGTGCCCGTAGAAGAAGACCTGAACGCCGTGGTGCTGCATGAGCTGATGCACGATGCGTTGCTCGCCGACGCTTGCGGCGCGGGCGCCCCCACGACCGTATAGCGTGTCACCGCTGTTGCCGCCGTTGCCGCCAACGGCGTGGTGAATGCAGAGAAACTTGAACGACGAGTCTGAGTCCTTGAGTGTCTGCTCGAGCCAGGAGAGCTGCGTGGGGCCGAGCGTCCAGTCCTCGACCCGGACGACGTCGGCTGCGGTCGGCAGTGCCAGGGGAGCCGAGGCCCTTGTGTAACTCTGAACGTTCAGAATGACGAAGAGCGCCGGTCCCCATGTGAAGGCGTAGTAGTCCTCCTCGGCACTGCCCCCCTGCGGGTAGGTCTGCTGATTCGGATTGGGGACGAAGCGGCGTCGCACAGCTCTGACGAGATCGATCGACTCCTGCGGGAACTTGCCGCTTTCGCCTTCCCAGTTGCCGATGGCGCTGAAGTGCGGCGTGTAAGCCGTGAGTGGCCCCAGGTGTCGTCGGTACATCTCATAGGCCTGCTCAGCCGCGTCCGCGGACTTCTGACCTTCGTCCCTCGAGGTCGACCATGCCACGTTGTCGCCGAGACCGATCACGAAATCCGGATTGTCACGTCCGACATTCCTGACGACGTCATCCATGACTTGGACCTCCGGGCTGCCTTCGGCAAACGTGCCGGTGTGGGGGTCCGTGATGAGAGCAGCCGTAAACGATTCACCGCGGCCACGTGGCGTGATGAATCCACCATGGGCCACGATCGATTCGGGGCCGCCCTCTGCTTTGAGGCGAATTCGGTATTGATAGCGGGTGCCGGGCGCGAGGCCCGTGATCGGCCACTCGAGAAAATCGCCCGGCATCGCGCCAACGGCCTGCGTCTGCACGACGCGCTTGCCGGTGAGGCTCTTCAGCACGTCCACGGTCGCTGACACCTCGTCCCGACCGTTGCGCGCCTGGACCAGAATCGAGGACACCGTCGGGCGCGCGAGCAGGGGTGGCAGGGAGAGTTCGGGAGCTGCGAACCCCGTCAGGCGTCTTGTGAGCGCGGCAGGAGCCGCGAGCGCAGCGGCAGCCGTCGCGATGAACGTCCGCCGTGATGGGTTGCACCGAGGTCTCGACATCAGTCGTTACCTCGAGCCGAATTCCTTGGCGAGCCACCGGTACATCTCGGGCTGTGTGGTCTTGATCGCCGCCCGGGAGAAGGGACCGGACAGCGTGGATCCGGTCAGATACCCTGATGCCATCATCACAAAGTAGTCGGCGACGTTGCCTGGCACGTCGGAGCCCACGGCGAACTGCCCGCGGGCACGGGCCTCCTCATACAAGGTCTCGATCTCGGGGTTGTGAAGACCGTCGGGGACCTTCAGATCCTGATACGCGTAGAGGAGCTCGCGGAGGAAGGTCGGCTGGTTTCGGTCGTAGGCCAGGTCGGGATGCGCCGGTACCGTGACTCGGCCTCCAACATAGGTGGCCGAGCCAGTAGAGGTCACGATCACGAACGGGATCGTCCTGAGAAAGCGTCGTTTGTCGACGTCAAGTCTTACGGCATCGACGAGGTCAAATTGCGCGCGGATGGCGTCCAGCGCGGCTTCTCGGTCTGGCTCCGTGGCGATGGCCGCAATGTCGACCGTGAAGCCCCTGTAATTGAGCTCGCGGGGATTGTCGCGCTTGGCCACGAATGTCGTGGGCCCGGCTGCCCCGAAGAGGCCAGCGCCCCCCTTGCCTCCACCGTGAAGGGACGTCACCTGCCGCGTGAATGAAATCTCGTCACCGGCGACGCGCCCGCGGAACGCAATCGTGCGCGCCGCGTCCGGGCTCAGTACCGTGAACAAGATCGAGGCGGCCTCGACTGTGCCGCCCGCGATCGTCACGGCGCCGCTCGACGCTTCGCCCTCGCGAACTGTTCCGGTCACGGCAGCGCCAGTGACGGTGAACTCGAAGATCCAAGGACCGTTGGGCACGTCCACCACACGCCAGGGACCAGCAGGTCCAACCGGTGCCGGTTCCGGTGCGGTGGCAGGTCGGGCGATCGTCGGACTCGCCAGCACGCCACTGGGCTGGTCAGCAGGCGGCGAGGAGGCCGCCGGCGCCTGTAGCTTCGCCGTGAAGTGTGTCGCCCCCTGGGCCCCGACGATCCCATTGAGGCCCGGAGAGCCATTGACTTGAACGCTGCGCGTGAAGTCGATCTGATCTCCTGTCCGGGTTCCCCGGAACGTGACGATGCGCTCACTGCCGTTGTACCTAATCGTGAAGCTGATGACCGCGCCGTCCGTCGAGCCGTCGGCGAGCGCGAACGGTCCGGGAATATTCGTCGTGATGCCGGTGGCGGGATCCACCCTGCCCTGGGTTGCCGACCCCGTCACGGTGCCGCCTTTGATCACGAGATCGAAGGTCCAGGGAGGAAACCCGACGCCGTTGACGGCCACCCAGCGCTGGCTCCCCGGGAGGGGCGTGCCGAGTACCATGGCGGCGGCCACAGGATCGGCGCGATGCGCCGTGAATTGCATCGCCCCGCGCGCGCCGAATACACCCGCGCCGCTCAACTCGCCAACGGGATCCTCAACGGACCGCGTGAGGTCGATCGAGTCACCTGCGAGCGTCCCCGCAAACGTGATGATGCGGCCACCTGAAGGGCTGTCGACTTTGAATGAAAGCGCGTTGCCCTGGACAGTTCCGTCGCGGATGCTTGCCGGTCCCCTCAGGCCCCCTTCTTGTCGGACGGTACCGGTCAGTGTCGTTCCCGTCTGCGTCAGGTCAAACGTCCACGGTGCGTAGGCCACTCCAGCCATGACCAACCAGGTGCCCGTGGCAGGTCCGGCTTGCGCGGCCACCGCGGTCGTCTGGGCCGCCGTTCGGAGACTGACCAACGCCAACGCGGAAAACAACAGCACGGACACACCGAATCGATGCTTCACTGGGTGCCTCCGTTCATTGTGCGCCAGGGTCGTGCATGCCACCCTGCGCCGCTCACGAGCCGCTCGGCAACCGGCGTCGAGAACGTTGCCGTGGCGGCTGCCTTTCGCGGGCATGCCCGGCGGGTTGCTATGGTAGGACTGTCTTCACGCCCGCCCGGTCTTAATTGGCCCCGTCCGGCGTCGCCCACCTGGACGAGTTCTGAGACGCGCTCTTATACTGACGGCAGCGCGATAGGTCTTCCCTTGGAGAAATCACGAGATGAATAGCACATTAATTCGTGGCCTGTTGACCGGATCCGCCCTTGCGTTGGGCCTGAGTGCGGTCCTGGCGGCCCAGGGCCCCAGCGGCCGGCCGTTGAGTCCGAGTGGGAATTCGTCCACCCAGATCGGCAGTAAGTGGATCGATATTACGTACGGCCGTCCGCTGAAACGCGGCCGTGACGTCTTCGGCTCGGGCGCCACCTACGGCGCGATCACGCACACGGACGGCGCAGCGTTGTGGCGCGCGGGCGCGAACGTGTCGACACGGCTCAAGACGGAAGTGCCCCTCGTCATCAACGGCAAGACGGTTCCCGTCGGCGAGTACAGCGTGTTTATCGACGTCAAGAGTCCGACCGACTGGACGTTTATCCTGTCGACGTGGCCGGCGCAGACAACCTACGAGCCGAACAACAAGGCGGCGCTCTGGGGCTCGTTCGGCTACACGCCGGACAAGGACGTGGTCCGTGCGCCGATGCGAGTGGCCCAGACGCCAATCTCCGTCGATGAACTCACGTGGCTGTTCATCGACGTTACGCCGACCGGCGGCTCGCTGGAGATCGTCTGGGACAAGACCGCGGCCGCGGTTCCCTTCAAGGTCGGCTCGTAGGCGCGCGGCCAGATCACCGGCCGTCGGCCACGAGGCGCGCGAGCGCGCGCGGAGGGCCGGGTGCCTGCTCGGCGCAGGTCCAGGTGATCTGGCCCGAGATGGTCACGCTGCCGGGATCCTGCCACCCGCTGAACTGAAACGACCCCGACCCATCGGGTTTCACGACCATCGTGCCGATGTTGTCGGGGTGGGCGAAGATGTGGATGTCTTCGCTCCCCGAGGGCGTGTCGACCCGCATCTGGGTGGCGTTCAGCTGGCGACCCGTGTAGGTGCCCGGCCCTTTGTAGGTCGCGCTCACATCCGAACTGAACGTGTGGCCGCCACCGACACTTCCGGGGTTGCCGCGCACTTCGGGTGGTTCAGGCACGTTGAAGAGGGGCGTTGAGCCGTCACTGGGCGGTGGCATGGTCCCGCGTGCGGCGACGTCGGCACAGGTGGCGACTGGGAGCGGGTCGTCGAAGGCCCCGTTACCGTAAGGCCGCCGGTGATTCTGACCGTCGCGTGCAGGACCGCCATCTTGGCGCCCGACCCTCCCGCCAGCACCAAAACCCCGATCAGCCCCGTGAATTGCGCGGTCGCTCGGCTCATGGTTTTCCTCGCCCCGAACACTGTACGGCAGGTTCGCGCAATCACGGCGCAGCGGGCGATCCGCATCGATCCGATGATCGCGCTCAGATAGCCAGAGTCGAACGCTGTTCGGCGGCCCGTTTCAAGCGCCCGAGCGACTCGGCGGGACCGGTGACGAACCGCCGGCCGAGGACTATCTGCAGGAGCCGGCCCCGCCAGCCTGGCGGGAAGCTGAACGCTCAATGAAACGTCGCGCGACACGAGTGGGCATCGATGGGCGTGATCTGAATCTGCTCGCGGTTCTTGACGCCACACGGCAGGGCGATGTCGAGCGTGAGCTGCCGCGGGGCTTGCATGTCGAGCACGTCGAAGACGATGTGCAACATGCCGGCTCGAAAGACGAGCTGATCGCGCACGCTCACCGATCGCGCGGGCGCTTCGACCAGTTTCGTCCCGGACCACTGCGCCAGCTCATGGGGGTCCGTCAGCAGGTGCCAGACGCGGTCGGCAGGCGCGAGGATGACAGCTGTCGGACACACCTCCATGGCAGCGTCAGTCTACGCGAGCCGGGCGAGCGTTCACCCCATCACGAGGAGCCACAGACAGAGCGATAGTTCCGCGACGAAGCCGAGAACCTCCAGGTAGATGGATAGGGGGTGTTCGAGCGGTGACAGAAAGATCAGCCAACCCACGCCGGCCAGGATCATCAGCACGCCCAGAAATCGAGGCAGGAAGGTCGACCTGAAAATGAGGTAGCCGAGCAGGAGACAATAGGGCGCGAAAAATACGAGGGAGCTGATCTTGTAGGGAGCAACGTTCAAGAGGTCAAGCACATCGTTGGCGCATCCCCCGAGGCTGAAGCACGCCGCGACGAGAGAAAGGCTCCTGTTCGTCGGCTTGAACAGATGATAGAAGAGCAGCGTCACCGCGATGTAGAACGCGTGCGCGATCAGGTTCACGGCGTCATAGACAACAAGGTGGCCTCGGCCGACGAAGGTCTCAGCGGAAATCGCCGTTAGAAAGTAAAGCAAATAGAGGGCACCAGTCATCCTCGCCCTGGCACGTGGCAACGTCGCTGCCGTTTGGTCCGTCATTTCAAAGGCTCCCGATCGTGCCCGCTACCGCGCGAGGTGGAGATCGTTTTAGACCCCAACGCCCGCGCCACGGTCTGGCGCCTGTGGCGGTGACACCGCGGATCCGACCAACGCCGGGCCAACCGCCCGCGCGCGTCACCATTTGATAGGATGCCGGCGCGAGAGCGCGTAACGGAGTCGGACCACATGTCAAAACGAGAGGCGTGGTTGGGATTGATCGCCTTGTGTATCTCTGCGGTCGTCACCGCTGGTGGGCAGCAGCAGCAGCCCGCGGCGTCCGCCGAACTCGGTGCCGTGATCGACGCGAGCCTCGTGCGTCCAGGCCGCGGATCGGCGCCCGCCGATGCGCGTTCGACCGCGACCGCCCTCCTGGCCCGGCTGCGCGCGATCGACGCGACACAGCTCTCGTTCGACGAAACCATCGACCGCCGATTTCTCGAGACGATTCTCATCGGACGGCTGGTGTCCACGCCGGCCGGTCAGCCAATGGGTGAGGCCGCCTACACACGGATGCTGCGCGAGCAGGATCTGTTGCCTTACGACGCCGCCGGGCTCTGGGCTTTTGCGCACGAGCAGTTCGATGCCACGGTGCAGCAGCTCGAGGCCCTTGCTCGTCAAATCGATCCCACCAAGACCTGGCTCCAGATCGCCAACGAGGTCAAGGCCGACCACCCCGACGCCTCACGCATGATCGAGGCCCACCAGGAGATCGTGGACAAGGCCCGCGCGCATCTCGTTGCGAAGGACCTGATGACGCTGCCCTGGCCGGAAACGTGTACGGTCGTAGCTCGCGTGCCGACCGCCGGCAACAACCCGTACTACGGGGGCTTCTCCGGTGCGACCGCACGGCCGCCAGGACCAGACGGCACGCTCCGCGGCGAGTGGCAGATCAACCCGTTCAATCCATCCTGGGATGAGGCCACTGCGCACGACTACCTCGTCGAGCATGACTGGGGCGTGATTTACGTGACGGCGCCGCACGAGACGTACGGTGGCCATCACGTGCAGATCATGTATCAGATGCACATCCCACGGAAGCTGCGCCAACTGCAGAGCACGTCGATGTTCACGGAGGGCTCGGGGCTCTACAACGAGCAACTGTTCCAGGAGACCGGGTTCTTCCCTAATGAACGGATTCACCTCCGGCAACTTCAGTTGCGGCTGTGGCGCAACGCGCGCGTCATTTACGACGTCGGGCTCCAAACCGGTCGGATGACGCGAGCCGAGGCCATCGCGCTCATGACGGATCGGGTGGGCTTCCTCCCATACGCGGCAGCGGACGAAGTCGACTCCGCGATCGCCCGGCCCGGGTATTTCATCGGCTATTTCATGGGCCTGTCCGAGATCTTGAAGATGCGCGACGAGTACCGTCAGGCGCGGGGCACTGCCTTCACGCTCAAAGACTTTCACGACCGCCTGCTCCGAATCGGCAGCATGCCGCCCGCACTCGTACGCGAGGTGCTCGTGCACGACATCGGCCGATAGCGCCGGTCGCGACCAGAACCTTCCCGTCTTACGGCGTCGGATTGATGCCGATTCCCGTGGCGAGGCGCTCTTTACCCACTCTTGCGCAAGGCGGCGAGGAGCGCCTTGAAATCGTCCGCCAGCGGCGAGACATATTGCACGCGGAGGCCGGCGGTCGGATGGATGAATCCGAGCTTCCAGGCGTGGAGCGCCTGGCGGCCGATGGGAGGCAGTGTCGGAGGTTCCGGCGGCGCGCCGAAACGGTACTGGCGTTCGCCAAGCAGCGGGTGGCCGCGCATCGCGGCCTGCACGCGGATCTGATTGCGCTTGCCGGTGACCAGCTGCACCTCGACGAGCGCCGCGTCGGCGAATGGCTCGGTCACCTGGTAACGCGCTTCCGCGTCGCTCGCCCGGGAGTCACGTCCGTGCGCTTTGCGCTGGCGCAGCGACGACGGATCCCACGCGAGCGAGTCGCGCCAAGTCCCAGTCGTTGGCGTGGGCCGTCCGAGCACGACGGCGAGGTAGACGCGCTCCGGCATGTGCTTCCTGAACTGTGACTTCAACGCGTCACGCGCCGTTGGTGTCCGCGCGAACAGGACCAGTCCGCTCGTGTCGCGGTCAATGCGATGCACCACAAACGAACGCGCGCGTGGCGCATGCCGGTAGTAGTCGGCCAACAGGTTCACCAGCGTCGGTTCCTCGCCGTGACGTCCGGGCAGCGGCTCAACCAGCAGACCGGCCGGCTTGTCGAGGATCACGATAGCGTCGTCTTCATGGAGCACGCGCAGCAAGTACCGCACGTCGCGCACCGAGCGGTCGGCCGGCTTCGATGAGCCGGGACGATCGATCCAGACGCCGACGTGCTGACCGGCTGAGACCCTGTGCGCGCCCTGAGCGACCTCGGCTACCTGTCCGTTCAAGTACACCTTGCCGCGAGCGATCCACTCGGTGGCCCGGTGCCGTGAGCCCGCATCGGTCCGGACAGCCAGCCACCGGTCAAGCCGCATCCCGGCGTCCGCACTCTCGATGATCCACTCGCGCATCAGGCAGGTCGACTTGTCACGGTATCAACGGACTCGCGGTGGCGGCGGGGTTCGGATCCCCTCCACACCGTCGGTTGGCAGCCCGCGGGCTCTGACGCGCGCGCCCCTACTGCGTGTAACGTTTCGCGGAAGGCTCGATTTTGCGAAGCGCATCCGCGACGGTGCCCACGGCCGTACGAATCATTCGCAACTGATTGTCGGGGGAATCCGCCGAGCGTACGGTGATCGTGAGCCCGTCCTCCGACTCGACGACCTCGTAGACCGGAGTCGAGCCTGCATAGACAGTGTTGAGGATTTTCTCAGGCATCCGCAGATCTTACCTCTCTCGCACACATAGGTCGATCGGGGGCGGCCATTCAGTAGGAGACAACTGAGATTGCTATCTGGAGCGGCTCCCTAAGGATGGGATGGGCGCGGATCAGTTGAGGCAGCGGTCTGTCCGACATTGTGCGAGAGACGCTTCCCGTCACGACGACCGAGGCCGTCTCGTTCGGGTGGATCGTGCAGTGGTAGCTAAAGGTCCCGACGGAGCTGAAGACCACCGGCGCGTCAGCGGCGCTCGTGGGGGCAATGCTTCCCGTATCGAACACGCCGGTGTCCGTCGCGGTGTGGGCGATCGAATCCGAGTTCAACCAGTTCACCGACTGACCAGCGGTCACCATCACCGGATTGGGCGAATACACGCCACCCTTGATCGTGACCGTGAGCAGACTGCACGGGTTGGTACCTTCGGGGTTCGTCGGCGAGACTCCGCAGGTCGAGGAACTGGTTGAGGGGCTGGTTGAGCTGCCGCAACCGCCAGCGACGAGTGCGAGCGCGGCGACTGCCACGAGGATGCCCTGTGTGACGATGACGGATCGGTTCATGGTCGAGTCTCTTCGCTAATCGTGGGCCGACCAGAGGACACCGAGAGCATGATCCCGAAGCCAATGGCCGCCAGGACCCCGATGCCGATCCACATCGGGCCAACGTGCTTGAGCGCTCCGCTGTGCCATAGGGCGAGGCCGATCCCGAGAGCCAGGATGAAGTACCCGACGAGAAACATGTGAATGAATCGCATAGTCATTCTCCGGGCGATCGTCCCAGCACTCGGGAGTTCTGACCCTCACCGCCTATGGATGACGGATGATGTCGTGCACCTGATTCTGCTTGTCCAGCAACGTGACTTGTCCGCCAACGGAGGCGTATCGGTAGCCGGGTGCAGGAGTCGCCAGCTTCACTTTGAGATCGGATGGGACCGCGTGGGCCAGCTTCAGTAGATCCGGATCCAGCTTCGAGCCCACTTGGAGCCGAGAATCCTGATCAGCAGTTAGCTTGTCCTGCTGTCTGAACCCTGCCGGCGGGTTAGCCTGGTGCTGACCATACCAGTCGCTGGTGGCCTGACGGTCCTGCGCGGTGAACTGCGTTTGGGTGCTCTTCTGATCGGTCTTGGCTTGCTCCCCGGCTTGCCCGCTCGCGGCTCGCGCGCTGGGCGTAGCGGCGAACATCAGCAATGCGATGGCGCCGGCTGCGACATGACGTGTCTTCATGATGCTTCTCCCTGTCGAATGAGCCGGAAGGCGTCCGGTCTGCGCTGGCCCCAACCGCATCTGCATCGTGAGCTTCCGAGTAGGCTACGTGATGGGTCGACCACGCAGCTGTACTCTTCCGCACATCGCGTACTATCCTCTGGATGGCATTCGCGACCTTGGAACCCAGGCCCGTTTGCAGCTGACGAGGCCGCCGGTCGTCGATCATGACGCGCCCCCGCTCGCGGCACCGGCGGTCCGGCTCCGTCCCTCGTTCGGTCGAGCCGTCGGTGGTGCGCCGGGTGACGGCAAGCACCTGGCGCTGGCGCGCGGCGGCCATCGTGATCGTCGGCGTCCTCACGTACGCGAACGGCCTCGCCAACCCGTTCGTCTTCGACGACTACCCCGCCATCGTCGATAACCCGCAAGTGAGCGACTGGACGAACCTGCGGCAAGTGGTCACAGCGGCGCAAGGATCGCCCGTCGCAGGCCGTCCGCTCGTCGCTTTCACGTTTGCCCTGAACGACGCCGTCGATGGACTGAACGCCACCGCTTATCGGCTGGTAAACCTCGTCATCCATCTGGCGTGCGCGCTCTTGCTCGGCGGCATCGTCCGGCGGACGCTCAGGCTACCGGCGCTTGGGGTCCCCTTCGCGGCACGGGCGGACGACATTGGCTTCGTGGCTGCGCTCGTCTGGACGGTCCATCCCCTCGGCTCGGAAGTCGTTGACTACGTCACGCAGCGTACCGAATCGCTGATGGCCGTCTTCTACCTGCTGACGCTCTATGCGACGGTCCGGGCGCTGACGTCGACCCGCGCGTCCGCGTGGCGCGGTCTCGCGGTCCTCAGCTGCGCGCTCGGCATGGCGTGCAAAGAGCCCATGGCGACGGCCCCCTTCATGATCGTGCTGTTCGAACGCGTGTTTGCGTTCGACTCGATTCGTCAGGCGTTCGCCAGCCGGTGGCGTTTCTACGCCGGCTTGGCCGCGACGTGGTTTGTGCTGGTCGTGTTGTATTGGTCGGGTCCTCGCGAATTCTCCGGCGGCTACGCGTCGACTCACGTGTCGACGTGGACGTACCTCCTCAACCAGACCGTGATCCTCGTGCACTATCTCCGGCTCGTCGTGTGGCCGCGAGGGCTCGTCGTAGCGTATGGGTGGACACCGGTGGTCACGCTCCGCGCCGTGCTGCCTTACGCGCTCGCCATGACGTGCGCCGCGGTGGCCACGTGCGTGGCCCTGGTCCGATGGCCGAAGGTCGGGTTTCTCGCGGCTTGGTTCTTCATCACGATCGCGCCGACGTCCAGCCTGGTGCCGATTGCCGCAGAGGTCGGCGCGGAGCGACGGATGTACGTGCCGCTCATGGGCCTCGTGGTCCTTGGCGTGGTTGGAGTCACGGCGGCGCTCGATCGGCTGCGACGTGACTCGTCGGGCGTCGGAGGCCGCCACGCCTTCAGCTGGCCGTGGACGCTCCCGCTGGTGACCGGTGGTCTGGTCGTGGCGCTGGCGGCGGCGACGTTCGCGCGGAATCGCGAGTACGTCTCAGAGACCGTGCTCGCGCGCACGATGCTCGAGCGATGGCCAAGCGGCTTTGCGCATCATGTCGTCGGCGTCCAGCTGGGGCTGGGGGGGCAGTACCCGGAGGCCGTGGCGCAACTGCAACAGGCCGTCGACGGCTTTCCGCCGGCGCGATATGACTTGGGCGTCGCCCTCTTCAAGCTCGGCCGGTGGGATGACGCCATCGCCGAGCTCGCGCGCTTCGTCCGTGACGAGCCCCGATTGTCGCAGGTCGCGCCGGCCCACACCCTCCTCGGCCGTGCCCTCGCGACCGAGGGGCGGACGAAGGAGGCGGTTCCTCAATTCCGGCTGGCGCTCTCGGCCGCGCCGCCCGATCCAACGGCAGAGGTCTTCCTGGCCGACATGCTCTTTCAGCAGCAGGCCTACGAGGACGCGATTCCTCACTATCGGGCCTACACCGCACTTCATCCGACGGATGTCGGTCCACTGACGAAGCTCGGCGCCGCGCTCGTGGCGACCCGACAAACCGCCGACGCGCTGGTCGCGTTCCGACAGGCGGTCGCCGCTGCCCCAAGCGATGCGCACGTTCTGGAAAACCTGGCGGAGGTGTTGATCGACTCCGGCGAACTGGATTCCGCGATCGGCGAAGTCACCCAGGTCATGGCATTGGCGCCGGCCGACCCGGTCGCGCACGATCTTGCCGGGCGTCTCGCCGCCGGACAGGGGCGATTGGACGACGCGCGGAGGGAGTTCGAGCGCGCCCTCCGGCTCGACCCAGGGTTCGAGCCTGCCCGCGCGCATCTCGGCGCGCTGCCGGCCAAATGATCTACGCGCGCAGCGCTCGCAGAATCTCCTGCGGGTCGGGAAAGCGCCCCTCAGCTCGCTTGGAAAACAGCAGCTTCCCGTCGGCGACCACGTCGAACACGCCTCCGCGGCCTTCGATCAGCTTGACGTCAGCGTCGATCTGCCGCCGGATCTCGGCCGCCAGACCGGCGGCCTGCGGACGATAGTTTCACTGGACGCAGTAAGTGATTTGGACCGTCATAGCCCCTCCGACAGCGGCGACTCCCCAAGAACCGCGCGGCCTGCCTGCCACGCTAACACCGATGATGGCACTGATGCCCCACTCGACGCAGCCTCGAGCCGCGCGAGCCTCGCGCGCCGAGCGAAAGATGATGTAATCTCGGGCATGGCTTCCTCAGAGTTCTCCTCGGATCGGGGTTTCTCCGCCTCGCTACCGGTCGCGGAGCGCATCAGCCTTTTCCTTCGCGCCGTCTACGGATGGATGTGCGTCGGGCTCGCGATGACGGCAGCCACCGCGTGGCTCATCGCCGGATCGCCTGCGATCGTCAGCGCGATCGCGACGAACCGTCTGCTCTTCTGGGCACTGATGGGCGCGCAACTCGGACTGGTCTTCGTGCTCGCCGCCCGCGTCGACAGGCTAGCCGCGTCGACCGCGGGTGCGCTGTTCGTCCTGTACTCGGCGCTCACCGGCGTGACGTTCTCCTTCGTCCTGCTCGCCTACACCGGCGAATCGGTCGCGAATACCTTTGTGGTGGCGGCCGGGATGTTCGGCGGCCTCGCCGCCTATGGCACCGTCACCAAGCGCAGTCTCGCCGGTTTCGGATCATTTCTCTTCATGGGCCTGATCGGCGTGGTGCTCGCCTCGGTGGTCGGCATCTTCTGGCACAATGACGCCCTCCAGTTCGTCGTCTCGGTCGTCGGCGTCATCGTGTTCTCCGGGCTTGCGGCCTACGACGCCCAGCGGCTGAAGGCGATGGCGCTCGCCGCTCCGGACGGCCCGACGGGTGCATCAGCCATCGTCGGCGCGCTGGCTCTCTACCTCGACTTCATCAATCTTTTCCTGTTTCTGCTTCGCTTCACCGGCAGACGACGCGACTAATCTGAGAGCGCGTTTCAGAACTCGTCCAGGCGGGTCCTGCCGCCGAACAGCCCCATCCGGTGCTCGCCGGCAAGCCCCTTGTCACGGGTGTCGGCTCCGCGCCGGGCGGGGCGGCCCCGTTCGGCGTCACCCGCCTGGACGAGTTCTGAAACGCGCTCTCAGCCGGCTTTACGAATCGTCGTCGACACTGTCCCCACCGCGTGACCGGCCACGAGGACCGTGGCACGAACTTCGTACGTGCCAGGCGCCAGGTGTTCCAGGTCGAACTGCCCGGCCGCAGTGAGGCGGTCGGCCGCCTGGACGGGCACGACGGACTGGTCAGCGGCCCGCTCCGCCGCACTGCCGACCAGGCTCCACTCGACGCGAACGTCCGAGGGCAGCGGCGCCTCCGGTGGCGCGTAGAGTTCAAGGAACGTCCGTAACGCCGTTGCAGCCGCTGGCACTTCCTCAAGGGCCAAGAACTGCGACCCGCCGTCCGCGCCGGTCCATGAGGTCATCACATCGCTGACGAGAAACGGTCCCACGCGAGCGAGCTGCGCCGTCACCGGCACGTCGATACTGCCGACGTGTCCATTCGTGTCGGCGACGCTAAACCGCAACCGGTAGTTTCCTGGCGCCGCCGGCAGCGAGAGTGAGACGCGATAGTCGCCGCCGTTGCTCGGCGCCTCGATCGCCTTTCGACCCGTGCGCAGCTTTCCGGCCGTATCCACGAGGCCAAACATCACCGTGAGCGGACCTGGCGCGCTTGCCGGCACCTCGAGATTGGCGTCCACGTCGAGTCCAGCGCCCGTGTTGCCGCGCCGCACCACCGTCGCCACGGTAATCGGCACGCCATAGTTCGGCAGGCCCTCCACCACAGCGGCACGCAGTTGATCCTCCACGGGCACGACGACGGGCGGTGCGGGCGCCAGCGCGACGTGGTTGGCGTGCACAGTCAGTCCGGATCGCTTCACGCGCGCCGCCAGTTTGAAATCGCGGCCTGGGGCGCTGCCGGCGGGCGCCTCCACGCCGAGGTGGTATACGGCCGAGGTGGCCACGGCCACATCGTTGAAAAAGCGGTCCGGCTGGCCCATGACGCGATAGAACGTGCCGCCCGCCATGTCGGTCATGGTTTGGAGATCCAATTCCAGCGTCCGGTTGTCCGCATATACGATCGCCGCTCCGGTTGTCCCCGCGTTGGCGGCGCCTCCCCCTTTTGAGGCATCGCTCATGTCCGGGTCTTGGGAGAGGACGCTCAACTGGACACCCGCCGCCGCAGCCGCCTTTGCGACCGGTTCGAAGGTCGGCAACTGCTGACGCGACGCCACGCCGAGGCCGTCCGAGATGATGACCAGCTCCTTCAGGCCCGGCGCCGGCTTCATCGCGTTGATGACATTCAGGTAGGCCCGGATCTGATTGGCGGCAGTTTGCACAGACAGGTCTCCGACCATCCGCACCTTGCGGGCCACCTGCTCGGCACACGAGCTACTCGAGATCGCGGCCTGGGTCGCCGTCCTTCCTTGGAAACAGTCCCGCTGAATGATCTGCTGGAGGGTGGTGTCGTCCCCGTTTCGCACTTCGAGGGCCTCCGCAAGCCCCACCGCGTACTCGGCCATGAGGTCACGGGGATCGTTAAACTCGCCGACTGCATGCCGGAGGGCCGCGTCCACCGCCTGGCGATTGCGCGTAGGGTTGAGCGTGGCCGCGCCGCTCGACGTCGTGAACCCGACGACGTCTGAGATGGGCAACGTGTCGACAAAGCGGGTTGCCGCGAAAAACATCCCCTTGCCGCGGGATGGCGTGATCGACAGGTCATCGAGCATGACCACGAACAACCGGGGCTCGGCTGGAGGCGCAGTGTTCGTCACTTCTCTCGGGGGCGCGGCCGCGGGCGTCCCGGCGCGCGTCGCCGCGGACGGAAGCGCCACCTCTTCATACGCCACTGTGCGCACGGGCTGCACGTGGCCGTCGAGCTTCACCTCGAAGTCGGCGGCGGTGAGGCCGGCCACCGGCGTCTCGTCGTGATCCAACACGGTCACATCGACCGGCACGAGCGTCACGCCGCCTCGAAAGACCGGGGCCTGCGGAGTCTGACCCAGAACCGTCGGGCCAGCGACACACGCTGCCACGAGCACAATCGCGAGACGACGCATCTCCCCTCCCTGGACTACTGGCCTCGACACGCCAAGCGTACTGCGGCTTGCCGGCCTTGCGCCGCGCTCCGGAAGTCACAAGCCGCCTGGCGTGTCCAGGCCACCAGTAGCCTAACTCCCAATTCGAATCGCGACGAGGTGGCGTTCGGTCGTGCCCGCATGGGCGACGACGAGCTCGACGAGGTAGTCGCCCGGGGCGAGCGGCGCCAGGCTGACGTCGCCCACGAGCGTGGGACGATCAGCGTTCGGCGGTTCGGCCAGCGTCACGCCGACGGCCAGCGGCTGGCCGCGGCGATCGAGCAACCGCCCGACATGGCTGTCGAGCGGGCCGCTCATCGCCCATTCGAGATGCAACCGATCGTTCCTGCTGAAGGAACGACCGACGGAGGGCCAGAGCGGCGAACGCGGTGACGGCGTCGCTCGATAGACGATCGGATCGCTCACGAGAGCCGTCGCCGGTGGACGCGTCACATCCACCGAGCTCGACAGCCCGTCGGCCGGCGCGCCGACCTCAATCTTCACGTGCCACGGGCCCGGCGTCGTCCCCACCGGCACGCGGAGCAGCGCGCTGCGCGCGCCGGCGTCGATCCGGCCCGTCATTGTTATTGGGGGAATCGCGGCGTCGGCTCCGGTCACGGTGACGTGAACGTCGGCGCCTGGCGCCACCGACCCTGCCTGGGCGCTCGGCACTTCGACCACGACGGCGACGTCCGTCGCGTCGGTCGTCGCGCTCGCCAGGAGCGACTCGCTGGCATCGAGGCTCGAGAGCGCAGTGAGCGCCGCCGCTTCGGGCGACGGTGCGGACGGCTCCGACGTGACCGTCGTGGTGAGGACGGGATTCGGCGAGGCGGTGTAGCCATGGCGCGCGCTCACGTGGACGCCGGGCGTCTTGACCTTCACTTCGATCGTCCGATACTTATCGTCGAGCTTCGTGTTCGTCGTGTAGTAGCCAAGCAAATAGTAGGACGACAGCGTGTCGGTGAGCTGCGACATCAGTGTCGCGATGTCGTTGGCCCGCACGATCGCCTGCCCATTCGTGGTGGATGCCAGGGCCCGGAGGGGCTCGAGGGTCGCGTCGCTTGCGGCCCACGATGGCGGCCGCTGCTCCGCTACGAGCTTGTCGCCAAACACCTCGAGCCCCGCCGGCTCGATCGGGTGGAAAGCGACGTTTTGGCGCAGCGCGTTCTCGGACATCTTGCGGAAGTCATCCCTGAAATCGAGATCCGCGAGGCGGCTCACCTCCGCGTCGCAGGCCCCCGGGTCCGGCACGCCGTTCGCCGCGAAAACGGCGTTGGGCGTCAATCTGCCGTTCTGGACGCCCGGCTGCGGAAGGACGTGCCACAAGGACTTGAGCAGATCCGGCTCGGGCCCGGTTAGCGCCCAGCCGTCGGAAAACAGCAGGACATTGGTGCGCTCTTCGCGGACCGTGGCCAGTTTCGCCGTGAGGCCTCTCAGGCTGGTCAGCACGAGGTCCGTCCGCCAGCGGGTGACCAACTCCTTCACGAGGGCAAAGGCCTTCTTCGTATCGGGATCAAATCGATGGGCGTAGCAGCTGTACAGCCACTCCTCGTGGGGCGTCATCAGGACCGGCGCTTCGAGGGTCCCAGGCGTATCGAGGGTCGCGGCCTGCGGCCAGTACTGTTCGATCTCGTGCGCGATTGTCTCGGTCCGCTGGCCAAACGTCAGCCTGGCGGGCGGCGTGTCCGGATTGAAGGCGGCAAAATAGTCTGTCGGGCCGACCGTGCGATCCAGAAAATCAATGACCGGCTGCTGCATCCTCCACGCGCCCCAAACCGCGAAGTGATAGGTGTCGAAATACGCGACGAACGCGCGGTGATGCGGATCGGCGACCAGCCGTTCGCCTTCTTCCGCCGTCTGCGGGTCGCGCCGCTCGCGATCCGGAGGGTTGGGCTCGAATTTCAGGAACTCGAAGAACTCGACCGATTGCGGCTTGCCGTCCTCTGTGACCTGGAAGTCTCCTGGCGAGAGGCCCTCCACCACTTGGCCGTCGCGGGTCGGATAGACATCGACTGCGACGAGCGTGGCGCCCGCGCGGAAGATCGGGTGCTGGGGGGTGGGCGGCGTCGGGAACTGCTGCTGGCGTGCTGCCGCGAGCGCCGCGGCAGACGCGCAGGCGACCGTGAACCCCAGCAGGACCCGGCCCATAGGAATAAAGAAGGGCAGATCGAGTCTACCACTGGCCTTCGAACCGGCTTTCTCGCGCACCAGGCGGGTCCTGCCGCCGAACAGCCCACCCGGTGCTCGGCGACAAGCACCCGCCACGGGGAACGCCTCCGCGCCGGGCGGGGCGGCCCGTTCGGCGTCACCCGCCTGGACGAGGTCAGAAACGCGCGCTCAGGTCCAAGCGCGGCCGAGCCATACTATCTGTGAACGCCCCACTTGGTTCCGGCGGAGCTTTGGATGAGGACGCGCGCGGCCGCCCTTGCTGAAACGATCTTCGTCCTCGCCGTCGGCCTGACGGCGATCGGCCAGGCGCCGGCTGCGCCGCGGCCCGCGACGGCCGCGGTTTCTGGACAGATCCTAGACGGCGGCGCAGGTCCGCCCGTCACCAACGCGCTTGTGACCCTCACGGGTGGCGGCCTCGCGCCGCGACGCGTTGTCGTCGATCCGCAGGGACGCTTCGCGTTCTCCGATCTGCCGGCCGGCACCTACTACCTGACGGCCACCAAGCCGGGGTACGCCAACGGCGCCGCCGGCCAGCGAACGGTGACCGGTCCGGGCCGTCCGATTTCCCTCCAGGCGGCCGAGCACCGAACCAGCCTTGTGCTGCCCCTGTGGCGATTGGGCTCGCTGTCCGGAACCATCACAGGCGACTACGGCGAGCGGCTGACCGGCGTCGAGGTCCACGCGCTCAGGCGCGGGATCGTTGGCGGCGCGCGGCATCTCGTCGACACCGCCACGAGCACCACCGACGACCGCGGTTGGTATCACCTCAGCGGGCTGCCGGTTGGCGAGTACCTCGTCCTTGCGAAGCCGGCGCAGAACCCCGAGACTTCGCTGCTGCTCTCCTTGTTCGTCGCCAACCCGGCGTCAGCCGCGGACATCATGGCCGGCGTGACCACGAATACCCGCAACAGCCCGGACGTCGATGCGCGCGTACGGACCTATCCTCTGACCTACTATCCAGCGGCAGCCGCTGCCCCCCAGGCCACGCCGGTCGCCGTGGGACCCGCCTCGACACGCGCCGATCTCGACATTCGAATGAAGTCCGTCATCGGCGCACGCGTCACGGGCGCGCTCACCGGCGCAAACGGCCCCGTCGCTGGCATGACCGTGCACCTTGTCACCGCTGACGCCGACCCCGGCGGACCGGAGGTCGAAGCGGCCGTCGCTGCTTGCGACAAGGACGGGCAGTTCGAGTTCTCGGGCGTCGTGCCGGGACACTACGCCGTGACGACGTTGTGGACGCCGCCACCGCCGCCGCCCGATCCTGCGGCGGGTCGTGCCGGCGGTCCACCCGTTGCCCCACCATTGCCGCCCGAGCCGACACTCTGGGCACGAGAGCTCGTGACCGTCACGGCTGGCAATGTCGACAACGTCATGCTGGCCCTCCATCCCGGGCTCACGATCTCCGGACAGGTGGCCGTCGACGCGGCGACTGGATCGCCGCCCCCCAATCTGGCCGGCGTCGCGCTTCGGCTCGATCCAATCAACCCACCCATTGTCGGCTCCGGCGCACTCGCGCTGGTCCGTGGCCGCATCGCGCCAGACGGGCGAGTGACGACGATGGGCGTCGCACCGGCACGATATCTCCTCCGCGCCACCTCGCTGCCGCAGGGATGGACGCTCGTGGCGGCGGTGGCCGGCGGGCACGATTTGCTGGACGAACCCGCGGACCTCCGGACCAGCGTGGACGACGTCCTCCTGACGTTCTCCGCGCGGCCTCTGGCGACGCTGAACGGCGCGGTGCAGGATGCTCACGGCGATGTCACCTCGACCGGGACGGTGATCGTGTTCCCCACCGATGGCGCGCTGCGGCAAGATACGGGCCCGATCGCACGCCGGATTCGGGTCGTCCGCCCGTCCGAGGGCGGCAGCTACTTCATTGGAGGGCTGCCTCCGGGCGAGTACTTCGTGGCGGCCATCGACGGCGATCCCCCGCCCGACTGGCAGGAGGCGACGTGGCTCGACGCCCTGTCGACCCGAGCGACGCGCGTGCGGCTCGGCATCGGCGACGCGCACGTGCTCGACCTCCAAGTGCTCCAGGGATCGTGACCGACCCGTGGCCTAGTCACGAGCGCGTCGCGGAGGCGTAACATGGACACCATACGCTAGTGACGTTGCCGCTTCGGCGCGTTCGCCGAAACCTCGCTTCCCGACGGAGGTCGTCATGACCGCTCAATCCTTGAAATCGCGTCGCGCTCCATCACAGACCGTTATCTCCGATATGCCCTCGCACGAGGAGATTTCAGCGCGCGCCTACTCGCTTTTCGAAGCGCGTGGCGCCAGTCATGGAGACGACCTGAATGATTGGCTCGAAGCTGAACACGAACTGCTGCAGGAATACAGCGACCGCATCGGCGGACTGCGCCACGCAGACGACTGAGGGCGTTACAGCCGCTTGCCGGCCGCTGATGCCTCGATGAGCTTCGCCAGCCGTTTGAGCCGCGTCTCTTCCTGCTTTGCGCTCACGATCCACCAGCTCACGAGTTTGCGATAGGACGGCGGCTGCGCTTGGACGAAGGTCCACGCGACCTTGTTCTTTCGCAACTGGCTCTGATACGGCTCGTCGAGGTGATCGCGTCGCTGTTCATACGAGTAGATGCCGGACTTGTGGCTCTGTCGCCTCTCGAACGCGGCGAGTCCTGCCGCCTGCATTCGGCATTCGGAGGTCAAGGCCGTCACGCGCGCAATATTGATCGCGCTCCAGATGCTGCCTTTCCGCCTCGGCGTGAATCGAATCGTATAGCTCACTTCATCGATGCGCTTGCGAATGCCGTCGATCCAGCCCACGCACAGGGCCTCATCGACCGATTCCGGCCATGTCATGCTCGGCTTGCCGGAGCCCTTCTTGTGGAAGCCGACGAGGAGCTCGCCGGCTGTGGCGTGATTCGCCTCAAGCCACGCGCGGAAGTCGGAAGGGGTCCGGAAGAATTTCGGACGAGGCGCCATCCCGGAGCGCTCCATCACCGGTCGCCCCTACTCGCTTCGCAACGCCGTCAACGGATCGACCCGGGCCGCGCGCCGCGCGGGCACGACGCAGGCGGCGAACGCCACCACCGTGAGCGTCACGGACACCACGACGAACGTGGCCGGATCGTGCACGGGTACGCCGTACACGAGTTCTGCGAGCACGCGGCCGAGCGCCATCGCCCCGAAGACGCCGACGCCAATCCCGAGGAGCCCAACCGTCATTCCCTCCCGAAGGACCAGCCTCACCACGCCGCCGGGCGACGAGCCGAGTGCCAGGCGCACGCCCATCTCGCGCGTGCGCTGAGCCACCGAGTACGCCAGCACGCTACAGACACCGACGGCAGCAACGAGGAGCGCGGCGGCCGCAAAGGCCGTCATCAACACGGCGTTCAGCCGCGGCTGCGCCGCACTTGCGCTGACCCACTCGTCCTCGGTCCGCACGGTCGAGATCGGCAACTCCGGATCAATCGACCGTACGGCTTGGCGCACGCTCGCGACGACGGATTCGGGATCGCCCGGCGTGCGAACGACGATGTCCATGAGCGGCCAGATCCGGCGCGCCAGCGGGTAATACATGGCAGGGATTTCCGTATCGAGCGAGTTGTTGCGGACGTCGCCCACGACGCCGACGACCATCAACTCCTTGCCGTCGCCGACCCGCCGGATGAGATGTCCCACCGGATTCGCGTCGCCCCAGAAATCCCGCGCCATCGCCCGACTCGCGATCACGATGTCCGGGCCGTTCGGCCCATCGGCATCTGTGAACGTCCGGCCGCGCAGGAGCGGAATCCGCATCAGGTGGAAGAAGTCCGGACTGACGATCCGCCAATCGATCGGGATCGTCGTCCCTACCGGCACGGCGCCGCCACTCGTCGCGGCCATGGGGGTGCGGGTGTAGTTGCCTTGACCCATCGGCATGCCACTCGACACGGCGGCTTCGGTCACGCCGGGAGCGGCGCGAAGCGTGTCGACGAGCGATCGGTAGAAGAGCTGCGCTTTGCCATCGAGGGGATAGCGGCCAGTCGGGGGCGAAAGCTGAAACGTCAGCAGGTGATCGGGCTGAAAGCCCAGCGTCACGTGCTGGAGTCGGATGAGCGTCTGGCCAAGCAGCCCTGCCCCGACCAACAACATCGTCGCCAAGGCCAGCTCGGCGGCGACGAGCCCGCGTTTGAGCACCGCACGCGCGCCTCCGATCGTGCTGCGCGAAGCTTGCTTCAGCACGCCGTACACGGGTCGGCGAGCCATCGACCACGCCGGCACGATGCCGAACAGCAACCCGGCGATAAGGGTCACGCCGCAGGCGAAGACCAAGGCGAGGGTCTTGATCTCGATTGACGGCACCGGGAGAAGCCCCTGCGGTAGCTCGGCATTCGCGAGCCTCACGCTGAGGAGAGCCAACGCGACGCCGAGGAGCCCGCCCGCGACGGACAGCGTCAGACTTTCGATGAGCAACTGGCGAAACAGGCGTCCCTGGCTAGCGCCGAGCGCCGCGCGCACGGCCATCTCCTGCTCGCGCGTCGCCGCGCGCCCAAGCAGCAGATTCGCCACGTTCGCGCACGCGATCAACAGGAGGCTGGCGACCGCCCCGAGCAGCACGACGAGCGACATCCGCAGCTGATCGCCGACGATCCAACGTTCGAAGGTCACGAGCCGGATGCCCCAGTCCTTGATCTCGGGATACGTCTCGCCGTCGCGGCGCGCGACGGCGTCCATCTCGGCTTGCGCTTGATCCACCGTCACGCCCGCCCGCAGGCGGCCGACCACCGTCATGACGTGATTCAGACGCCTCTCCTGCGCCGGGTCGATGGCGATCGGCACGAAGACATCAGCGCCGATGAGGCGCCCAATCGCGTCCGGCAGGACGCCGACCACCTGCGAGCTCACGCCGTTCAGCACGATCCGGCGGTCCGTGATCGCGTTGTCCCCGCCGAAGTCCCGCCGCCACAGGCCTTCCGTGATCATCGCAACGGCCTCCCCGCCCGGCCGGTCTTCGCGGTCCGAGAACGCGCGGCCCCGCACCGGCGGCAGGCCCAGGAGGGGCACGAGAGATGACGTGATGCCGGCTCCGGTGAGCTGCTCCGGATCGCCCGAGCCGGTCAGCACGAAGCTCAAGCCACGAACGCCGCCCAAGGCCTCGAAGGCGAGCGGCTGCTGCTCCTGCCAGGACAAATAGTTCAGGGCCGACGCGGAGAAGGTCGACAGGTTCAGCTTGTCGTTGCGTTCGGCGACCCAGACCAAGCGATCCGACTCTCGGAACGGCAACGGCTTCAGCATGACCGTGTCGACCACGCTGAAGATCGCCGTCGAGGCACCGATGCCCAGCGTCAAGGCGCCCACGATGCCAAGGGTGAACAGGGGCTTCGATCGAAGCAGGCGAAGCGCGTATCGGAGATCGGTCATACGTCAGTCCATGACAACGGGCGCGTGCACGAGGCTACGCTACCATCAGCCGCCCAACGGCGGCGTGTCCGAAGACGGCCACCCGCGGGCGGCGCCGCTCCATTTGGCGGCCAACATGAACGAGTGCTACGCTCATGTTGGTCGCCTACATGAGTCAGAAAGCCGAGGTCCTGCAGGGCACGCTCGAGCTGGTCGTGCTCAACACGCTGCACGTGATGGGCCCGATGCACGGCTATGGCCTTGCGCAGCGGATCCAGCAGGTGTCCGAAGACGTGCTCCAACTGAACCAAGGCACGCTCTATCCGGCACTGCTGCGGCTGGAGCAGAAGGGCTGGGTGCGGTCGGCGTGGCGCGTTACCGCGCACAAACGGCGGGCCCGGTACTACGCGCTCACGCGACGAGGCCGCCAACACCTGACGGCCGAGCGCGCCGGCTGGGACCGGATGGCGAGGGCGATGTCGCGCCTCGTCGCCGGCAGGACCTGAGGTCGCGTGCGGACATTCCTCGCGCGTCTTGCCGGTCTCCTGGGTCGGCGCAAGCCGGATGGCGAGCTTGACGAGGAACTTCGGTTCCATCTCGACGAGGAGGCCGCGGCGAATCGCCGGCGCGGCATGACGCCGGAGGAGGCCGACCGGCACGCGCGACGCGCGTTGGGCGGCGTCGAGCAGGTCAAGGAGCTGTACCGCGAGCGCCAGGGCCTGCCGATGATCGAGTCCTTCCTGCGGGACGCGCGCTACGGGCTGCGCCTGATTCGCCGCAGCCCCGGCCTCGCGTTCGTGGCCGTGCTGTCGCTCGCCATCGGCATCGGCGCGAACTCGGCGATCTTCACGGTGCTGGACGCGCTCTACATGCGTGCACTCCCCGTCCGATCGCCCGCGGAGCTCGTGTCGGTGGGCAACGCGTCGCATCCGACCGCTCTCTGGTACGGCGGCGCGATGACCGACATCTACTCGTACCCGCTGTACCGCCGCCTTCGCGACGGGAACCACGTCTTCTCAGGGCTGCTCGCCGCCGGACGAGCCGGACTCGTCGAGGTCACAGTCAGCAGCGGCGCGGTGGAGACCGTGAACGCCAGGTTGGCGTCGGGCAACTACTTCGACGTGCTCGGCATCTCGGCCATCGTCGGCCGCACCTTCTCCCGCGAGGAGGACGCGCCCGGCGGGCCTCGGGTTGCTGTGATCAGCTACGACTACTGGATGAACCGGTTGGGCGGCAACGCCTCGGTGGTTGGACGCCCGCTCACGCTGAACGGCTTGAACTACACGGTCGTCGGCATCGGCCCGCGCGGATTCGAGGGTGACGTCGTGGGCCTGGCGTGCGACGTCTGGATTCCGCTCTCGATGCAGCCGCAATTGAATGCGGGCTACGCACGACTCGACCGTACGGATGCCAACTGGCTCGTGCTCATCGGGCGTCTGGCGCCTGGCGTGTCGGTGGCCGCGGCGCGCAGCGAGATCACGACCCTCGTGCGCACGGCCGTGCTGGGCCCGTCCCCCACGAAGACGGAGGTCGAGGAGAATCGGCACGCACCGGTCCCTGTCGAATCCGCCGCCAGGGGCTTCTCGTTCATTCGCCCCCGCCTCTCCCAGCCGCTCGGCACGCTGATGGTCGTGGTCGGCCTGGTCCTGCTCATTGCCTGCGCCAACATCGCCAACTTGCTTCTCGCGCGCGCGTCAGCGCGACAACGGGAAATGTCGGTGCGTCTCGCCGTCGGGGCCAGCCGCCTGCGACTCATCCGCCAACTGCTCACCGAGAGCGTGCTCCTGGCCTCGGCCGGCGGCCTCGCGGGCCTGCTCCTCTCGTGGCTCGGCGTCGGGTTCCTGCTGCGACTCGCCTTGGCCGACAACCTGGCCGTCGGGTTGGATACCCGACCCGACGCGGCCGCCCTTGCGTTCACGGCCGCTGTCTCGCTCTTGACTGCGCTCCTGTTCGGGCTGGCGCCTGCCCTGCAATCGACTCGCGTCGGTCTGGCGTCCGCGCTGAAAGCGGGTTCGCGTCACGCCCTCGGGAACGGTCGGCGTGTGGGCAAGGTGCTCGTCGTGGGCCAAGTCGCCTTGTCGATGCTCCTGCTCGTCACCGCGGGTCTCTTCCTTCGGAGCCTGGTGTATCTCGAGGCACGGGACGTCGGGTACCGGCGAACGGATTTAATGGTACTGCAGGTCGATCCCATCGCCAGCGCTCTTCCAGAGGCGCGGCAAGGCGCGCTCGTCACCGCCCTGACCAGCGAGCTGCGCGACGTCCCCGGCGTAGACGACGTGTCGGCTTCGGCGAACGGGCTGTTCACCGGGATCGAATCGAGCACCGATGGCCTACACATCGACGGCTTCGTCCCAGCCTCTCCCAACGACCTCTCGGCGAGCGTCGATCAAGTAGGCCCGCGGTATTTCCACGTCCTCGGCGTACCGATTCTCGCCGGACGCGATTTCGACGACCGGGACACGGCGACGGCTCCCGCCGTGGCCGTGGTGAACGAGACGATGGCGCGGTTCTATTTCGGCACCGGCAATCCGATCGGCAAGCAGCTGCTCAACGGCGGCGATCGGTACACCATCGTCGGTGTCGTCAAGGACATGCGAGAGCGCAACTTGCACGGCGCGGTCGAGCGGCGCTTCTACGCACCGATCCTGCAGACCACCGATCGCATCAGTCCCATGAGCTTCGAGATCCGACTGCGTGCCCAACCGGCGGCGGTGCTCGCCTCGATTCGCCGCGCCGTCGATCGCGTCGAGCCGGGTCTCAAGATCCTCATGCTCGCGCCGGCCGGCCAGCTCATGGACCAGACCTTGGGCAACGACCGGCTCATCGCCCAGCTCTGCGGGTTCTTCGGCATCCTCGCCCTGCTCTTGGCGGCGATGGGCCTCTACGGCCTCATGGCGTACGCCACGTCGCGTCGCGGAGCCGAGATCGGCCTTCGGATGGCGCTCGGCGCCGGTCGCGGCGACGTGCGCCGAATGGTGATCGGCGAAGCGCTCCTGCTCACCGCCGCCGGGCTGGCCGCAGGCGTGCCGCTCGTCTGGCTCACGGCTCGGCTCACGGCTCGGCTCACGGCGTCCGGACTCGAGGGCGTCGGCGCCGCCGACCCTTCCACCATCGGCTCGGCCGCTGCCATTCTGTTCGTGAGCGGAGCGGTCGCCAGCCTGATCCCTGCCTTCCGCGCGTCACGTCGCGATCCCATGGCGGCCCTTCGACAGGACTGAGGCGACCCGGGCCTTCACCATTTTCTTGATCAGGGCAATTGGCAGCGGCTTATCCGTCGGGAACCGCACGGTCCCCTTGGAGGTGGTGTAGCCCTCGAGCTCGTTCCGAAACCCCTCGAGCACCGAGGCCGTGGGAAACAGACTGCAATGACTCGCAAACGCGGCGAACCAGACCAGCACCTGCTTGTGTTTGAAGGCCGGCATTCGATAGCTGATGGTCTCGGTTGCTTCCGCCGGCATGGCGGCGCGAATTGCCGCTCGCATTTTGATCAACGCGCTCCGCGCGGGTTCCGGCACGCCGGCCACGTATTCATCAACGCTTTTCGGCGCCGCCGGGCGTCCCGGCACGGCACGGCGCGTAGCTGATCTCATTCTTTTTCCTCTCTTCGGGCGATTCTACAAGGGTCCAGAAGCAGCTGGCGCGCAGGTTAGGGAGACCTCCGGGTCTTCGCGTATAGTGACGGGCCACGAGCCCGTCGGCGACACCCGTGCCAACCCTTTTTCATCAGGTGTACAACCCGGTCGCCGGCAGCGTGCTGGCGTCCGCCCTGGTGGCGTCGCTGCCGCCTGTGCTGCTCGCGGTGCTGCTCGCGGTGCTGCGGGTGGCGCCGTGGCGCGCGGCCATCGCGGGGGCGGCCGCGGCCTTCGGGCTGGCCTGGCTCGTGTGGGGCATGCCGCTCTCGCTGACGATCGGCGCGGCGACGCACGGCATGGCGTACGGGCTCTGGCCGATCAGCTGGATTGTCGTCTCCGCGGTGTTCTTCTACAATCTGTCGGTCGAAAGCGGCGACTTCGAGGTGATCCACCGGTCGCTCGGGCGGTTGACCGGCGACGGGCGCATCCAGGTGCTGCTCGTCGCGTTCTGCTTCGGCGCGCTCATCGAGGGCATCACGGGCTTTGGCGCGCCCGTGGCGATCACGGCGGCCATGCTGGCGGGCCTCGGATTCGAACCGATCACGGCGGCCAGCCTCGCGTTGATCGCCAACACGGCGCCGGTGGCGTTCGGATCGTTGGGGATTCCGGTCACCACGCTCGGCGGGCTGCTGGCACCGATGCTGGGAAGCGACGTGCAAACCACGACGCGCGCGCTCTCGGCGATGGTCGGACGACAACTGCCGTTCTTCTCGCTCTTGATTCCGGCCTATCTCGTCACGCTCTTCGCCGGATGGCGACACATGATCGCGGTGTGGCCGGCGGTCCTCACCGCCGGCCTCACGTTCGCGATCGGGCAATTCGTGATTTCGAATTTCGTCGGGCCAGAACTGACCGACGCCCTGGCGGCGTTGGTCTCGCTCGGAGCGGTCGCACTGCTGCTCAAGGCGTGGCGGCCGGCTCAGGAATTCACCAGCCATCGGGTCGCCACCGCTTCGCCTCCACACGTGCGCCCAGACTCGCCTCGGCGGGTCGTCCGCGCCTACGGTACCTACGGCATCATGGTTGTCACCGTGCTCGTGGGCCAGTCGGGAAACTTCGCCGGGATGTCGACGGTCAGACCGCCAGCCAACATCACGGCGCTGCTCCGCTGCGGCCAGGGCGGCAATTCGCTCTGCCCGGATCCGTGGGTTGGCGAGCCCGCGAAGGCCGACCCGCAGGGCTTCCGCTTTCCGGTGTGGGAGTTCAACTGGCCCGGCGTCTATCGGATGGAAGGCGGCAAACCTGTCGCCCTCGTTCAGCGGGAGGCGCCGATCGTCGCCAAGTCGAGTCCGTACCCGCTCACGTTCCGGCTCGACTTTCTCGCGGCGGCCGGCACGCTGGTGCTCCTGGGCGCATTGCTGGCCTTCGTGCCGATGCTCGTCTGCGGCGTCAGCCCCTCGGCGCTGTCCCGCACGCTCGGCAAGACGGTTCGCCAACTGCGGCTGCCGGTCGTGACGATCGCGTTCATCCTGTCGATCGCCACGGTCATGAACTACTCGGGTATGACCTCGTCGATGGCCTTGGCGCTCGCCCGCACGGGGTGGTCGTTTCCGTTCTTCTCCGCCCTGCTCGGCATGATTGGCGTGTTCCTGACGGGCAGCGACACATCATCCAATACACTCTTTGGGCCGCTGCAGGCGATGACGGCTCACGTCGCCGGCTTCAATCCCATTCTGCTGGCCGCGACCAACAGCTCGGCCGGCGTGATGGGCAAGATGATCAGCCCGCAGAACCTGTCGGTGGGGGCGGCCGGCGTGGGCGCCGTCGGGCGCGAGGGCGAGATTCTCTCGCGCGTCCTCGTGCACAGCCTGATCCTCACTGCGCTCGTGGGCCTGCTGGCGATGTTGCAGGCGTACGTGGTTCCCTGGATGGTGCCGGTCGTGAAGCCGTAGACGCAGTCCCCTGCCAGAACATGAATCCGCCCCTCTCCGCCTTCCGGATTGTCGTCGATACGGTGCCGACCGCCGTGCCATCGACGAACACCGTCGCCCGGATCTCATAGGTACCCGTCGGCAGCGTCTCCAAGGCAAACTGGCCCGCCGCGGTCAGCCGATCGGTCGTCCGCACGGGCATGACCGACTCTTCCATGGCAGGCTGCACGGCGCTTCCGATCACGCTCCACTGCACACGGACATTCGTCGGCATCGGCGCATCGGGCGCTTGGTAGAGTTCAAGGAACGTGCGCAAGCCCGTCGCCGTCGCGGGCACTTCTTCGAGGGCCAGGAACCGCGACTTGCCGTCGGCGCCGCTCCATGAGGTCAACACGTCGCTCGCGAGGAACGGGCCGACGCGACCGAGCGCGGCGTTGACGCCCCTGCCCAGACTCCCGACGCGTCCGGTGGCATCCGCGACGGCAAAGCGCAAACGGTACACGCCGGGCGACACGGGCAGGGTCAACGAGAGCCGATAGTCGCCGCCGTCGGCCGGCGCTGCGACGACCGTTCGGCCGGTCCGCAACGCGCCCCCGGCGTCGACGAGGCCAAACATCACCGTGAGCGGGCCGGCGACCCCTGCGGGCACCTCGACGTTCGCGCCGAGATCCAGTTGAGTCGCCGACGCCCCGCGCCGCAGAACCGTGGCCAGGGTGACCGGCACCCCGTACGACAGCGCGCCCTTGGCGACGCCTGCCTGCAACTGCTCGTCGACGGACTCGGTGATGACCGGGGCCGGCGCGATCGCGTGCCGATTCGCATGTACCGTCACCCCGCTCCGCTTCACACGCGCGGCCAACGCGAAATCACGACCGGGGTGGCTGTCCGCTGGCGCCTCCACCCCCAAGTGGTACACCGCGGAACCCGCGAGCGCCACGCGATTGAACGACGGATCCGGTGTGCCGATCACGCGATAGAAGTTGCCGCCCGTGAGGTCCGCGATTGTCTGGGCCCCGAGCATCAGGGCCTGGCCATCGTCGCGGCGGACACCGCTCTCGATCGCCGATCGATCTTCGACGCTCGCGAGGTCGGGCTCCTGCACCAGCACATTCAGCTCGACGCCCGCCGCCGCGGCGGCCCGCGCAATCGCCTCGAACCTCGGCCGTTGGTCCCGCGCCGCGACGCTCACGCCGTCCGAGATCACCACCAACGACTTCAGGCCAGGCGCCGGCCGCATCGCGTTAATGACATTCAGGTAGGCTCCGAGCTGCTCGTCGGCCTGGCGGCGCGCCACCTCCCCTACGACGCGGGCTTGCTGCTCGACGGTCTCAGCACAGACGCTGGTGGTCACCTGTGTTTCGGTCAGGTTTCCATTTCCGGAGCAGTCCCGTTTAATGACTTCCTGCAAGAGCCCGCCGTTCCCCCAGAAGATCTCCAGTCCCTCTTGAAGGCCGACGATCGCATTGATCGGCACGCCTGTGCGGGGGTCCTGCCCGCCGTCGATCGCCCTCTTGCGAGGATCGATGAACGCGCCCGCCGTGCGCCGCAAGGCGGCGCCCACAGCCGCGTGATCCCGCGTCGGATTCACGGTGAAGGTGCCGCTCGAGGTCGTCATGCCGACGACGTCTGACGGGAGGAGTCCGTCGACAAATCGAGACGCCGCGAAGAACATGCCTTTCCCGCGCGACGGGTCGATCGACAGATCGTCCAACAAGACCACGAAGAGGCGCGGGTCGGGCGGACGGACGGCGTTCGTGACTTCGCGCGTCGGCGGCGCGCCTGTCGCGGCCGACGACGATTGCGCCGGCGTGCCGGCGACCGGCTCATAGACGAGCGCCCGCACGGGTTGCACGTGGCCGTCGAGCTTGACCTCGAAGTCGTCGGCCGTCAGGCCGGGCACGGGCGTTCCGTCCCGATCCAACACCGACACGTCTACGGCAACGAGCGTCACGCCGCCTCGAAACACGGGGGCCTGCGGCGCCTGGCCGAAGACCGCGGTCCCACTGACGAGGGCTCCCAACAGCACGAGTGGCATGCGGCGCATAGGTTGTCCTCGGAAAGGCTTGAAGGCTTGAAGGCTGGGAGGAACGACCTCTGCCTACCAGATGCGCTCGCGCACCTTGCCCACCTTCGTCTGCTTCTCGCTGCCGATCTCGAGCGTGACGAGATAGTCGCCTGGCGGCACGAGCACGCCACCGCCGCCGCCCCGACCGCCGCCGGCACCGCCCGCGCGCGCACCGCGCCCAGGGGCGCCGCCGGGAGGAGGCGCGGTCATCTCCGTCATGCCCCACTGCACGCGGTTGAGCCCCGCCTTGACCTCGCCTGTGAGCTGCGCGATCTGCTTGCCCGCGATGTCGGTGATCGTGATTCGCGCGGGCGCGGTCGACGCGTCTTTGACCCAGTAGTTGATCATCATCGCGTCCGGCTCGTTCGGGACGTCGATGTACTTGTTGCCGAAGAGTCGATAGTTCATGCCCTGCGTGCTGAAGCCGTAGTGCGTCTTCGGCTTGATGTCGAACAGGTGCACGTTCTCGGTGAGCGTCTCCGGCGTGAGGTCCTCGAGCGGCGAGATGTCGCCAGTCCAGAAGCCACGGCCGTACGTCCCGAGGACGAGATCGTCTTCGCGCGGGTGAATGAGCAGGTCCTGAACGGACACGGTCGGCAGATTGGACTTGAACCGCGTCCAGGTCGCCGCGCCGTCGATCGACACGAACACGCCCACGTCCGTGCCCACGAAGAGCAGGTTCTTGTTCTTGTGATCCTGCACGACGACGTTGACGGCGCCCGCGGGCAAGTTCGCCGAGATCTTCGTCCACGTCTGGCCGTAGTCGGTCGTCTTGTAGAGATAGGGCGCGAAGTCGTCGTTGCGGAATCCGTTCTTGGCGACGAACGCCGTGCCCGCGTCGTACGGCGACGCGAAGACGCGGCTGACCCAGCGGTCGACCGGCGCGCCTCCGGCGGCTAAGGCCGGCGTGAGGTCCGTCCACACCCCGCCGTAGTTTTTCGTCAGCTGCACCTTGCCGTCGTCGGTGCCGACCCAGATCAGGCCGGCCGCTATTGGAGACTCGGACATCGTCGTGATCGTGCAGAACGGCACGTTGTTGTGCGTCTTGGCCGGATCATTCGTCGTGAGGTCCGGGCTGATCGTCTCCCAGTGGTCGCCTCGGTCGAGCGATCGGTGGAGGAACTGCGATCCGGCGTAGATGATCTCCGGGTTGTGCGGCGAGATCGCGATCGGTGCGATCCAGTTGTAGCGGAGCGGCGGGTTGCCCGATCCCGCGCGTCCGGGCGAGATGCTGGCGCGGATGCCGGTTTTCTGATCCATCCGGCCCATCACGTTCAGCTCGCGCGTGTTGTAGACCCAGCGGCTGTCCGTGGGATCGACGACGTTGTACATGCCGTCGCCGGGTCCGACGGTGACCCAATCCTCGAGCGAGACGAACCCCATCTTGCCGTTGCTCGGGCCCTTCCACGAATCGTGATCCTGGAGGCCGCCGTAGACGTTGTACGGATCGTCCATGTCCACGCCGATCGCGTACACCTCGCCGACGCGCAGATTCGGCGCGTAGTCCGTCGTCTTGCCGCCGTCGTTCGAGAACTGGACGCCGCCGTCGCTCCCGAGCATGATGCGCTGTTCGTCCTGCTCGTCCCACCACATGCAGCGGAAGTCCCCGAACGCCCCGCCGAAGAACCGTTCCTGCGGCCACGTCTTGCCGCCGTCGCGCGTGACGTACATGTTGTCGCTATTGACGATCACGACCTGGTCGTTGAACGGATCGATCTTGATCTCATTAAAGGAGTACGGCGCTTTCCCGCCAGCGACGTTCGTGTCAGAGGTCTTGTGCCACGTCTTCCCGCCATCGTCCGTGCGATAGAGCTCGTTGCCAATGATGCCCTGCGCGAGCGGCGCCACGGCGCTCACTTCCGCGCCGCCCGCCGCGCGACCAGCGGCGCCAGTGCCGGCGGCGCCGGCCCCCGCGCCGCCGCGGCCGCGTCCGGGCGCCGGTGGTCCCGTCTGCGGATTCTGGTTCTCGAGCAGCGCGTAGAGAATCAGGGGATTTTTCTGATACATGTCGATGCCGATGCGCCCGATCTTGCCAGTGGGCAGTCCGCCGCCGAGCTGGGTCCAGTGATCGCCGCCATCGTCAGTCTTGTAGAGGCCGCTCTTCGGTCCGCTCTCGACGATCTGCCACGGCGTGCGATCCTTGTCGTACATCGCCGCGAAGAGCTGTTTCGGCGTCTTGCGGTTCATGACGAGATCGACCGCGCCGACGCCGTCGTCGACGTACAGCACTTTCGTCCATGACTTGCCGCCGTCCACCGTGCGAAACACGCCCCGCTCTTCATTCTTGGAAAACAGGTGGCCGAGGGCCGCGACGTAGACGACGTTCGGGTCGGTCGGATGGATCGCGATGCGCGCGATGTGCTGCGAGTCGGGCAGGCCCATGAACTGCCACGTCTTCCCGGCGTCGGTCGACTTGAACACGCCCTTGCCGGAAATCGAGCTGCGGGCGTTAGCTTGATCGCCGCCACCGACCCACACGGTGTTCGGGTCGGAGGGCGCGATCGCGACGGCGCCCGTGGCCTCGAGCCCGATGCTGTCGGTGACGTTGTCCCAGGTGATGCCGCCGTTCGCGGTTTTCCACAACCCGCCGCTGCGACTGGCCGCGTAGATGGTGTACAGGTGATCGTGCGCGGGCGATTCCGGCACCGCGATCGCCGTGACCCAGGCGCCTGTGCGGAACGCACCGATGTTGCGCATGGGCAGGGCATTGACCACCTCGTCGAGCGTCGTGGGCGCCTGTTGGGCCCGAGTGACGAGGGTCGGGGCGAGGAGCGCCGCCGGAAGGCTGAGGATCGCGATGAGTCTACGCATGGCGCTATTCTAGAGCCCATCTCCCTTCCGGCCGGAGCATGCCGGCCGCCTGCGCAGGGACGCCTTGTGACGCTCGAAATCGCCTACCTCGACGAGCATGTGGACGCGATTCCGGCCCTCGCGACTTGGCATCATTACGCCTGGTCCGCGGTCACGCCGCATTTGAGCGTGGCCGACCGCATCGCCGGCTTCCAGGCGCGGGCTCGACGCGGCTCAATCCCGACCGGATTCGTCGCGCTCGCGGATTTCGTCGTGGTGGGGATGGCGTGCCTCGTCGCGTATGACGTTGACTCTCATCGTCACCTGACGCCGTGGCTGGCCTCCGTGCTGGTGGGGCCCGCGCATCGCGGCAAGGGCATCGGGTCGGCGCTGTCCCGACGGACGACCGAGGAGGCCGCGGCCCTGGGCGCGCCGCGCGTGTACCTGTTCACATTCGACAAGCAGTCCTTCTACGCCCGGTTGGGCTGGTCCGCGCTCGAGCCGGCGGAAATGGCTGGTGTGCCCGGCACGGTCATGGTCCGCCCATGCGCGCGGCCGGCGGTGTGAGTAATCGAGGGATCTCTACTGCGGGAACCGAGGTGGCCGGCGAAGGAGTCCGTGAGGATCGCTCGAGACGTGAGCGGCCGTGGTGCTACTGCCCGTGCACACGAAGTTCGAGAGAGATGGGTTCAGCGGGCCGCAAATGTTGCCGCCGCCATCCGTGAAGGCCGTCAAGGGCTCGAGAAGCGGGCCGTCGTTCGTCCCGAAGTCATTGTTCTGGATGAGATTGCCGGTCGCCGTGCCGGGCACAAAGATCACCACCATCCTCGGCGCCGCACCTGGGCTCCCTTGGACGCCGGTGATGGGGCTCCGGAATTGGTTGCCGATGAACTGATTCCCAGAAAAGACCGGGGGTGGCGTGGTGCAAAACGCGCCGCCCTCATCTTCCACCAACAGCAGGCTGGGAGCCTGTTGCACGGCGTTCCCGCGAATGACGTTGTTCGTCCAATTCGTGCAGTAGTAAGCCCCGAGGGCGGCCGTGCCGATGTTTGAAAACGCGTTGCTAGCCACCGTCACATTCGAGACGAAACCGATCCCTTCGACGGCCGTGTCGAAGAAACCGCTGATCGTGTCCCCCATGATGGTGTCGCCAGTTTCGTTGGTGAGCATGATGCCGTCGTCGGTCCCGTCTTCCGCTGGGCCGTCGTCGTACCCGCCGGTGATCGTGGTCTGGAGCACCTGATTGTTCGAGCCGTGCGACAGCAGAATCGCCTCTGGGCCACTCCCGCTCTTGATCGTGTCCTGGAGAAGCTGCACGTTTGTTCCGTTCGTCACGGTGACCGGCAATTGCGTCGCGGTGATGGTCGTGCTTTGCACGACCACCGACGTGCCACTCGTCACCACGAGGCCAGCGGCCAATGTGCCGTTCGTGACCGTGACATTGGCAGCGTTCGTCATGGTCACTGTGCCCGTCACCGAGCAATTGCTGATCGTGATCGTATTGACCGTGCTGAGGGAGAGGCCTGAGACCGTATGGCCGCGACAGTCAAGCTGGACGGCGCCCACCGACACGAGTTGTAAGCAAGAACCGCCTGTCTGCGACAGGTCATTGCCCAGCACATAGGGCCCGGACTTCTGGATCGTCTGGCACGCGCTGATCGTCGTCGTCGGCGCGCCGGGCTGACCAACGAACACCGTCACGTGGCCTCCCGCCAAGGGCGCCGTGGTTGTGGCCGTGATCGTGGTCGTGCCAGACCCTGTTGCCGTGACGAGTCCCGACGCCGAGACCGTGGCGACGCTTACCGCCCCTGTCTGCCACTCGAGCCCCGAGGTCACGACAACACCGGCGCTCGTGGTGGCGGTGAGTTGGCTCGTCTGCCCCACGCCGGACAGGAGGGCATTTCCGCTAATGGTCAGGATGGCAGCCGTGGGAACGGGAGTGGTCGTGGGCGTCGTGGGCGACGCGCAGGAGGAGACCAGGTGCGCGACAGCGAGACTGATGGCCGCCCACAATGGCCATAGTCGCGGACTCCTCGTGCCCTCGCGGCGATCGTCGGTGACCGTCATTGCCCGCCCCGGCAGTATAGACCTCACGCGAGGTAATTTGCTGACCTACCGGTAGGTCCTTAGCTGTAGACTTCGCCTATTCGTGTTCATCCTGGACTTGGTGCATCTGAAGCGACCCATGGCGCGAGGCCGTGACGTCCGTCGGGCGACCCCGGTGCTCATGGCCGGGCTCGGGCTGCTCAGTGTGGGGGGGATCGTCAACGCCCAGAGTCGACTCGCCACTCCGAGCGGCGTTGACGTCAGCGCTCGAGAGGCCGTGGCTCCCGACCCACTGCCCGTGTCGGCGGCTCGGCCTGCTCCTGCGCCTGCGCATGGGAAGCCGTGGACGTTCGAGTTTCGCGGCGGCCTTGGGCTCTCAACGAATCCCACAGAGGGCGCCGGGCAGTTGCCGGGTCTAGGCAACGTCATCCTGCCAGCGACACCCGGCATCGGGCCGGCCCGTACCGTCTCGTCATGGTTCTTCGGCGACGGCACGGCGCAACTGAACTCCTTGGCCGCCACGAGGGCTCTCCCACAATTGCCCGCACTCGACGCGATACTGACCTCACTCGGCGCGACTCGCGACGCTGGAGGCACGTTTGGATTCACGATCGGCCGGGACCTGTCAGCTCATTGGGCCATCGACTTCGACGTCGATGCCAACTTACAGGCGTGGCAAATGACGAGTGCGGCGACGAGCGCCATCGAATCGACGCGCGCCGGCTTCGTCAACACGTTTCAGGCCTTGTTTCAGACAAGCCGCTCGGCCAGCTCTTTCACGGGGTTGGCCGTCACCGCGACGGCGACGGGCGCGACGAGCGGCGGCAGCCAGGTCGCTGCATCAGGAAGCCTGAAGTATCGCCTGCGGCCACGCGCCAAGCTCGACCCGTTCATCTCCATCGGCGCGGGTCTCCTCGCCGACGCCGGCAGCATCCCGAGTCAAACGCTGACCGGCGACTATCAATTCACGTTCGCGACCTCCGCCGGGCCCATACCGTACAAGCAAACGGACACCGTCACGATCCACGCCTTGGACGGCGGCTCGCGGCTCGTCGGCATTCTTGGGTTCGGCGTCGACAAGACCCTGTCAGCTCATAGTGGGCTTCGGTTCGCGGTCCGGCTGACTGTCGCGTCGAACCGCGCCGAGACCACGCTCGACGCCAGTCCGACGACGCAGACGAGCTCGCCGCAGCTCGGGTTGTTCTTTGAAAGCAGCCCGACGACGATCATCATCAACAATGGGTCACTTCCGTCGACGCTGAGCGGACCACCCGTTGCAGGCTTCGGGACGTTCGTCGGCCGAGGCATCAAGATCGAGTCAGCGATCACGGCCGGGTACTTCTTCCGCTTCTAATTTTATGGAGCGAGTCTCTCGTGTCGCGCTCTTGACTGGCCTAGGCGCAATGCCTTTCGGAAATTCCGCGGCCCTGAGGTCATAGGATTTCAAAGTGCCACGGTCCGGTGATCGAGTGGTTGTGCATCAGGCGTGGCCAGCGCCGGATCGGTTGGCGGACGGCCCGCGGA